>Ga0169931_10012172_pt1 | contig 11981 bp, 8 predicted proteins | sample Kivu_15m_20L_FD_129675 | JGI IMG/M metagenome (GOLD analysis project Ga0169931, IMG submission 129675) | Freshwater microbial communities from Lake Kivu, Western Province, Rwanda to study Microbial Dark Matter (Phase II) - Kivu_15m_20L... | ecosystem: Environmental > Aquatic > Freshwater > Lake ...
CCTTTCCTTAATATAACTATGTTCCTTCTCCAATTGATTCAGTTTATTTTCAGCTTTGATTTTATCTTCGGTAGCTTGAGATAGAACATTTTTCATGGTCTTATTTTGATGCTCTAAATTTTTCTTCTGAATGTTGTTTTCAAGCCTGGTGTTGAAATAATCATTAATCTTTCCCTACGAATGTAATTTCATTTTTAATTACCATCGTGACCTTTTTGCTTCGTAAGCTTTCATTCAACAAAATTTGAACTCCATCGAATTCTTCCCGAAGTTTTGAAATTTTGTATTCAAGTTTTTTATTCTTACAGAGTTCCTTAATAAAAATTTGTTTAAGCTTATGAAAATTTTCTTCACTATTTGCTAAATCAAAATCATTCAAATCAATCTGTTCAGAGGGATTGAATTTTTGAAACATGTTGGAAATTTCTTTTTCTAAAGGTACACTTTTCTCTAAAAATTTTTTAAATTATCTGAATCGACTTACCAGATATTTTGTATACTAAGTTAATTATATTCTTTTTTTCTCCAGATTTTCTACACGTTGGACATCTCGAACTCATCAGAATACTTTTTTCCAGACTAGTTAAGAAATTTTATTAAAACTTTATCTTTACCAGTCACTATGAAATACATGTCCACATCTTGTTACTTTTAGATCCTCTGTCAAATCATTGTGACACACTACGCATGTTGGCACTTCATGTAACTTGAACTCAGTCATTGTTAATTATTAAGGTTTATATTATAAACTTTCTTCGATTTGTCTAATAGTGAAAAAATTTAAACAAATAATGAAAATATAATAAAAATTAAAATTTTTCTAAATATGTGATGCTATATTGGATTATGAAATATACATTATAAATTAAATAAAAACGAAATTTCTCAATTGTAAATTTTATTATTTTATAAAATAAAAAAATAAAATTCATACAATGGAAGGAGGAAAAAATAACATAACAAATACCACATTGACGAATACAAATTATAGTCACACAAATTATTTAGAGCGAGATAAATTAAATGACTCGACTGGTTCAGAATTTTTAGAACAAGAAGAAAAATCCATTTTTGAAAAAATTAATGAAAAACCAAATTTTATTAAATCGTTAACACATTCTGCCTACATGTTGGGCAATAAAAAATTAAATAAATTAAAAGAAAATTCTGTTGTAGTAAAAGATAAATCGTTGGACATCACAAGAAATGGTATTTGTGAATTAAATTTTTTATAGATTCAACTGAACTCAATTCGAATCAAATTAAATACAATCCCATCACAAGATCTACCTCAGATTTCATAAAAAAGGAAGATTTAAAAGAAACAGCTAATCTTAAGTTATCTTTAGAAAAGGTAGTTTTATTGATATTTTTTAAACTTTGTAAAATTTTCTATTTTAGGCTACTTTAGGTTCTCTCCTAAAAATAAAAGAAAAAAAATTATCAGAAAAAAACATTGAATATGAGAGCTTATTAAAGAAAATCGAATTTGAAACTGAAAAATATAACGAACATAAATCAAAATTAGAACAGTTAAAAATGAATAATATAAACTTAAAAAAGATAATCGCAAGTATAATAAAAAGCAAGGGACTAGGATGAATTCTTCTCTATAATATGAATTAGTTGGGAAATTTTTTTCTAATGATTTAAATTTGTTGTTTATTTTATAATTATTATGTTAAATTTTTACATTTATTACGATAGCTCTTTAATTTATTGTTTTTAAGAATATACTTTATTCTATTTAGTCTAATATATTTTTATTTTACTAATCAATATTGACATCATAAGCTAAATTTTGTTTTAACCATTTTTCAATTTCTTCAACTGGCATTTTTTTCCTTCTTGCATAATCTGTCACTTGATCTTTTTGCAATTCATTAACAGTGTAGTAGTAGGCCTTTTCATTCGCAAACGCAAGAGTAGAGACAGAATTTTGGGGAAGCATTGCCAAGGATTCGGTTAAGGTAATTTCAGTGTTTTCTGTTACATTGAGAAGATTGAAAAGAATCAAGTTTTCTGTGTGATCTGGTTGCATTGGATATCCTGGAGCAGGTCTGATACCACGATATTTAACTTTAAATAAATCTTCAGGTGTCAAATCTTCATCGGGAGAATAACCCCAGTATTCTTTTCTAATTTTTTCGTGAAGATATTCAGTAAAAGCTTCGGCTAGTCTGTCCCCTATTGCCTTGATCATTACAACTTTATAATGATCATTCTCTTCAGTGTATTTATCTATTAGTTCTTGAAGGCCTATTCCTGCTGTTACTGCAAATGCTGATATGTAGTCTTTATATCCTGCCGATTTGGGAGCTATAAAGTCACTCATTGCAACGAAGGGTGTCTCAGCCTCATTTATCTGTTGTTGTCTTAGTGTATGGAAAACTGTTAATAATTCATCAGTCCCTGGTTTGTATAGTTGTATATCATCTTCTTCGTTTGAATTACATTCGAATATTCCGTAAACACCTTTCGCTCTGAGTGATTTATTTTCCATGACATGATCTAATATTTTCTTAGCATCTTCATATAAACTTTTTGCTTCTTCCCCGACAGTTGTGTCTAAAAATATCTTAGGGAAATTTCTGTTTGGGTACTTACCTCTTATTCCCCAAACTACAAAGAAATATGTCCAGTCGATATATGGTATGAGCTGCTCGATTTGAACTTCAATTGGAAAAACACCGATTTGTTTTGGCTTCTTTGGTATGTAGTTTTTCCAGTCTATTTGAAATTTTAATTTCCTCGCCTTTTCAAGTGTAACAAAATTTTTGTCTCCTTTACTCTCATAGAAATCTTTTCTTATACATTCATATTCCTCAGAAATTTCTTGAAGAAAATCATTCTTTATATTAGGATCCAACAAACTATTAACTACAACAACACTCTTACTAGCATCTAAAACATGAATCACACTACCTGAATAACAGGGAGCAATTTTAATTGCAGTATGTATTTTTGAAGTAGTTGCGCCTCCTATCAGGATCGGTAATCTGCAGGCGATTCTTTGAAGATGCTTAGCGTTATAAACCATTTCATCTAATGAAGGAGTAATCAATCCAGAAAAAGCAACAACATCAGGTTTATATTTTTCAATTCCTGCTACTATTTTATCAATTGTGACCATAACACCAAGATCAATCACGCGATAATTATTACATGAAAGGACTAATCCAACTATATTTTTTCCGATGTCATGTACATCACCCTTTACTGTTGCAATCAAAATGGTTCCGTTGTACTTTATTTCACTTTCTCCACATGAATTACTAGCATTTTCACCATTCTGCTTTCTTTTTTCTGCATCGATATAAGGACTTAAAAAGTTAACTGCTTTTTTCATTACAGATGCCGATTTAATAACTTGAGGTAAAAACATTTTTCCTGATCCGAATAAATCCCCCACTACATTCATACCTTTCATTAGAGGACCTTCAATTATTGAAAGAGCGGATGGAAATTCCTCTAACGCATCTGCTGCGTCTTTCTCTACGTAATTTGAGATACCTTTAACTAAGGAATAGACTAATCTCTCTGAAGCCTTTATATTTAAGATTCTCCATTCATCTTCCTTTTTAATAGTAACCACACCTAAGGATTTTGTCGTTTTACTATTTTTTAAATTTTCTGCGAATTCTATTAATCTTTCAATATGTTTACCATCAGAAGATTCATTCAATATAACCTCTTCAATTAATGTTCTCATTTTTAATTCAATATCGTCATACACAGGTAACATTCCAGCGTTAACAATACCCATGTCCATTCCATTTTTAATTGCATGAAACAGAAAAACTGAATGCATTGCTTCTCTTAATTCATTCAGGCCTTTAAAAGAGAAACTTAAATTTGAAAGTCCTCCTGAGATGTGTAAGAAGGGGTATTTTTCTTTTATCATTTTACATGATTTGATAAAATCAGCTGCGTAAGAGTTATGCTGCTCCATTCCAGTCGCTACAGTTAGGATATTAGGATCAATAATGATATCAGATGCATTAAAATTAACATCATGTTCTTGATTTGTTAGTAAATTTACAACTCTATCTACTATTCTAATTCTGTGATCGACGGTTACTGCTTGACCCTCTTCGTCGAAACACATGATTATAACTGCTGCTCCGTATGATTTTATCATTTTAGCTAGTCTTTTAAATTCTTCTTCACCTTCTTTTAAAGAAATTGAATTCACGATACATTTTCCCTGAGTAGATTTTAATCCCTCCTCTATTACTGAAAATTTAGATGAGTCTATAACAAATGGAACTTTTGCGATCGCTGGTTCAGTGCTACACATTCTAACAAACTTTTTCATTGCCTCTTTTCCATCTATCATTGCGTCATCGAAATTAAAATCTAAAAGTTGGGCTCCGTTTTCTACCTGTTGTTTCGCAACTTGTAATGCCTCCTCATATTTTCCATCTTTAATCAATTTTTTAAATTGCAAACTTCCAGCAATGTTGCATCTTTCACCAATATTAACAAATAATAGATTTTCTCTGAAGATAAACTCTTCTAATCCTGAAAGCATCATCCTTTTGGTGATGTCATTTAAAGAATTTATCTTTCTAGGCTTATAAAGCTTGCTTTTGATAATTGAGTCATGGATTAATTTTGTGTATTCGGGTGTTGATCCACAACAAGATCCAATCATATTGATCAATCCATTCTTCGCATATTCCTCTAACTTGGAACAGTAAGATTCTGGTGTTTCGTCATATCCTTTCATAGCATTAGGTAATCCAGCATTAGGGTAAGCGTGGACATAAGTATCTGAGATATTGCTTAATCTTTCAAAAAATGGAAACAGGGTATCTGGTCCCAAAGCACAGTTGAGACCTACACAAAGTGGATCTGAATGCCTAATACTAATAAAGAATCCTTCAACATTTTGTCCGGATAAAGTTCTTCCTGATTTGTCTACTATTGTCCCAGAAATTATTAAAGGTAATTTTTCATCTTTTGGCCTATCTTGAAAATATTCTGTGTAGGCCATGATGGCGGCTTTAGCATTCAGGGTATCAAAAATTGTTTCTATCATTATAATATGACAACCACCTTCAGTTAATCCTGCAATTTGGTCATAGTAAGATGCTTTTAGTTCATCAAAAGTAATGTTTCTTAAAGAGGGGTCGTCTATCTTAGGAGAAATCGATGCAGTCTTGCTAGTAGGACCTACTGCACCTGATACATAAACTTTTTTACCGGTTTTCTCTGTGTACTTGTCACATGCTCTTCTAGCTATTTTAGAAGCTTCATAATTGAACAAGTAAGCTAAATCGCTCATCTCGAAATCCATTAAAGATATACTAGTTGAATTAAATGTGTTCGTCTCAATAATATCTGCTCCTGCTTCAAGATATTTTGTATGAATTTCTTCTATTAAATCTGGATTAGTAACATTTAGAACATCATTGTTATTTTTTAAATTTATAGGATGATTTATGTATTCCTTTCCACGATAATCTTCTTCTTCTAATTTATACTGTTGAATCATAGTTCCCATGGCTCCGTCTAAAAGGACAATCCTCTCTTCAAATAACTGCATTAGTTCTTTTCTCAAACTTGATATGTCTGATATCATAAGATTAGTGTTTCTCTTCATTGAAATGTTTAATTGAATCTTAAAATTAATGAAATTAATTTGTATATAATAATTAAAACAGAAAAAAAATTTTATTGATAAAGTGTTTTTTTAATAAAACATTTCTAAAATATACGATATTAAATATTAAAATTAATATCATGCAATTTAAATTCATGATCATATGTTTATGTAGTTAAAATATTCAAATAATAGAAAAATTTGTTTAAACTAGGATGAGTTTAATTATTAAATAAATATTAGAAGTGACAAACCATAAAAGAGTTAGGATAGGACCGCCGATTATGAAAAATACCAAATACAAAACAATAAATGTTATTACAATTATAAGTTTGGCACAGTTATTTCGTAAACCATTCAAATGTCTCAGATTGAAGAGCATAGTCAATCCTAAGTAACCATTGAAAATGATCATAAATACGAGAGCGAATAAAAATAGACAAGTAAGAGTCAAATACATGACAATTTTAGAGGGTCTTTGTCTGTTCACGATATTTTGATTGTTGTTTCTATAAGCGGCAGTGAGAGTAGCACTAATAATTAGGAAGGATAGCAAATACACCATTAGGAAATTAGACACAAATCCGTTAGCTTGCATCATCCTGGCCATTTGTAATTCATCAGGATTGGCTGGCTCATTAAATTGTCTTCCGTAGCAAGGAGTGCCCTCTATTAAATAATGATCTTGGGGGCATTCATTTTCACATAACCAACACCAATTAAACGAGCAGATTTTGCAAGTCATATGATTACATCCATCATTTTTTTCAGTCCATACCTTGCATTGAGGACATTTTTTAACTATAAATCCTGAAAATGTTGCAAAGTCTTTTATTTCCTTATCTGCATCACACGTTGCATCACCATGCCATGCCTGATTACAATGTGAACAGAAGCTATGTCCTTTGTTGCAGATTAATCTCTTCCTAGTTATAAGCTTCTTCTTAAGTTCTTCATCGCTTGAATTATGAACTATCTCAGAATTAAATCCATTGTTGATCTCTAAAACTGCATCATTTTCTAGAGGATCAGCGTTTTTATTTGCAAAACCTTCGCAATCGACTATAGGACATTCTATTAGATTAGGGTCGTCCTTGATTTTAGCTCGTTGTAAAAATTTTTTATATTTGTAAAAATATTCGTCATCTGTATTGGATTTTATTACACTCTCGTCAAAATGTTCTTCACATCCTTTTTCAGGGCATTTTATCTTAATCACCCTAGCGTTTTTTATTTCTTCTTTAAGGTATTCCATGATGCACTCTTTACAAAAAATATGCTTACAATCTAATTTGAAAACATTTTCTTTTTCATTTATTTCAAGAAAACAGATTTTGCAGTTGTTCAAATTTATTTCTATTCTGTCGTATTCTTTTTTTATTTCAAAAGTTTTTTTCTTTTCTAAAATATCTTCAATGCTTATATTAGGAATATTAACAGATTGCTTTTTGATGAGAGAAATTCTTTTTAAATCTCTGTGGTCATTCTCATATTCTTGACATATAAAACATTTTTCCTCGTCAGATTCGATATACCTATGATTCCATAATCGATCCGAGTTTTTGCTAAGTAATTCGATACCATCTTCGGTTGTTTTATATTTGTAAACTAGGAAAGAATGTAAAACATTTTTAGGATGGAAACCCATCAGAATAAGCTCCTTCGACAAATTTTCAAAATTTCTTGTCAGTTCTTCTCTGTCTCTTAATTCGTGAGAAAATTCTTTAATTAAAGCATCTTCCTTAGGTTTAGCTACGATATTGGCAATGTTAGTATTTGAATATTGAGAAGTGAATCTGGAAAGAACATTATTTACTAAGGGCACATTTAAAGTTCCTGAGTCGTTCATGTATATAAATTAATTAATTTAAATTAATAATTTTATATTATCGTTTTTTATTTAGCTTAAGATTGTATGTATTAGAATTCAGCAATAAAATTTTTATTGAAGATATACACCTTTAATTGCAATTAAATGTAAAGTGATGTAAAATTTTCAAAATATTCTTCATTATAACAGGAAGCATAAAGAGTAAATATATTTTTCATTTATAGATTAAGTAGGTAATTCGAATATAAAGTGAGGAATATCCTTGGAAAATTCCTATTAAAAAATTTATGATTCTTATCCTATTTAATTTCGTAAAATATAGTAATTGCTACTCCTACTTACCAGTTAAATTTAAATTTTAATAAATTGATTTACCTTTAAATTTTATTATTATAAATATTAAATATTTTTAAAATGGATGTTCTCTATTTACTCATTTCAGCATTGATTGTGATTTTAATGGTAAATTAATGCCTAACTTAATCAGATTATCATAATTTTCAATTTAATATTTTATAAATATTATATTGATCCCACAGACGACTATCCTTTGGCATCATTCACAACTGTTATAAGCATGAGTGTAGCATTACTATGTGTATTGTTGATACCCATAGATGTATTTTTTATTTCATACAAAAATGAGAAATTTGAAAAATTGGCAGAAAGAGTAAAATTAGATACAAGCTACTTCCAAACAATCATGCTAAGTAAATAGATAATAATATAAAAACTATTAATTATGATCTATTCATAAACATGAAATAGCATTATACGGGATCTCCCTATTCGTTTCATTTTTCATGATACCTTTTTCATACTTTTACGGAGACGAAAGAATCGAAGATATCCAGCCAAAACAATCTGAATTCAAAGAAAAAGTTTGCAACTCCTTAAAATTCACAGTAAGTAAATAACATCGTGATTATATTTTTATTCGTTTATTATTTAAATTTCTATTATAGTTTATTTTTATCTTATTCAGTGCGATAGTCCTAATAAGTGGATTATATTTCAAACAAGGAGATTCTGCCATAGACACAATGAAAAACGGAGATAAATTCATGTGGGTCAAAAATTTGTTTGATGCTGATCACAGTAAAAAATTTTTATTATGATTTAACATAGTGGGAGAACAAGCAATCTCATTCGTTGTCAGTGTTTTCTCTGTTTTTGGCATGGCTTTTATTATTCTCTATAGTGGTTATGGTTTAGCAGCACTACCTTTTTATCTAATTAAAGGAAAGAAAAGTTTATCAACTGCTCACCAAGAATTCGAAATGGATAAGGCACAAATCAGAGAAAGAATCAGATCACTTCAAGAAAAAATGTCGAGAAAAGGTAGCTTATCTGTAAAAGAAAAAAAAGAATTATCTAAATTAAGAGAAGAAGAGCAGTCACTTACTAGGAAAATTAACAAAATTTCGGGGCTTTTAGAATCCGGTCAATTAATAAACAAAATACTTGCAATTTTGACTCCGTTTAGATTGTTCATTGGATTAATTTTTTTGATTATGTCTTTACTTATATTTATATCGCTACTCACCACATCAATAGATCGTTTACTTCATTCAAAATGTGGACTTGATTGTGGATATGTACTAGATGATATGAATTACACAAATTATTTAGACTTCTTCTTGTTATATAGTTCCAAATATTTTCATTGCGATTTATTGATTTTCGCAGTAATTAACATTTATGTCTTTATTTGTTCGATTTATGGATTTGTAAAGTTGGGAGTGAAATTCTTCATATTTACGGTAACATAAACTATAATATTTTAAAAAGTGGTTTGAAATAAAAAAACAAAGCACGAATCCTCAAGGACTACTTGTTATGTCTTTTAAAATTTGTTTAATGATCTTAGCTTTTATGTTACAAATATTGACACTAGCACCACAATATGCTACCTTCGGAACTCAGAAATTCTCTAAATCTTCTATTCAGGGAGAAGTCCCTTGCAAATTGTCTTTGATAAACAGCCTACAAGACAATGAATGTGTCATGTCCAATATTTCTAAATTTTATAATAGAATATCCATATCTCTTCCATTTTTCTCGACTATTTTCTACATCGCTAATTGGTTATTAATTGCAATAGGAATTATTTCGTTGATCTATTCTGCTTTTTTCAGACAAGAAGATATTATGGATGATATAAGAGATAGTGATGACGAAGAGAAGAAAATTTTAATAGATGAGAAATATTAATTAATAATTATAGTCAATTATAACATTTACGTTTGTGTTTAATGCAATTACTTCTTATAATTAATTTATTTAAATATTATTTTCATTATGAATAAAATTATTTAATCGACTTGTATTTAACAAAAAAAATTAAATTATATTTATTTTTTTATATTATAAAATTTATATGAAGTCAGGAATTAAATGGGCGATTGAGAAATCTGATTATTTTGGGCAACCTGTTTCTCTAAATTTTAATAAACAAAAAAAATTTAAAACCATTGTAGGAGGAATACTTAGCTTGATCATATATGGGGTCTCGATATCTGTTATAATAATATCTGGTTGGTCACTGATTTCTAGATTAAATCCAAAAACAACATATACAAAGAAAAATTTGGGAACTAGCCCCATTACAAAATTGAAAGAGCAAAATCAATTATTTATGGTGTATTTTCAACCTAATGGTGCAGGGTACGACAAATTATATGATCCCACATATGTTGAGTTACAATTTAATTTATTCACTTCCGAAAGATTTGATAACGGAACCCAAATAACTAGCAAAACACCATTGAATAGCACTAACTGTACAAATTATTACAGCAACTTTGAAAAACAGGGAATAGGGGATTATTTCACTTCTAATAATTTACATTTAGCTTCGTGTTTGGATATGGAAAATGAATTAACTATTGGAGGAAAATTCGATTCTGAATTTTACGCTAATTTGTTTGTCACCTTAGACAGTTGCAAAAATAAAACTGGATCTTCAATTATATGTAAGCCATACAATGAAATATACGATAAAATGTACGATGGATATCTAACTTTAGTTTTCTTTGATAAATACGTAGATGTGAACAATTTTAAATACCCTTTTGTAAATTATGTTAATACCTTCTTCCTAAAAATCGACCCTCAGCTTTATAAAAAGGTCGATCTGTTTTATGAAATAGCAAATGTTACATCTGATGTAGGCTTCCTATTTGAAGATAGAAGAACCAATAGCAGTATGATGTTAGAGAAATACAATCTAGATGTGATACAACGTTCTGGATCAAAAAAAATAATGGCCTATTACATAAATATGTCAGATAACACAAGCTTGTACACAAGGAATTACATGAAATTTCAAGAGCTGGCAGCCCTATTTGGAGGTATATTTCAAGCAATGGTAATTGCCGGGTTTGTATTGACTTACTTCACTTCACAATTTAAAATGTATGAGATAATGTTTAATTCGCTTTTTATTCAGAAAGATGATAACATTTTGAAAAATGTTCAATATCTTTCCACTAATGATGAAATAAGGAAATTAAAAACTTTCCTTGAAGAAAAACATTCCTATGTCTTTAAACAGGCTAATAAAGATGAAAAATTCTCTCAATACTCTCCAGTAGTTAACAAAAAGAATTTTTATTCAGATAAATCAGCGTATTTATCTAATGGGATCTATTCTAATAAAGAATTTATAAAAAAACAAATTGATTACAAGATAAAAGATTATCATAATAAAATTTATAAAAAATTTACCTATAATTTGAGAGATATCATTTCAATGTATCTTTGCGGCAGTTGCAATAAGAAATCGAAAAAAAAAATAAAGATATTCAACGTAGTATTTATGAAATTGTTAAAGTATCTTGATTTCCTTGAAATAATAAAAACCCTTCAGCAATTTCATCAGATGAAAGATATCTTACTAACGAAAAATCAGTCCAAGCTATTCGAATATTTCAACAAACCTGAATTGAGTGAAGAAACTATGCAAAAAGAAAATGAAATCAAAACTGAATTTTCCTACATGGATCTTTATAATTGCTATATTAAAGCCTCTTCAAAAATTAATAACAAGATGAACAAAAGGCTTGTTCAAAATTTCGACATTAGACTGAAAGAGATCTTTAAAACATTTGAGAATAAATGTATTGGAAATCAGGATTTAGATAAAGATAAATATATTAGTTAGTAATAAATTAAATATTGTAAGACATTTAAATAATTTGATTGAATCCCTTTAAATTTTAAATAAAAAAATTCAATTTCAGAAAAATTTTACAAAATGAAGCTTCTTTAAATATATAATTGCATATAATAAATTAAAAAATTAAAATTGTATTTTATATGTTTTTAGTAACCATCAATAATTTTATTTTCATAATTACTGGGGATTGGGGATTGGGGATTGGGGATTGGCCAATCCCCAATCCCCAATCCCCAATCCCCAATCCCCAATTGAATTTTTTTATTTAAAATTTAAAGGGATTCAATCAAATTATTTAAATGTCTTACAATATTTAATTTATTACTAACTAATATATTTATCTTTATCTAAATCCTGATTTC
>Ga0169931_10012173_pt1 | contig 11979 bp, 6 predicted proteins | sample Kivu_15m_20L_FD_129675 | JGI IMG/M metagenome (GOLD analysis project Ga0169931, IMG submission 129675) | Freshwater microbial communities from Lake Kivu, Western Province, Rwanda to study Microbial Dark Matter (Phase II) - Kivu_15m_20L... | ecosystem: Environmental > Aquatic > Freshwater > Lake ...
AAATTAAAAAAATAACAAAAATTAAACTTAGACCTACAATAATTACCTACCATCATAATAAAATGCCTTAATAAGATCTAAGACTCTAAACAAAAATTAAATGCAGGATTATTAATCTATTCTGATGGAAAAAGTAAATTATCATTAAGTCATACCTCACAATTTAAAAATATATAAATATTACATTTAGATCTCAATCAAGAGAATGATTAAAAATTATAAGAAATCATCAAATTTAAATATCAAAATTTAAGAAAAGCTATTACATTGGCTTAGGCAAGATTGAATAAGATTAATCAAATTATAAGATAAAAGAATCCTAGTCTACTTCTACAGATCATCAAATCTACAAAAAAATAATGATATAAACATTCTTTTTAGATAAATTTATCATTATCAATATCTACATTATATAAATCATATACTATTATTACTATTATTTATATAGAGCTATTAATATCATATGATATTTGATATTTCTGATTATTTATCATAATAATATTAATAATAATGGTCGATAAGCTCTTAGGCGGTGTCAACTATCTGTAAAAAACATATATAATTATAGAAAATCTAAATTTCAAACAGATTAACTCGATTAAAAATTAAAATAAGCAGTCTCTTAAGACAATTGGCAAGCATCCTCACAACTTTTGCACTAAATCGCAAATTATGCATATAACATGTATAAAGTCTATAATAAAGATAAAAATAGCAGAGAATCGTAGAGTTCATATGGTAAAAATTGAAATAAAAAAACTGGAAAAAAGTCTTAAAAGTATATATAATTATATCTAGACCCTTCATCTTGTAGATTTTTTACTAAAATACGGTCCAACAAGCACAATCCAATCCTTCAAAGAAAATATATACTAATTCAGAAACTTCGACACCTATAATTGCTATACGGACGGTCTAGATCGCGGCTAATCAATCCGAAAACAATCAAAACTAATCATAGACCTCCTTTCCGATGATTCACGTCTAAATGACTAACGATCAAAATCTAAACAAATAAAATAAAGAATGTCACAAGTATTAGGATCAGGTTCTAATTATGGTAGCTATAGCAATAATTCTACTTTTAAAGATAAATCAACATCGAATTCATATTAAGCACATAATAATAATTATTTTTCATTTAGTAAGAATAATCAATAAGGAGGGATGAGCTTTGGATAAAGTGTTGTTAGAAGTATGCAAAATAATAAAAAATAAATTAATTTTAATAATGATAGTAAAAATGATAAAAATGTACAAAATAATAGTAATGCACATAATCAGAATGTAGTTGAAAAGAAATCTTAGGTGGATAATAAAAAGATTCCTTTTAATAATTTATCAATGAAATTAGTCAAACCCCCACCCAAAAAGAATACAAATGAATAAAAAATAGTGTAAAATGTCAATACCAAAAATACAAATTTTAATCAAATCAACGTAAATAACAATAATCAAAAAAATAATACAGTAAAACCTCAAGTCAAACAAACTAATATAATGGATCTAGACCTTTTATCTTTTGATACACCACAACAAAAGACTTCAAGCACTAATAATAATTTAATATCTTCATAAAACTCATTCAATACACAAGGAACCCCTTCACAAAATATATTCGACATGAATTTATTCAATCAACCTTAACCTCAAACCAATCAAACCAATCAACTAAATTTCAACCCTTATGCACAAGTCCAATCGACCAATATCTATCAAAACATATCATTCACTCAACCCCAAACACAAAAACAATTGAATCAACCTTCTCAAATGAACTATTTCAACATGAATACATCAAATAACAATAACAATACTATAAAATTAGACCTTAACGATACTAAACCTAAGAAATAACAAACAAATGCATCTAGTTTGATTGATTTTTCAGATTTTAGAACATAACTTAGTACTATAACTACTTAAAGTAAAATATTTATATAATATAGATAAAAAGAGTATTACATAAGGCTGGAACTGGTGATAGATATTATATAAATGATCATCTAAAACTAATTATATATATAAATACTCAAAGATATTTATATTTAATGTTATACATAAAAATATCATGCATTCTGATAATATTTAAAAATTAATAGATCAATGTTTCATATCTCGACTATATTTGTTTATATTTTATTATCTTATTCAAAATTTATATTTAAGTGCATATAAATTATAAAATATGCATAACAATAGTATCCAATTATAATAACTTTCAAGAAACTAAGCTCAACTCAACACTACAGGCACATAAATAGACTAAGATTTCAAATCATAAATCATATCATCAAATCGTAAAAAAAAGTAAATATTTATCAATATAGGTACATATATTATCATCAAGATATGGAAATATGCTAGTATTAATATAGACATAATCAGTTTTAATAACATTAGGACCTGATTGTATCATAAATTTTATATAGATCCATGCTTCATATCAGCTTTTATCATGTTTATCATCGCAGCTATCTTCCTTATAAAATATGTTAATTAAGCATTCTAAAGTTAATTATTCAAAATAGCAAATGCAATCTTTGCTATAACACAATTATTATCCTATTTAGTCGTAGCTTTATCAAATCCTGGTATAGTCTTACGATAACATATGACTACTTAATAAAATGCTTAATAAAATGTAAAAAGGTATAATAAACTACTATAATAGATATTGTAAAGTATGTAATATAAAAATGTAAAGAAAAGTACATCATTGTCGATACTGCGGTGTTTGCGTACGAGATCATGATCATCATTGTCCATGGACTTCAAAATGTATCGGTGGAAGTAATCTTAAACGATTCTATTTCTTTGTAGGTAATATATCATATTTATATAGGCATCACACCCATATATTTAGTATATTACATGTTAATAATGCTTGTAAGTGTAGCTATAGTTAATACAAAAGATTTTAAATGAACTAACACATTGATAAAATATATAATTATAATATACTTGACATCATATTATATCATGAAATATTGGTTAAAATTGATAGATGAATATCCTTTTTAAGTGAAGAGATAACAAAATTTGATTAGATTAAGCTATACTTGTTTAGTTAGTTAAAGAATAGCGAAATAGATTGATATTTAGATTATGGGATTTAGAATCATGAAAGATTAGATGGGCAAAGAAAGAATTGTTTTTATAATGATTGATAATAAGTAAGAAGATGAAGATAAAGTTATCAAAGTTCCATTTTCTTTGTTGAAATATTTAAATGGCACTAAGTATGTTTAAATAATTAGAAAACCTTTGTAATTGATAAATCCTTTTTTGCCTCAATTAAAAGTCGCAAAATAGATAAAAATCTACTTCAATTCATCCTTCATCATCGATCCATTCTTTACATCATGCCTTTCTCATTCAGATTTTATATGCCAAACAGGCTAATACTTCATAGATAGTATTTGGCTTGAATCATACCTAAAAAAAGCAAAATCATAAAAAATAAAATTATAATGGTCCATCTACATTCGCTAAAATAAAAAGAATAGATATAATACATATTATCGAATCTACATATAAGTCTAAAATAGTTAATATTAACCTTTTTTATTCAAAAAAGGATCGACAACCTTAACTTATAAATCATAATCTTTGCATCCTTATAATAAATATACTACTATAACTTTGAACACTGTCTAAAAACGTATATTTTCTATATCTTCATATAAATTATTAAAATAAAACATAAAGAAAAGTTAATAAAAAGATATAATAATCTTATAAGCTGATAAAAACATAAATCTTAAAATATTCTGTCATTATTTATCTCTAGAACATCTTAACATAAATTTCATTCATATAAATTGCTAAAAGATGAGCTCAACACGTTAATTCTGGTCATAAATCGATCAAATAACCCTCTATTAAAATAGCCTTATCCTCATCCAAAACATAACCTGGTTGTAATAATTATATCAAGCATAACAACTTTTTCATATCAAGATCAAAGATATCATCAACATGATATAAAAAAGTCATTAATCCTTAAACTTAAGTGCAATAAGATCATATAAGATTATTATTTAGTATCATGGCAAATTGATAAGCTAAGATATGATCAAAAATGTAAATAAAATATAGATGAAACTAACTAAAGAAGAAAAGAAAGATATATATAGATATCTACTAGATTAGAAATATTAAAATCATGCTTTAAAAGAAGATATTATTGAGAATTATCATGATAAAATTGGATGGCAAATCTTTTCTAAATTTTTAGATAATAAATGGCTAAAAATATATGATAAAGATAAAAGTATTATATTTTATTAGTTTAATCAAGTACTCAAACAATAAAAAGTAGAGAATTTAATATAAGTAAGTTGGGATGATGTTGGTGGACTATAAGTAGCTAAATAATAAATAAAATAGACTATTATGTTGCCTATAAAACATCCTTAGATATTTGATTAATGGATCAAACCTAGAACTGGATTATTATTCTATGGTCCACCAGGCACAGGAAAGACCCTTTTAGGTAAATGCATTGCCAAATAATGTAAAATGAGTTTTATAAGTGTAAAAGGACCTTAATTACTAAATATGTATGTCGGCTAAAGTTAAAAAAATGTAAGACAGATCTTTTAAAGGGCCAATGCTGTCAAGCCATGCATAGTCTTTATGGATGAACTTGATGCCCTCATCCCTAAAAGAGGCAATAGTGGAGATTCTAATCAAGTCATGGATAGAATCGTTGCATAATTACTTATGCAAATGGATATAGCATCATCTAATCAAATCTTTATAATTGGTGCTACTAATCGACCTGATTTACTCGATCCATCTATATTAAGACCTGGAAGATTTGATAAACAAATATATTTAGGCATAACAAAACAAAAAGAAGATCGAATAAAAATACTTAAAGCTCAAACTAGACATTTGATATTAGAATAAAACTTCAATTGGGACATGCTTTTATAGAAGATTCCTTAAAACTTTACGGGTGCTGATTTTTATGGGCTGACATCAAAAGCTGTAATGGCTGCAGCATAGAGAACTATAAAATAATACTAATAAGGTATTTTACATGATAAGATTAAAGTAAATTAACAAGATTTTCTATAAGCATCATTACTTATAAAACCATCAGTGACATAAGCTGATCTCTCTAGATACTAACAACTAAAAAAGATATATTCCTGACAGTTTTACTTGATAATATATGATATAACCATAATATAAAAGTATGTATAACTTTACAAGCTTTATTCCATTAATAATTATAATACTATTTTTTCTTATAAATAATATATTTCTCTCACATAAAATCACTATCATTATACTTATCCTCAGTCTTCAGCAATATAATCCCCCTTTCCATATTCTAAAACTCTATCTTCCTACTCTCTTCCTCCATCAATTCCAATATCTTTTTATTACAATTAACCTAACATATATACCTCTTTCTATTATATTCAACAATCAATATATTCTAATTACTATTTTTATAATATTCAACAAATCTCAACTGCTACATACGTATGAAATTCTTCTAAGAAAAACAAAATTCATATTTATTTGATGGATCAAATTTGTCTAAATTACTATTTGTCCATAAATAATTATCATTTGCGATGTTTAATTAGATCTATTTACATGATATGTAAAATTGATATGAATCTTATAGACCTATAAAATCTATTGAGAATATTTTATTTCGATTACGGAAGAAGATAGTGTTTACAACGGTTATTTGTTAGTTTTTACGGACTATCTGCTCACGATCTTTAATTTCATAACTAGATATCTTAATAATTCTAGAATTACATCACTTTTATTCTTTTTACGTTTTACTATAAATTATTTAATCTTTTATGTAATACCCAATTTCTAACCATGAAGTATCGCTATAGTATTCTTATTACATATTATCAATATATGCAGAGTCAAATCATAATCAAATTCTTTTATCCATGTCATACATATATATGGTATATTATCTTGTTCAAAATTTAAATTTTCTAAAGTTTTTGTATTATATTGCACTAATACACTTTTACCATGGGTCTATATAGGGACAAAATTACATATTTTTAATGTTTTACTATAGCAAATATTATTGAATTCCAAACATCTATATATATTATACTTTCATGGGTTAAATTAACTTATTTAGGTGCACCTTAGATCTTCTTAGACATATCACTAGGTATCTATAACCTCAAAGATACCCATTTCTTCTTACCATCTTTTTATAAAGCTATCCTATGATTATTTTTAGGATCTCTATCAATAGTTATTGAAGATGAATCAAATTCTTATGCCCGAAGCTCTTGTATCTTTTTTATCTAATGCTTAAAAGTTTTATATTAATCCTCACAAAACATATACTTAAACTTATAATTAAACTCTTATTATCCATTTTTATAATCGATCTTAAATGTATTTCTATATAATGCATATGCGTCTGGATCGGTCAATTTTTTAGCTTATAACACACCACTTTTATTCTTTTTATTCGTTTTTATAACACCCAAATTCTTAGTCATCTCTTTAGTATTTATCGGTATTGCTTTATTATATATTATCTTCCTTTAAATACTCTCCAATCTTCTAGTATCTCTCTTGAATAATAACACATAATAATAATACGTCAATAATGAATACGGTCTTAAAAAGTTTTGTCCATACCCACCCATCATAATCACCATCTTATAATTCTAATCAACAATATTATCCTAAGTATATATTTCTTATCTATCAAAAAACTATATCTACATCCTCGGCCTCACAAAAGAATTTACTTTCTCCTGTTTTTTTAATCGATTATCAAATATCACACCAGAATATAATTAATTCTTAATATTCTATATATTAATCTTATTAAATTGATTATTCTAATATCCTTGGATATCGATAACTGTTATATCATGCTGCAATTCTAGATAATTCTTTTATTTTTAATAAAATCCACCAAATATAAATATATTACCTTAAAATTAATAACTACTAGTACCAAATCTAGGTGCTATCAATGAATTTGAATAAATGTTTATCTTTTTGAAGATAGGACTCTTTTGGGATCTATGACATATATAGATTTAGTTTATTATTTAGGGGTGATATGGTTTATTCATTAATTTTAAGAGGAATGATTTTAAGAAATCATATTTACTTGGCCAATATAAAAGTAGATAATTTTAGGTTTAATGATAATTCCATTCTGTTAACATATATGTCTTCTTACCTTTTTAGACCTAGCCATTCTAGTTTTGGAATATTAAAGGTACTGCTAGACACTTTTTTTATTAAAATGCCTTCTTGTTTTAGACGTTTTGATATGCGTTAGTTATATCAAGTTAGCTGTAATAGTTTTAAAATGAGTTTTAGAAGTTTTAATCTGTCAAATTATTCATGATTAGTATTGGTATTTTATTGTTTTTGCGATGAATTTGGTCAACTCTGTATAAAAGTTTTGTTGATTCGTATAGCTTTATGTTTACTTTACCTGGGTTGAAGTAAAATGATGTTTAAAAGAGGCCTTGGATCGATTAAGTTTATTATACAATAGATGAATATTCCTTAGCCTAAGGTGTCGTCTTAAAATAAATATTAACCTTTTCCTAAAACTTCTAACTACTAATCTAAAAGAAATGACTCTCCCTCAAATACCCAAAAGTCTCCTTCATCTTCTTCATCTTCTCTCTATATATCTCTTCTTGCATCTTCTAAATATTAATCGCAGAATATTAATAATGACTCTTATTCAATATCTAATCATAAAGCCTACCCAATAACTATTAATAATTATTATAAATTATCTTAAATTATTAATAAAGCTTCTTTTATTTTATATTTTTATTAGATTGATCAAATAACATATATTAGATTATTTAATAGATTTAATAATATAATTTAGGAACTGTCTGTTAGAAAGTCTTTTTAATATTTTTTATATTCTATTAGAATAGTTTTGGCAGAATTGATAGATCTTTATTACGAAATCTTATCTTATCAATATTTTGATATTATTTACCTAAGACTGTCATGAGTTAGTCGACATATGTTAGGATGAATTGGTTTTTATATTTAGAGACGAGGGGTTATTATTAGAATGTACGGGTAAGGTTGTAGGTACCTGAACTTACTTTTAGGAATCTAGCGATTTTGTTAAATAATTAGACCCAACTATCACTTTATTAGGTTGTTTAAGACATGCTTTATTTTGTGAAATAACTGCAGATTCGGTTATCTTTTATGTAGTTATCGTATTAACATTGTTATTATGTTTGAGTCATGCTTTCATTTACAAAAGCAGTAGTAAAATTATGATAAAACAAAAGCTTATAATTAGCAATTTTCGTAAACTCCTGCATCAACTCCACAAAATGATTATCCTCTATATTCAATCTTCCACTATAACTAATCATAATCAACGTAGGATTGAATTCCCTAATCTGATTCAATAAAAAATCTTTAATAATAAACCTTATAAAATAACTCTAATGATTCTAAATATCAGCTCGATTCTACAATATCTCAGGAAATTTCTAATATAATATCGACATCCTTATAGGAAATACATACATATTCTGATTTAAATCATCATTAGATTTATCGTTTTTATATTCATATAATTTTTATGTGCAACAATGATAATCATCTGGATTAAATGTAAGTCTTTATAATTTATTTAGGTTCTTGTAATCGTCACTTAGATTTGATTAATTATAGCTTTAATAGAGACCTTGGGAATATCTGAACATTAGTTTTTTGAAGAAACGACGGGAATAGATTTGTTTTAGATCGTTGAGCTTGGCTTATTATTTTGGGAAACTTATGTAGAGAAGATGCTTTTTGAAATTACGGACAAATTATAAATTATATTAACTTTAATATCCATCTAAATTGATAAGTACAACCTTCGAACAATTATAACTACTCTTCAAATTTTCCATCATCGGTATAGAATCAACCTCTATCTTAGTCCAATCAAACTCCTTAATCTTCTAATTATTCTCCTTCTTAAAATTAGCACTAATACCTATCAACAAAGGGTGTATCAACAAAGTCAATTAATTAATCTTAGGTTGAACAGTCACCAGCGTAGATCCATGCTATGATTCTTTTATTTTTTATATTAATTTTACTATATTAGTACTAAACGCTACTAAATTTTATGCAGTTTAACATTTAGCTTAAATACTTTTATCATTTTAGATTTATATACCATTTTAACCATATAATGCTTTAGATGCTATCTATTTTATATATTTTAATGGCTATAATACCTGCCATTATAAACTCTATTTTTATATACCTAAATTTTAGGCTTATTATTAACTCATCAACATATGTTATATCTGCTCATTTGCTAAATTTTTAGCCATCAGTAAAAAACCTTTGACTGTCGCTTTACTACATACATTATATTTATCAGCAGACATATACTCGATCTGTCTATCATAGACCTGCATGACCAATTTAAAATTAGTCTAATCTTAATGCTACGTCCTGAATCTTGTTAGAAATTTATTCATTAATGAATAATAATTTGCTAATTATTATGATTATTGTCTAGATAAATCTATAAGTATCCTAGGATAGACCGATGTCACACAATTTAAGATTGGCTTTGTAAGATCCATTTTCCATTTATTCTTCCATGAACTTATTATATCTTGCATTTATGCTTAGGCATCTATAGTTCCGTTAGTATTTTTTTTACTTTTACGGATTTTCTTTTAATACATCGTCAAGATATATAAGGCTTGATCAAATTTTATTCTTTAACATACACGTATATTCTAGGCGTGATTTTTGTTTATCATAAGGGTAAAGTTTAATATATAATTATAAATATCATCATCATTTTATAGAAATTAAAATTATTAATATACAGTGAAATATTGATAAATTTTAAAATAAATTAGCCAGTAAAATTATTGCTTTTATAAGTATTTCCACTAAATATAGCTAGTAAGTTAATTAATTTTAATCTCTTAGTTAGTAAATTTCATCTAAAATTGTTTAAAATAGTCAGTAAAATAAATTTATGGAAACTTAAATCTTCAAATCAGCGAGTAAAATAATCATATAATTTCAGAACGTAAAATATTCAATTCTAAGAAATGAATTAAATAGACAGTATAACAATTCATTAATTTAATTCAAAATTTAGAGGGTACGTTAAAAAATATAACACGATTCAAACAATAGCCAGTAATTATCTTTAATAATTCATTAGAAAGTATTATTTGAGTTAATTGATTACTTTAAAGATAGTAAGTTAACAAAATTAATGTTAACTCGATCAAACAGTAGGTATTTTCTTGATGAAATAACCGTTCATAAATGAATAGCCGGTAAATCACTTTAACTTTTAACTATTTTTTATCTATTAGCATGTATAATTATAATAAACTTGTTTAGAGCATGGTAATTAATATAAATATGATCTTTTTAGTGATAAGTAGTTATATATTAGTTATATTAGCTGGTAAGAATATATTGATATTTAGCATCATGTTATGGTAATGAAATTACTAATTTTAGGAAAGTCGATGATGAAATAGATAAATCAAGACTAATAGCTTCTAGTAATTCTACATAATTATGAATTTCTATTTACAATAGATCTTCAAATTCAGATTCAAAATCTAACATTAGAAAATCAATATTTGAAGAATAATTATCTTGATTTAGAAGAAAAATTGAAAATACAAGAAGATAAGAATATCAAATTAATATATGAAATAGAAAAATTAAAAAAGGGACAAGAGAGGAGTAATATTCCATCAATTGAACTACTTAAAGATGAAGAAAATGAATACGAATTATTAAAAAAAGAAAATTTAAATCTAATGAGAGAAAGAGAGATTTTTACAGAGTTATTTTATTTAATAGAACAAAAAATTTTACCTAAAAGTAAAATAAAATTTTTAAATAAAGATCAACAAAATTTTATTTCTGAATTCAAGAATCAAAATCATGAATCATTTAAAATTTATGATGATAATATTTTAACTGAATTTCATAAAGAGTTTTTATGTTCAATTTGTCTGGCATTAGCTGACAGCATGATATGTTGTGATATTTGTGATAATATGTTTTGCTATGAGTGTATTGATAAAATTAAACGGAACAATGATCGCTGTCCTAATTGTCGAAAAGAGAATATTAAATTTAGAGAGTTAACTAGAAAAGAAAAAAATGTAATCGGAATGATTAAAATCAAATGTCCTAAAAATTGTGGAGTGACATTTTGTTATGATAAGTTGAATAATCACCTTAAAGAATGTAGCAATATTACTAGTTCTTATCAGTGTATTGTTTGCCAAAAAATTATTAATGCCATTAATTATAATGACGATATTGTTCAGAAGCATTTGAAAATTTGCGAGAAAACCTGCAACTTCTGTTTCGTAAATTATCCGTTAATCAATTATCAAAGCCATCAAAACGAATGCAAAGAGAGAATAACATTTTACTTGAACAAAATTAAAGAGTCAATTAAAAATAATCAAGAAGAACCAGATCTCAATCATTTATGGAAATATTTGCAAAAATTAATTATTTAACAAAGTAAAAAAATAATAAAGAAAGTAATTTAAATTTAAATTTCTAAATAAATTATTATTTTAATAATTAGGGTAATCAATTTTTAATGGTATTAATTTTGTACTTAACACCCTTTGGGGTCGAGGGCGTTTTTTTAACGATTTTTAAGGTAGTTATATATAATAATACTAATATAAAAATTTTTAAAATATAAATTAATTTATTAATAATTAAATTTTTATAATGATTTCTTATGATGAAGAATTATTAATATACAGAGATGAAACTCTTGTGGACGATTCAATTGAAAATGAATCTGATGGCATTGATGAGGAACATAAAATCGATGAATTCATAGAAGTTGATAAAAATTTTGGAAGAAGTCGAAAACACAGAGGAAATAAACGAAAGACTGTTTAGCAGTAAGCCTGAGCCAAAACTTCTTATTGATCAAGA
>Ga0169931_10012174_pt1 | contig 11979 bp, 6 predicted proteins | sample Kivu_15m_20L_FD_129675 | JGI IMG/M metagenome (GOLD analysis project Ga0169931, IMG submission 129675) | Freshwater microbial communities from Lake Kivu, Western Province, Rwanda to study Microbial Dark Matter (Phase II) - Kivu_15m_20L... | ecosystem: Environmental > Aquatic > Freshwater > Lake ...
ACGCTCTACGGCCTCGGCACGGTCAACGAGAACCTGCCGGGCTTCATCACGATCAATCCGCCCGTGGCGGCGTCACGGACCTACGGCAGCGCGTTCCTGCCGGCGATCTACCAGGGCACGCGAGTCGGCGGCGGCCTCGGGGGAGCCTTCCGTCGCCGTGGTCCGGCGGTGACGGCGCTGGCGGACGTGCAGAGCCCCTTGTTCGACCGGGCCGAGCAGCGACTGCAGCTCGACCTCGTGCAGGACCTCAACCGCTCGCGGCTCGAGCTGGACGGCGGCTCGAGCCCGGAAATCGAGGGCGCGATCGAGGCGGCGGAGCTCGCCTTCCGGATGCAGGCGGAGGTTCCGGACGTGATGGACCTGTCGGGCGAATCGAGCCGCACCGAGAAGCTCTATGGGATCGGCGACGGGGTGACCGATGCGTTCGGTCGGCAGTGCCTGCTCGCGCGGCGCTTCGCGGAGGCGGGCGTGCGGTTCGTGCAGGTCACCCATGGAACCTGGGACCATCACTTCAATCTGGGCACAGCGCTCGAGAACGCCTGCACCCAGGTCGACCGGCCGATCGCCGGACTGCTCGAGGATCTGGACGATCGCGGACTCCTCGACGAGACCCTCGTCATCTGGGGAGGCGAGTTCGGACGCACCCCGCACAGCCAGGGCACCGATGGTCGCGATCACAACAACCGCGGCTTCACGCTCTGGATGGCCGGCGGCGGCGTGAAGGGGGGCATGCGGCACGGCGCGACCGACGATCACGGCTACGCTGCCGTCGAGAAGCGGATGCACATCCACGACTGGCACGCCACGCTCCTCCACCTGCTCGGGCTCGACCACGAGCGGCTGACGTTCCGCTATGCCGGCCGCGACTTCCGGCTGACCGACGTGCACGGCGAGGTGGCCCGCGAGATCCTGGCCTGACAATTCGACCCTTTCCCCGAGGAGAACCGACGATGACGACGCGTGTCTTGGTGGCGGGAATCGCGCTCTTGTTCGCCCTGCCGCTGCAGGCCCAGGAGCGTCCCCGTGGTCCGGCGGGCGGCCGCGATCCGCGCGAGATGATGAAGCGGGCCGACACGAACGGCGACGGCAAGGTGAGCAAGGCGGAGTTCGTGGCGGCGCGATCGGCCGAGATGGAGGAGGCCTTCACGCGCATCGACGCCAGTGGCGACGGCTTCCTCGACGAGAAGGAGGTGACGGAGTTCGGCGATCGCATGCGGGAGATGGCGGGCCGCCCGGGAGGGGCGCCGGGCGGTGAGGGGCCGCGGCGACCGGGCGCGCCGGGCAGGCGTGCGGAGGGTGACACCTCCTCCGCCGAGCCGATGCGGCGCGACGGGGATGCCGATCCCGGTGCGCTGGCCGAGCAGTTCTTCGATCGCACGGATACCGACGGCGACGGACGCCTGTCTCGCGAGGAGTACCTCGCCGGGGCGAGCCGCCTGCGCGAGATGATGCGCCGCGCCGGCGGCGGCATGCCCGGCCTGGGAGGGCGAGCCGCCGCCCCGGAGGAGGGTTTCCGGCGCCCCCCGCCACGGGACGCCGCCGGCACGCCCCCGGCGGACCGGTGACCGCCCGCCGGGAAACCCTGCGCGGCTGTGCGGATCGTGCGTCGACGTGCGGAAAAAGGTGCAGGACGCCCCGGCGGCACGACGACAACTCCAGCGTCCCGTCGCCGCATTCCGTCGGAGGTGCCAAACCCTTTGCGTTGACCCGGATCCTTTGACACGCCCCGCCCCGCCCGAGTCGGCCCCGGCCGACAGCGCGATGGCGACGGCGCGGTCCGCGTCAGTCTCGCAGTGCCCTACCCCGTTCGCAGGCGGTCGACAGGATCGATTCACACGGGCCGGGGCGGCCATGTCGCCCCGGCCCGTCGTGCTTTCGCCCCCGGAAAACCGGGCCCCCCGGGCGGGCTCGCCCGTTTGCCCGACCCCCGCGCCCCAAGTAGCATCCTGTGCAAGGGTGCGGGTCGTTCGCGCCTCGGCCGCTCAGGGCGGCATTCGTGGTCCGATTTCGGCGCGAACAAAGGTGCAGCGGTGCGACGCCACATCCACGCGGTCATCATCGGTCTCCTGGCCGGCTCCCTCGTATTCGACACGGCCCGCGCCGCGCGGCATGGACGGTGTCGGATCGCCGCGCGGGGCTCGTCATCCTGTGTCTGTGGTCCAGTCGCGCGCACGTGCCCCGAGGTGGTCGATCCATGTGTCGTGAGCACGCCATGCCACGACCCATCGCATGCGGTGGTCACGGTGGAGTACCGCACGATCGTCGAGGGGGAGTGTGATCCGTGCGCGTCCGTGGCGGTGTGCTGTGATGCGCCCACCATGGATCACGGCGTGGTGACGTCGACCGCGCCGGTCGATGCTTCGAACCACGTCATCGGCGGGGATGCGGCCGTCACGAGCGTTCCCTCCCCCGCGGCCTCGCCCACACCGGCGAGCGAGGCCGCTGACGCGCCCGCGGCACCGACATCGGTGGTCGTCCCCGAGACCGATGCCATGCCGCCCAAGGCCAACGCGCCACAACCGACGGCCGATCCCAACCTGCAGCCGGTGGAGCCGGCCGAGAAGCCCGAGCCAGCCGAGAAGCCGGCCCCCAGGACACCGGACGAAGCGACCCCGACGCCGAAGCCGGAGTCGGATCCGACAGACGACCCGACGGAGGAGCCGGTGGCTCCGAAGCCGCCGGCGGTGCCCGTGCCGGCCGAGCCCGTGCCGGTGCCAGCCGCACCACCGGTGCCCCCCGCTCCTCCACCGAAGCCGCGCGAGGAGAATCTCTTCGACGACGAAGCGGAAGAGACCCCCGCCGACACGGCCGCTGCCGAAGCGAGCGCGGCTGTGCCTCCATCGGCCGAGCCCGCGGCCACTCCCGATGCCCCGGCCGAATCCGATGCGCCGGCTGAATCCGATGCGAAGCCTGCAGACGCACCGTCGCCATCGACACCGCCACGCACGCCTCCGGCCGAAGAGCCGTCGGCCGAGAGCGATTCCGAGCCTGTCGTGCCGGTCGAGTCAGACGCTGCGGCTCCCGAGGCCGATCCGGTCGCGCCCGAGGACACGCCGGCAGGCGCGGTCGATGCCGCGGAACTGGTCGCGCCGTCGACCGACGGGCTCGTCCTCGATCTTCCGCTGCCGGCGAAGCCCCGATCGGTCCGCCGCCAGGGTCCTCCGCTGCGCCGCTGGGTGGACGCGAGCGGAGCCCATGCGACGGTGGGTCAGTTCCGCGGATTCCAGGACGACGTGGTCGAGATCCTCAAGTCCAACGGCAGCGTCATCCGCGTGCCGCTCGATCGACTCAGCGAGATCGACCGCGACTATGTCGACACCGTGTCGGGACGGCTCGCCGCCCCCGCGGTGGCGGATACCGTCGGGATGTGATCGGCACGTCCGGCACGGCGATGCCGACAGGATGCATGGATGCCGACAGGGCGCATGGACGAGGCACGTGCGGCACGGATGGACGGGGTCACGCGTCGTCCAGGACCGCGACCGTGTCGAACGCCTTGCCTTCGAGCATCTCGAGGCTCGCGCCGCCGCCGGTGGAAACGTGGCTCACCCGGTCGGCATAGCCGAGCTGCTCCACCGCAGCCGCCGAATCGCCGCCGCCGATGATCGTCACCGCTCCCCGGCCCGTCGCCTCGGCCACGGCGTCGGCCACCGCCTTCGTGCCCGCGTCGAAGGGGGGCATCTCGAAGACACCCATCGGCCCGTTCCAGACGACCGTGCCGGCCGACCGGATGATGGCCGCATACGCCGCGGCCGTCGCCGGTCCGATGTCGAGTCCCTCGAACCCGTCGGGGATCGCACCCGCCTCCACGATGCGTTTGGCGGCGGCGGCCGAGAAGGCGTCGGCACAGTGCGTGTCGACCGGCAGCACGAGCTTGTCTCCACCCCGCGCGATGAGCTCCTTGGCGAGGTCGACCTTGTCCGGCTCGACGAGCGACTTCCCCGTGCGCCCGCCCTGCGCGAGCGAGAAGGTGTAGGCCATCGCACCGCCGATGAGCACGCGGTCGCAGATCGTCAGCAGGTTCTCGATCACCGCGATCTTGTCCGACACCTTCTTGCCTCCGAGGATCGCGACGAACGGGCGCTTCGGTCGGGCGATCGCGTCGGCGAGGTACGTGATCTCCTTCTCGACGAGGAAGCCGACGACGGCCGCCTTGCCGAGCGCCTTCATCGCGACCGGCACGGCATGCATGCTCGCCTCCGTGCGATGGCAGGTGCCGAAGGCGTCGTTCACGTAGGCGTCGGCGAGCGACGCGAGGCCGGCGACGTAGGCCGCGTCGTCCCCCTTCTTCTCCCCCTTGTTGAACCGCACGTTCTCGAGCACGAGCACGCCCCCGGCCGGGAGCGAGGCGGCCTTCGCCACGGAATCGGGACCGCCCGTGTCGGCGGCGAGGGGCACCGGTCGACCGAGGAGTTCGGCGAGGCGGCGGGCGACCGGGGCGAGCGAGTAGGCCGGCTCGTGCCCCTTGCCGGCCGGACGGCCGAGATGCGACATGAGGATCGCGCGTCCGCCACGATCGACGATCGAACGGATCGTGGGCAGCGCCATCCGGATGCGTCTGTCGTCGGTGATGGCGCCGGAGTCGTCCTGCGGCACGTTGAAATCGACGCGGACGAGAACGGCCTTGCCGGCGGGATCGAGGGTGGCGACGGTCTTCTTCGCCATGGCGGGAAGGTCTCCGGGTGGACAACGGGGCTCGGGCGACGCGGCCGACATTCGACCGTCGGGCGCCCGGGCCCGCAACCAGCCCGTCGCCCGGCGGTCAGTGGCTCGGCATTTCGAGGGTGGCCGCGACGACGATCGGCGCGGTGGCGTCGTCCCCCTTCACGAACTCGATCGCGGCGAGGCTCGCGGTCCGTCGCGGCGAGATTGCGAGGTACCGCACCTGGCGGCCGTCGAGATCGAAGGCGAACTCGCTCCCGGGCACGTCGACCCGCCGAATGTAGTCGGCGATCGCCTCGCCGTTGACCAGCGGATGGTCCTCGACGGCCCCGTCGGCGTACACGAGCCTGACGATCAGCGACGTCGAGCCCTTGCGGACCGCGGGGAATCCCCAGCCCGCGACACCCGAGAGCAGATGGATCGTGCGGACCGTGGCATCGAGCGGCACCGACACCTTCCTCGGCATCGTCGGCGGGAGATACCCCTGGGGACCGTGCAGCATGACCACGTTGGGCACGCTCTGGCCGAGCGGATCGATCAGCGAGAACGGCACCCCGCGAAACTCCTTCGGGCCCCAGTCGGCGAACACGAGCCGCTCCACGACGGACTGCGGATCGTAGAACATCCCCTTCGTGCTCACGGCCGTGGCCACCTTCTCGAGGCCGAGCGGCACGAACTGGCCGCGTTTCGTGAGGAAGGCCAGGAGATCGGCGAATCCCTCCGGCCTGATCTGCTTCTCGAAGCCGACCGGCATCAGCGAGTTCGGTGACGGCTGGAACTCGTCGATGTCGGACCGTTGGATCGCGACCCGCTTCCCCTCAACATCGACCAGCTCGACGGCGGTGCGGCTCTCCGCCGCGAGCAGGCCGGTCATCACGCGCCCGTCCTCCGTCGCGACGGTGTAGGCCCTGTAGTTGCCCTCGACGGAGCGGTTGGGATCGAGGATGTGGATCAGCAGCTCGTGCGCGGGATGCACCGCCATGCCGGTCAGCTCGGGCCCCACCCTGCCTCCTTCACCCGAGTGCACGTGGCACTTGCCGCACTGCTCCTTGAAGATGACCCGGCCCCGGTCGGCGTCGCCGCCGCCGCGAACGACGGGCAGGATCTCGTCGATGACCCGCTGCCGGTCGGCGTTCGGCAGCCCGCCGCCGGCGGCGAGCACCTTCTTCGCGCGATCGCGCAGCCGTCGGTCGGGATGGTCGGTGAGCTTGGCCCGGTCCGCGAGCGGAATGTCTCCGAGCGAGACGCTCCGGCGCTCGAGACGATCGACCAGCAGCACCGCCCACTCCCGATTGGCGAGCACGGTGCGCACGGCGGTCTCCCGAAGCGGCGGCGTGAGCGCGGCAAGGCGGTCGAGGATCGCCACCGGCGCCTCGGCGGCCGACGAGAGGCCCAGCGCGGTGATGAATCCGGCCGATCGCTCGGGGCTCGATCGTCCCCCGACCCGCTGCATGACGAGGTCCACGACGGCGGCGTCGGCGGGTCGCAGCTGCACGAGACGTTCCGCAGCGGCGATCCGTTCGGCATCGGCCCTGGCCGCATCGTCGATCGTGGACACGAGCGCGTCACTGATCCGGCCGATCCTCGAGTCGAGCGCCGTGCTGCCGACATGCTGGGCGAGCGTGACGACCTGCCCCTGGGCGCCGGCGGGGAGCGCGTCGACGAGCGCGACCAGGGCCGCGTCGGCCCCCGCGCCGAGCGCCGCGTGCGTGCCCTTCGGCCAGCCACGGGCCAGCCCCGCGAGGGCCGCGACCGCGAGCGGCTCCGGAGCGGTGGGCAGCCGCACGAGCACGTCGGCCACGGCCGGACCATGCCCACCACGGGCCACATGCTCGGCCACCCGCTCGACGAGCAGGAGTCGTGCCGGCCCGGGAGCTTCGTCGCGCGTCGTCGCGAGGAGCGCGGGCAGCACGCCCTCCGCCTGAACAGCAGCGGCACTCGTCGCCGCGTCCGCGAGCACGGGGTCGGCGAGGGTGCGCCGATCGTCGAGCAGCGCGAGGACGACCGCCGCCGCCTCGGCCGAAGCGGGCCACTCGCCGAGTGCCTCGAGCACGGCGAGCCGCACGAAGGGCGCCGGATCGTCGCTCACGCCCGATGCCACGAGGGCGGCGAGCGCGGCGGCGTCCCTGGGCAGCGCCCGGACGGCGTTCAGCCGCACCCCCGCGGACGGATGCCGGAGCGCCGCGTGCACGCCGGCCACGGCGTGCGGGTCGGCTCCCGGCCCGTCGAGCGTGCCGAGGAGCCGCAGCGTCCAGATCGCGTGGATCGCGCCGGCGTTCAAGCCGATCGCATCGACGGAGGAATCCTGCACGAGTCCAAGGAGCCCCGGCAGCACGTCGCGGACGCCGTCGGGCCGCCCGTCGCATCGCGAGACGAGCGCACGCTGAGCCCGCTCCCGCCAGAAGAGGTTGTCGTCGGCCAGGCGCGCGACGAGCTCGGCGGATGACGCACGGCCGAGCGGCGGCCGAGCGGCGGCCGGCGGGTTCCCATGGACGACCCGCCAGATGCGTCCGTGGGTCTTGTCGCGGAGCGGCGTGACGTAGGCGCCCCGCCTGCCGGTCTCGAAGCCCGCGGGCGTGGGATTGTGCTGGACGATGAAGTTGTACCAGTCGATCACCCACACCTGGCCGTCCGGACCGACCTCCGCCTGGATCGGGGCGGTCCATTCGTCGTCGCTGGCGAGCAGGTTCCACGCCATGCGACTGGTGAATCCCGCGCCCTGTGCCGCGAGGGCGAAGGTCGCCACGACGTGCCCGGTCGGCTCGCAGACGAACGCGGTCCTGTTCCAGTAGTCGCGAGGAAACCCGCGGGCCGTGTAGAGCCGGTGCCCGGCGGCTGCCGTGAACCGCCCATGGTGATCGACCTGCCGGATCGCCACGGCGCCGTCTCCCGAGGTTTTCGGCGCCAGTTCCATCGCCGGGCTTCCCGCGATGCCTCCGAGCGTGGTGGCGCTCCAGCCGCGCACCCGCTCGTAGACGCGGTTCGGCAGCGGCATGTGCTCGCTCGGATTCCCGTTGGCCGTGGAGCCGAAGACGAGCCCCTCCTCGCTGAAGCCGAAGCCCCACGAGTTGTTGTTGGTGCTGCGCAGGAATTCGAGGGCGGACCCGTCGGGACGACACCGCCAGAAGCCGGCACCGAACCGGTGCGTCTCACCCCCCACCATCCCGCTGAAGCCCGAGTAGCCGACGATGCCATACACCCATCCGTCGAGCCCCCAGGTGAGGTTGCTCGGGCCGGCGTGGGTGTCGCCGGTGCCCCAGCCCGTGAAGAGCACGGTGCGACGGTCGGCCCGGCCGTCGCCGTCGGTGTCCGCGAGGTGCAGGAGCGCCGGCGCCATCGCGACGATGAGCCCGCCATCGTGCGCGAGCATGCTCGTGGGGATCGAGAGGTTCTCGGCGAAGACGTCGCGTCGGTCGGCCCGGCCGTCGCCATCGGTGTCGGTGAGCTTCACGATCCGGTCGCGACCCTCGACGGGTGCCACCGGATCCTCAGCCGACGGCTCGACCAGGTCGTTGGGATAGTCCACGCTCTCGGCCACGTAGACGGCGCCGTCGCCGTCGAAGCACATCGCCAACGGCTTGCCGGCCAGCAAGGGCTCGCTGGCGAAGAGTTCGATGCGGAATCCCTCGGGCGTGATCGCGTGCCGGCGCGACTCCTCCGGGTCGAGCGGCTTCTGCATCGTCGCGATCTGCTCGTCCCCCTTGCGGGTGCCGCCCGGCGCGTAGAAGGGCACCTTCGCCGGCTGGTACTCGAACGGGGCGAGGCCCGCGGGCGGCCTCGTCATGGTCGGGTGATCGACGTACGTGCCGGCGGCCGCGGGATCGCGGCCCGCCGCGTAACGAATGCCGCGCTCCACGAGGTTGTGGAACCCCGGATGCCCCCAGGTGCGTTCATCGTGGCCCCACGCGGTGTAGAAGACCCTGCCCCGGCCCTCGTCGCGCACCCATGTCCACGGCTCGGGAGTGTCGCCGTCGGGCCGCTCCTCCAGGACCGTGCGGCCCCGCGTGTTGTGCTTCGTGTGGACGTAGGTCTCGTCCCAGCTCGCGAAGCCGCCGAACCCGCGCATCACCGGATGCTCCGGCGCGACGGCACGCACACGGAACTCGCCGGCGCCATGCTTCTGGAACTGCGCCCCGACCAGATCGATCCACGCGGGGGAGTCGCGGAAGCAGAAGCTCGCGCAGTGCAGCGGCACGAGGCCCTTCCCACCGCGGACGAAGTCGAGGATCGCGGCCTCCCCGTCCGCCGGCAGCGCGTCGATGTTGGCGTAGACGACGAGCGCGTCGTACGAGCCGAGCACGTCGGCCCGCAGGTCCGCCAGCCGCTCGGTGTAGACCAGTTCAATGCCCCGCCGCGCGAGCACGGGCTGGAGCTGCGCGAACCGCTCCGCCGGGCGATGGTGCCCCTGGTCGCCGAGAAAGAGCACCTCGAGTGGCGGCTCGGCCGCGGTGGCCGGCGTGACCAGCATCCCGATCGCGATCACCAGAGCCGACGTCGTGCGGATCATCCTGAAAAACTCCATTCCGGCAGCTTCATGACGGCGCCCCCGTGCATGGCCGACTCGTGGGCCATGAGTCCGGTGCAGGTCCAGTTGGCGCTCTGGCGGGCGTTCGGATACGGGTCGCGGCCCTCGACGAGCGCGGTGACGAACTCGTGCACGAGATGCGGGTGGCTGCCGCCGTGGCCGCCCCCCTGCGTGAACGAGAGGTGCTGATGCTCGCCGGCATCGTAGACGCCACCCGTCGTGAAGCGGCGGATCGGCTCGGGCAGGAGGTGCGCGAAATCGGGCACGGGCACCCGGCGCGGAATCTCCGGCTCGGGCACCTTCGCCGTGTGGAGCACCGGCTCCTCCCCCTCGCAGAGCTGCCACTCGAAGCTCCGCTTCGACCCGTACACGTCGAAGCTCTCGCGGTACTGCCGCGCGGTGTCGAAGAGCGAGCGGATCACACGCGCCACGACGTCGCTGTCCCGGAGCGCCACGTGGGCGCTTTCGATCGCGAAGGGCGAGCCGTACACGCGCACGAGCTCGTCGCGAATCCGCCCCGAGCCGAAGCAGCTCACCTCGCGGGCGTCCTTGCGCTGGAGCGCGAGGCAGGGGCCGACGCAGTGCGTGGCGTAGTGCATCGGCGGCAGTCCCGGCCAGTAGTCGGGCCAGCCGTCCATGTCCTGCTGGTGGCTCGCCTGCACGAACTGGATCCGCCCGAGTTCGCCCCGGTCCGCCATCTGCTTGATGAAGAGGAACTCACGCGCATAGACCACGGTCTCCGCCATCATGTACCTGAGGCCCGTCCGCTCCACGAGCTCGACGATCTTCCGGCACTCCTCCACGGTCGTCGCCATCGGCACGGTGCACATCACGTGCTTGCCCGCCTCGAGGGCTGCCAGCGACATCGTTGCGTGGTCGGGGATCGGGGAGTTGATGTGGACCGCGTCCACGTCCGGGTCGGCGAGGACGTCGGCGTAGCGGGTGTACCGCCGCTCGACACCGTGGGCCGCGCCGATCTGGTCGAGCTTCTCCCTCGACCGCTGGCAGATGGCGACGAGTTCGGCATGCGGATGCCGCTGGTGGATGGGAATGAACTCGGCGCCGAAGCCGAGGCCGACGACGGCGATGCGGACGCGGCGGTCCTGCCGGGCGACTGTGCTAGTCATCGAATCGCGATGCCTCCTCGGGTCAGTTCGTGACCATCGAAAACCGGAAGATCTCTCACCGGATGCCGCAGCTGGATGCCGCAGCCGGCTTTCCACAGGGCGTCAGGGGCGGAGCGTGAGCGTGACACGGCGCACGTCCATGACCGTCTTTCCCGGCACCTCGACCGCCCGCAGGACGAGCGGCCCACGTCCGCGCTCCAGCCGCAGCGTGCCCAGGTGCAGCCCACGAAACTCCTTCATCCTCGACTCTCCGGCCGTTCGTGGCAACGTGTCCTGGTTGGTCAGGAGCGGGGGATCCCAGCCCGGCTCGACGCGACCGGAAAGCCGCCGGCCGTTGCAGGCCAGTTCGATCGTGGAGCCGGCGTCCTCGGGCGGGCAGGTGTAGTCGATGACGACGTCGTAGTCGCCGGCGGTCTGCACGTCGACCTGCCAGGTCATGGTGCCGACGGTGTCCGTCCACCGGACGAAGTAGGAACAGTTTGGCGCCCGTGCGCTCCGCTCGACGCCGCCTGCCGGCGTGCCGTCCCGCGCCGGCAGCATCGTCACGGGAAACGCGGGATACCCGACACCGATGGGGCGCGGGTCGATCGCGCCGTCGCCTCCCGTGCCGCGTGGCGGCAGGTGCACGTCGCGCTCCCATGCGGCAACGGCGTCGGCGAGTCGGGTCCGCACGTCCGCACGCTCGGTGGCCAGATCGCGGGTCTGGCCCTCGTCGGCGACCATGTCGAAGAGCCGGCCCGTCGCATCGAGTCGATACCGCTGCGACCGCGCGCTCGTGCGTCCACCCCACGTGGAGAAGAGCACCCGATCCGGCCAGTCCGGCGCATCGCCGCGAAGCAGCGGCACGAGGTCACGGCCGTCGAGCGGCTGCCCGCCGACCGGCTCGACGCCGGCCAGCGCCGTGAGGGTGGGCAGGAGGTCGATGGCGCCCGCGATCTGGGTCACGGTGCGTCCGCGCGGCAGCCCGCGCGGCCACCTCAGGAAGCACACGGAGCGCACCCCGCCCTCGTCGGTCGTTCCCTTGCGGCCTGCCATGCCTCCGTTCCACCGATCGCCGTTGGGTCCGTTGTCGGAGAAGTAGACGACGATCGTGTCGTCGGCGAGACGGAGCTCGTCGAGCGTCGCGAGCAGACGGCCGACGTTCTCGTCCTGGTTCTCGAGCATGGCGTGCACGCAGCGGGTCTGGTCGGCGTCCTCCTTCTCCGGCTGCGTCGCCGGCTGGACGATCTCGACCCCGCGAAATCGCTCCCAGTTCGCCGCCGGCGCAGCCCACGGGGAGTGCGGCGTGGTGAAGGGCACGTAGCAGAAGAACGGCCGCGTCGCGTGCCGGCGGATGAACGCGATCGCCTCGTCGGTGCAGACGTCGACGATGTAGCCCCTGGCTCGCTCCATGCGGCCCTCGCGCTCGAGCGGAGGATCGACGTATTCGCCCCAGTGTCCCGACGAATGGCCGTAATAGGTGTCGAAGCCACGGCCCATCGGGTGGTAGGGCCACTGGCTGCCGTTGTGCCACTTGCCGAAGCAGCCGGTGGCGTACCCCGCGGCGCGGAATGCGTCCGCGATCGTCGCCTCGTCGAGGTCGAGCCGTTCGTGGCCGGTCGAGACGCCGGTCACGCCGGTCCGCGGGTACCAGCGGCCCGTCAGAAATTCCGCACGGGTCGGTGA
>Ga0169931_10012176_pt1 | contig 11977 bp, 7 predicted proteins | sample Kivu_15m_20L_FD_129675 | JGI IMG/M metagenome (GOLD analysis project Ga0169931, IMG submission 129675) | Freshwater microbial communities from Lake Kivu, Western Province, Rwanda to study Microbial Dark Matter (Phase II) - Kivu_15m_20L... | ecosystem: Environmental > Aquatic > Freshwater > Lake ...
GAAATTGAAAAGGAAATTAAAGAATTAGAATTTGAAATTGTAAAGCAAATTAATGATGACAGCGATGATGTCAACAATTTAGAAAACGATGTAATCGAAGAAATTAACAATAATGACAATACAAATGACGATACAAACGACAATACAAATGAAAATACAAACTATAATGAAAATGACAATACAAGTGACAATACAAATGACAATACAAATGACACTACAAGTGAAAGTAATGACGAAAATGATGATGATGTAGATATTTATGAACCTTTTTATGATGGCTCAACTGATATAATTCACAAATTTTATGTTAAATTATATAATTTAGCTAGGAAATTAGATCTTCCATATTGTAATAACGATGAGGAGTTAAAATCAGTGATGTCTACTAAAATATATCTTTTACATAAAGATATATACTAGAATTTAAAATTAATTAATTATATGTAAACCCGTTACATTTTATTTTTGGCGTATATGTTTCAAACCATATTTTTATTCCTTTATCTTCTATTTTATATTTTATATGGTATCCTATACTTTCCATGTATTCTTGTAATAAGGTGAATTGTTTTTCAGATATTAATGTAGGGTCTACATGTCCAAATAATTTTTGCGATCCATTTAACATAATACTAGTCAATAAACGTAGATCGGCATGAGGTATTGAAAAATAATTTGCTTTATGTGGATAATTACCGAATATACAACTAATAAGTTCTGAAAAAGAATTTATTTTTAATTCTCTTTCGTTCAAAATACGATCCATTTATTCGTACATTCTTAAAAGAACGCAACAAAATTAAATTACTTAATTAATTAAAAATTTCACCGCAGTTATAAATTATTTTATTATTTTTTAATTTTCTTATATTATAAGAAATATCATCATTCATACTTTTTGTACCACACAATACTATATTAATTTCTGTATCTATGTATTCAAATGATAAATCTGCTAATATTTTTTCAAAGTTTGGTCTTTTATAGTAATAATTAAATAAAGGTGGATAAAGATTGTAATCTGTATTTAAATCAATTTCGTTTCCTGTTATATACAAGTGTATTTCAAAGAATGAATCGTAGCCATAATTATCTATTTCTGTTTTGATTTTATTTAACTGTTTTATAAAACAATTAAAATCATTTATACTTTTACAAACCCAATGCAAATGCACTTTTTTTAAATATGTATATTGACACCCATGACCTAAAGCACATGGTAAGGATTTTATCAATGACATAAATTGTGTAATTCCTACACCACCAGCTATCAATACAGCTGTTCTGTATTGAGTAATTCTATCACAACGCGATCCATATGGATAAGATATTTTTACATTTGATTTATATTGATTATCGATTAAATAATTAATAAATTTATCTGTCCAATCACCATTGTTTTTTATACAAACCTGTATTTTACCATTTTCTTTACTATTTGATGTTATTGTAAAAGGATGCCACTCAAACATTGAAACAGAAGGACAATTTATTAAAACCCATTGGCCAGGTTTAAATTCAAATAATGGTTTATAAAAATCTATTAAATAATAATTATTATATTTCTTTATACTTGTAAATATTGTTTTTTTATAACTATAATATTCTCTACATATTTTTTCACCTATAAATAAGGTAAATGGTGCTATTATATATTTCCAAAATGTTGTTGGTACGCATTTATTATCATTTAATTTTAAAAAGCAAGTAGTACTATGAGTTAATAAAATACAAATAACAAAAATATACGATAAATGTATTACAGAAAAAAAACTATGATACTTCTTTCTAATATAATCCATAGATGAAACACAAATAACAATAAATAAAAATATAATTAAAAATCCAGTAATACTTACAAATGTAGTACTTAATGATTTTAACGATGGATCTATTATATGAAAATTATATAAATGCGCAATAACATGAGATGCTCCAAAAATTAGTATACTAAAAATGATATACAAATGATATTTCGTATTACAATTCGATGGAAATATATATGAAATATTTGATATATATGATGTTAATAACTTATTCATAACAATAAACAAAAATACAAAATTAATATTAATCAATATAGCGGACGCTTTTGCAATAAGAAATCCTCTTCCTAATGTTGATATTTGATTAGATAATTCAGAATTGTTTAATAATGATACATATGTTTGTATAAACATAACACATTGTAATAAAATCCATAAACACGAAATAATAATATGAACATTTATACCACAACTTTTTTTATTTGTAGCATATCTCGGTAAAGTTTGCATTACATTTAAATTAATTTTATTTTTAAATTAATAAAAATAAATCTAAAAAACTGCTTGATACATAAATTAGATATAATAATGTATATTTTTTATAATAGTTATAAAATCATTTATGAAATAGTTAATATCTAACTTTTTCTTGTTTAATGCCTTTATATATTTATAAGCTTTTTGAATTTTATTATACGTTATCATATTTTTTACATCTGATATATTATCATAATATAAAGGATATTTTTCGCCTAATAATTCAACAACAGCTGGTATTTTATTAATAACAATAGGAGTATTTCTTACAATACATTCTATTAATGTATTTACAGCAGACGCATCTACTAAATTAAGAAAAACTATATTATTCGTTAATAATTTATCATATTCATCGTTATCTATATATTCTATAATATTTACAGAATTAAACATATGTACAAAATCTTTATATAAATGTTTATCCCAGTTATTATATATAATTTGCACTTTTTTATTCTTTATGTTTTCGTTTATACAGCAATTACCTTGTAGATGTGAAGAATCATTATTTCTATGATTTAATAACATCTCGTATAAATTACTTAAAAACTTTTCATCTGGGAAATAATTATTCATATTTTTACCTTTTACAATATACTTTTTAAACGAATGTGTATCATATTTATTATATAAAAATTGTAAAGGTTTACCCATATTACTCTTTATATCTATTGTATCTGATACTTCTAATTTATAAAAATTATAAATATTTCTTAACCATCCACCAATATTTACAATACCTTTATCATTGTTTTCTGCAAAAGCTTCTAAAGTAAACAATGGTACTTTTGTGTCTGTTGGATGTACAAAAGAATATACAGGAATACTAATACCCAATTTATATAGTTCAAATCTCAATTGTTCGGAAAGATAATCAGATAATACAAATAAGGCTTTACAACATTTTAAACTTTCTAAGAAATCTTTATTTTCTAATAACTCAAAATTATTATAGTTACTAAACTCCGTATCAAATGTATGATGAATAAAACCACACCATGGCTTTTTATACGGAACAACATTGATTATTTTATTGATTTCATAATTCCAATGGAACGTTCTATCTAAATACAAATCTAAATATAAATCACACGATTCATTATGATAATTAGCTAAAGAATCGTATACATATTGCCACCCAGCACGATGAACACCAGCATAATCAATTTGATCTATAAAATTAAGATTGAACAATCCATAAGGAGTATTTGTTAATTTTATTGGAACAAAATGTTCAATAACCCAGGTCCATTCTTTATTAAAATCATATCCTTCTTTAAACATTTTTTCATGCAAACCATAATTATAAATAGAATTTGGATTACCTTCTGTAATGTAAAAAGAAACAATTTGCACAATGATTTCCTTTATATGAATATCATTTAACGTATATAGACAGTCAATTGTAATTGGTGAGTTTATACTCAAGAGGTATTCGTTTATTTTTTCTTTAATTAAATTAATTTTATCAACGTTTGTATTCTTGTTTATAAAAATATTCTTATGATGCTTCTTCTCAATTATATTAATTGTATTATAGAATTGTGAATCATTTTCTAACATATTATAAATTTGCGTTATATTATTTGTACATTCAGTATATTCTTCTATACAACTCTTGAATCTTAAAATTAATAATTCTAAATTTAAATCCATAGGTATATCTTTTGCATTTACTGATAATTTATATCCATAATTCCATGATATATCTAATAATAAATTTGTAATCTTTCTTGATGTATACACTGGTAAAAATGGTTTTTGTGCATAAATACTAAATAAACAAGCATGAAATCTCATAGGAATTACAAAATAACATAATTTATATATATCAATTATTTCTTCTTCTGATAATTTCATCTGTATATTTGTTATATTTTCTTGAACATATTCATGAGATTGTTTTAATTCATTCATTATATCATTATGAATAATTATATCATTTTCTGAAGAATTATTATTATTTGTATTAAACGGTACTAAAACTACATGATAATTTGATGTTATTAAATATTTTATAAATATCGAAAATTGTACTATAATAGAATTATACTGCGTTTGATATTGTTTATTAAAAATGTGTCGCGACAATGATAAACATACAATTTTCTTTTTTATATTATTTTTTAAATTAATGTAATGATTATTATTTAATTTTGTATCTTGTGTACCTTGTGTATTTGTTATCAAATACGATATATCAGGTATATATTGAATATCAACTGTTGGGCACATCTTTTGTAATTTTTCAATATCTTGGCGTGTTCTCAGATATATTTTATCAAATATTTTCAACTTGTTTGATGTTAGGATATCTAAATAAGGTATACCAACTGATATACCATATATTTTATTATTTTTTCCATTAAAGGTATTTATTATATTGTTTAAAAAATAATCGTTTAATATATCACCACCACCGACAATTATAATATCATCATCGTTGAATGTGTGTAATTTTGGATTCTTTAATGTATCACAATCAATAAACTTTAATGAATAATGACTTAATCCTAAAACATTATAAATAAGTTTCTTAAATGTATTTTTATACTGTTCATCTCCAGTATTATAATGATTGTAATAACCTATTATAACTACATTGGTAGAATTATTTTTCATACAATCCACTATTGTATATATTATAGTAATAAATTAGTAATTTATTATTCAAATAATAAATTATTTTCGTAATAAATTAGTAATAAATTCCCACTGTAAATCAATTTAAAGATAGTTAAATAAAGTAACTTAAAAGTTACTCAAAGGTTACTTTAAAGTTTTATATTAAAATTTTTTTTATTTAATAAAATAAGATTCAATGTCTTCTGTGTTAAAAAATATAGGTAGTGACAGATATACTTTATTTCCAATCAAATACCCAAATTTATGGAAATTTTACGAAGACCAATTAAGTGTCTTTTGGACTGTTTCTGAAATTAAATTAACTGATGATTTAAATGATTGGAATAAATTAAATGAGCATGAAAAATTTTTTATTACAAATATTTTAGCATTTTTTGCAGCAAGTGATGGTATTGTAAATGAAAACCTTGTTTTGAATTTTTACAATGAAATTCAAATTCCAGAGGCACGTAATTTTTATTCTGTACAAATGATGATTGAAGCTATTCATAATCAACAGTATAGTCTTTTAATCGATACATATGTGTCTAATAAAAAAGAAAAGGAACGTTTATTTAAAGCTATAGAAACTATTCCATGCGTTGAAAAAAAGGCAAAATGGGCATTAAAATGGATAGAAGAAGGAACTACAGTTGTAGACACACTTCCTGATTTTGTTAAAAAAGGGATTATATTATTGAATGAAAAAACTGATTTGAACGATGATATGAAAAATGCATTACATTATTTTACTAAAGAAAGACCAAGTATTGGTCAAAGATTAATTGCTTTTATTTGCGTAGAAGGTATTTTCTTTGCAGGTTCATTCTGTGCTATTTATTGGTTAAAAAATAGAGGATTGATGCCTGGACTATCTACAGCAAATGAATTTATTTCAAGAGATGAAAATACTCATACAGAATTTGCTATTGAATTGTATAAAATGTTAGATGAAAGAATAGATGAGAAGATAGTTCATAATATTATTTTAGATGCTGTTAATATTGAAAAGGAATTTATAACTGAATCTTTACCTGTATCTTTAATTGGAATGAATTGTAATTTAATGTCTCAATACATTGAATATATTGCTGATAGATGGTTAATTTTATTAGGTTATAACAAAATTTTCAATTCACAAAATCCATTTACATTTATGGAAATGATTAGTTTAAATTCAAAGAGCAACTTTTTTGAAGTGTTTAATTCAAATTATACAAGAGCAAATTCAGGTGCTTCAGATGAAGAACTTGAAATTACATTTGATGGAGACTTTTAATAAAATGTAATTTACAATTTATTTAATTCAAAATTTAATAAAATTTTTGTATTTTTATTATATTATTATAATATAATAATGCCAAAGGTAAAACAAAGTAGTTCTAGTTTATTCAATCCGTTTTCACCAGTTCAATTTGAATCTGATTCATCTAATTACGATTCAGATTACAGTAGCGGTTATGATTCAGACAGTGAATCTCATAAAAGTTTTAAAAATTTAATATCAACAAGTATTCCTGATTTTAAACCTAAAGTTGCTATTAAGGATTTTTCAGCATCTAAATCTCCATCTATTAAATCAGTTAAATCACAATCAGTTAAATCTCCATCTATTAAATCAGTTAAATCACAATCAGTTAAATCTGAAGTTTCAATGAAACCTGTTTCAGAATACTCAGAACATTCTGACTCGAAATCTGATAAATCATCAGGAATCTTTAAAAAAGCATGGAATAAATTAAAATCAATGCCATTATTTAAAAAATTATCAAAAAATAAATCATCTGACTCTGAATCTAAATCAAAACAAGAAACGACAGAACCTAAAACAGAAAAAGAAGATCCAGAAACTGATTATACAACTGATGCAGACGACTCTATCTTTAAAATTACACAACCTTCTGATAATGATGAATTTACATTACCAATTTCTAAAAAACCAAAATCAATATTAAAGAAATCGTCAACAAAGAAATCTTCAGTTAAAAAATCCAAGAAAGTTTCAAAAAAGAAATCCAAGAAATCTTCTGTAAAGAAATCAAAGAAAGCTTCAGTTAAAAAATCCAAGAAATCTTCAAAAAAGAAATCCAAGAAATCTTCAAAAAAGAAATCCAAGAAAGCTTCAAAAAAGAAATCAAAGAAATCTTCAGCAAAGAAATCAAAGAAAACTAAAAAGAGTAAAAAATAAATTTTATTTTATACCAAGTACTTTTGATGTATTGGATTTGTATAATATATATATTATTATAATAAAGATAATTATAATGATAAATCCTCGTACTGTATATCCTGATGTGATAGTGTAAATCTTTTTTAATTCAGGATGTAATATATAACTTAATTCTACAGCATTTGTGACAGCGGATTCTAATGAAGTAAATTTATATCTACTTTTACCATTATGAGTTCCAACATTGTATAAATTAGAAACTAATTCGCTTTTAAATGGTAAAAATTTATCTTTAGTTGTTGTTAAAGTTGATATATAAGCTGTATCTATAGATCTCCATTTATTATTATCGTAATATATTCCAGGCGAAACCATACTTGCAGTTGGTGGTGGCAAATGAGGAAATGATTCTAACAATTGATTATAAATTTCGCTTATAAGTTCATTTAAATCACATTGATCTGCTGTTTTATGTATATTAGGACTTTTTTTATCTGTTATAGTTACAGCAGCGCTAATAACAGTATGCGATGTATTTTCATCAAATTGCATATAATCAGATAAAACTATAAATGCTATTCCCCAACTTGTTTTTGGAAATCCATACACCTTTGGTAATAAAATTTTTCTATCCCAATGAAATGTAACCGATATATAATCTATATAAGCTGTTTCATACGCCCATTCTTTTAATCTGTTATCTGGTTTAAATAAATCTATAAAAGGAATCATGCTTAAAGGTGGTATTGCCATAACAACTTTTTTACATTTTATTGCAAACACATTGTTACCATTACTTACAGTAACTGAATCAATTTCATCACCTACTATATTTAATTTTTCAACATTATAAGATAATAAAAAATCAACATTATGTCTTTCTAAATAATCACGCCATATTTTTAAAAGTCCTTTATCATTCGGTATTTTTGGTTGATATATTTTATGGAAAAATTGCTGATTAAATAATTGTAAGAATTCATTTAAAGTGTATTTTTCATACGTTGCACCATCTGTTAATCTACACAATTTATCAATTAAATCAATCGATGTTTCTTTGAATTTTTTCACATGTGTAAATTCTTTCATTGTAATATCATCACCATGTTTATCATTTATAATTAAGAATATAAATTCCATAAACAATTGAAAAAGTTCCTTATAACTTAATGTTGTCCATAACGTTTCTCCGCCTATTGAACTTATCGTAAAATTATATGGTGTAAATAATGTATTAAAATCAATATTCATTTCCTTTAATAACGAAATAAAGATTTTATAACTCGAACTATAAATACGAGGACCATGCTCTGTAAAAAGGAATTCATCTTTGTATTTAACTCTTCTTACACGATGACAACCACCTATGTCAGATTCTCTATCTATTATTAAAATATTTTGATTAATTTTACTACAACATTGTGCCAATGCTAGACCAGATGGCCCTGCACCTACAATAATTAAATCATATATTAATTCATTACTCGTATCCATACTTATTTAACTATTAATTAATTAGAAATTAAAAATAAATGAATAACACCTGAATTAAATTTAATTAAAATTATTTTTTATTTATATAAATAAATATAAAATATTCCATGAGTGATGATTCATCTGATTTATTTCCTTATGATTTTACATTCAACGGATTTAAAGAAGAAATAACTACTGAATTAAAAATTATTGAACCACCTAAAATTACAAAACAACCTACCATTTCAGAGCCAGAACCACAACCAAAAAGGGTAATTGAAAGGGAAAGACCAAGACCAATACCTCCTTCTCCACCTAAAACAATTCCTAGACCTGAAAGAGAAATGGAAACACCAAGACCAATTCCTACACAACCACTTAAAGAAGTTCCTGAACCAGAAAAAGAAACACCCAAGCCAATTCCTATTCCACAACTTAAAATAATTCCTGAAACTGAAACTGAAACACAAAAACCATCATGGACTACATTACCAAATAATTTTAAACAATTTGTGAAAAGTGAAAATTTTATTATTCAAGATTCACTAGGTGATGGAAATTGTTTATTTCGTTCACTAGAAAAGGCCTTAGAATTTAGTGACAAAGAATATTCACATCTTCAATTAAGAGAAATCATAGGTAAATATATAAATCAAATAAATTACAATGATTTTAAATTATTATTACAGAATTATACATCAGAAGTTGAATCTGGTGAATTTGTTGGTAAATGGGATCCTGTAAAAATAATGAAAATGTTAGATACAGACTTTGAAAAAGCCAGAGATGAATTTATTAAAAATATAAATACACCAGGAAATACCTTTCAAGGAGATGATGTTACATTAAGCATTTTATCAAATATTTTAGAGTTAAATATATTAATTATTAGAGAAAAGAACAATAATTATACAATTACAAAAATAGATAACCCTGGTAACAAATTAATTATTCTATATTATAAAATAGTTGAAAAATCATGTCCTCATTATCAAACTATAGGATATAGACAAGATATTAATTCTGACACATCAGCTTTTATATTTGATAAATCAAATCTACCAAATGATATTAAAAATTTATATACTATTATAGATTTCCAAAAATGGGAACCATTTAAAGTTAATTCAATTGAAAAATTAATGATTTCAATTGGTTCCTCAACTAATATTTTCCAAATACTCTCTCAAGCTTTACAAACAGAAAAATATACTTCTGAATATTTATACAATAAAGTTAAAACTGAAGATTTAAATATAATATCAAGAACATTTGGATTAGAACTTATTATTATAGATAAAAATTTAAAAGATGTTATACACATAAAAAATGGTAGTATAACTATTCTTATATTAAAAGATAAAAATAAATATAATTTAATAGGTTTCAATGACGCAGGTAAAATAAGAAAGGCTTTTAGATCAAACATGTTACCAAAATCTATATTAGAATTAAAAAGTAAAGTAATTAAAGAGCCTGAAGAAGAAATTGTTCCTGGTACAAAATCCAATTTAGAATTATTGTATGACTATTTTAACTCGAGAGAATGTAAAACTGGAAAAGGTGGATTCAATATGACAGAATTAAAAGAAATATGTAAAAAATTAAATATAAGCACGTCAGGTACCAAAGATGAATTGTGTAATAAAATTAAAAAATATTTTAATATATATTTAACAAATCAACAATCTAGAAGCAAAGTACCTAGAGAAACACCACAACTACAGTTATCTTTACAAGTCCCTGAAAGCAAATTAGCCGAAATAATAGAAACAAGACCTGTAAGCAAAGTTATAGAAGAAATTCCTCAAAGCAAATCTAAAAGCAAAGTTATAGAAGAAATTCCTCAAAGCAAATCTAAAAGCAAAGTTATAGAAGAAATTCCTCAAAGCAAATCTAAAAGCAAAGTTATAGAAGAAATTCCTCAAAGTAAATCTAAAAGCAAAGTTGTAGAAGAAATTCCTCAGAGCAAATCTAAAAGTAAAGTTGTAGAAGAAATTCCTAAGAACAAAGTTGTAGAAGAAGTTCCTCAAAGCAAATCTAAAAGTAAAGTTGTAGAAGAAATTCCTCAAAGTAAATCTAAAAGCAAAGTTATAGAAGAAATTCCTCAAAGTAAATCTAAAAGTAAAGTTGTAGAAGAAGTTCCTCAAAGCAAAGTTGTAGAAGAAGTTCCTCAAAGTAAAGTTGTAGAAGAAGTTCCTCAAAGCAAAGTTGTAGAAGAAGTTCCTCAAAGCAAAGTTGTAGAAGAAGTTCCTCAAATCAAATCTAAAAGCAAAATTGTAGAAGAAGCACCTGTAACACCTAGTAAAATATCATCTATAGAAGAAATAAAAAGTAAAACAATAAATGAAGATAAGGATCTTATCCCCGAGGATAGAAAATTTAGATTTAAACATTTAATTTAGTTTAAAAATAAAAATAATCAAATTAATTAAGCAAGTTTCATGAATGGCACATAAACATCCATTTGAGATTTATTAATGTATGTTTCTAATTTAGAAAGATCATAACTTTGTCTTTTTGGTATACATCCTGATGTATCTGTTAATAATACATCAACTATATCTTGTGTTTTCTTTACAATGGCATCCTTTGAAACAGGTGCTGCTGTTGTTGCTACTTGAGCCATGTTTAATACATCTTTAATAGTTTGTTGTTTTAATGGAGTTTCTGGGATTGTTTTAATAACAGTTTGTGCAGCTGTTTTAATAATATTTGGTGAAAGAGTTTGTGGTGCAGATGTAGCACTGGATAATATATTTAATGCTTGGATACCAGATGTTATCGAAGATGGTACTTTTTCTTGAATAGCCGACATTGTAACTCCAGCAGATGTTTTAATATCTTTTACATTTGTAGGTGTAGTTGATAAAGCTTTTTCACCTAAAACTGCAATAGATTTAACTGCTGCTAGATCAGATGTATCAATATTTTTAACAACCGTCTGCATAGCTTGTGAAACTGATTTTGAATCACCAGATGCAGGTGCTATAGCTTGTTGTACTAATGCATCTAAAGCATTTACAGCAGAAATAGTATTTGTTAAATTTTCTTGATTATCCATACCTTCTTCGTATTCAACATCTTCGTCCATACCTTCTTCGTATTCAACATCTTCGTCCATACCTTCTTCGTATTCAACATCTTCGTCCATTTCTTCATATTCATATTCAACATTTTCGTCCATACCTTCGTATTCATATTCAATCTCTTCGTCCATACCTTCTTCGTATTCTATGTCATCTAAAAATTCATAGAATTTTTTATTATTCATAACATTTGTTGTCATTAAGAAAGCAACAGCGATTAAAATTGACATTGATGGACTTACTTGTGCAACTTGTAAAATTAATACGAAAACAAATAATTTAAAGAATGAATTTTCAAATACTTGAACAAC
>Ga0169931_10012177_pt1 | contig 11976 bp, 10 predicted proteins | sample Kivu_15m_20L_FD_129675 | JGI IMG/M metagenome (GOLD analysis project Ga0169931, IMG submission 129675) | Freshwater microbial communities from Lake Kivu, Western Province, Rwanda to study Microbial Dark Matter (Phase II) - Kivu_15m_20L... | ecosystem: Environmental > Aquatic > Freshwater > Lake...
ACCATGGGTCTGCTCACCGGATCGGCCTTCATGGTGTCCTACGGCCACCTTCCGACCGCGGCGCTCATGTTCGCGGCCGTCATGGTGCACTCCTTCACCGACGGCCTGACCCTGGCCAGTGCCGGAGTGGCGGTCGGCATGAGCGCGCCCCGGGAGCGTCAGGCTGCAGCCCAGGGACTGCTCTCGGGACTCCAGACCCTGACCGCCGGGTGTTCGGCCGTGATGGCGGGCAGCCTGTACGAACACGTCGGACGTGCGGGTACCTACACGGCCACGGGGGTGGGGATGGCCACGATGGTGCTGGTGGCGCGGCTGCTCGTACGCGGCACGCCGTACGCGAGAATGAGCCGAGCGCCCGACCCCGTGGGCGCATCGCCTTCATGACGCCTGTCGAAAGGACTCCAACCATGTCCAAGCCTTCGGTCGACATCGGTCGTGTGGGCATCTGGTACGGCGGTATCGACGCCCTGGCCACCCCCGAGGCGCAGCGTGCGGCGCAGGTCGTCGAGGAGTTGGGCTTCGGCGCCCTCTGGGTGGCCGAGGCCGTGGGGCGCGATCCGTTCGTGTCGTCGACGCTGCTGCTGTCGGCCACCGAGCGCCTGGTGTTGGCGACGGGTATCGCCAACATCTACGCCCGCGACGCCATGACCATGGTCGCCGGCCAGAAGACGCTCGCCGAGGCCTTCCCGGGGCGCTTCCTGCTGGGCTTGGGCGTGAGCCACGGGCACCTGGTGGCCGGGGTGCGCAAACTCGACTGGTCCAAGCCCTACAGCGCCATGGTCCAGTACCTCGACAAGATGGACCGGTCGCTGTTCATGGCCAAAGGCCCCGACGGCGATCCCGGCCGCCTCCTGGCGGCACTGGGCCCCAAGATGCTCGAGTTGTCCGCCACCCGGGCCAACGGTGCACATCCGTACTTCACGACACCCGAGCACACCGCCATCGCCCGCCAGGCCATGGGACCCGACGCACTGCTGGCCCCCGAGCAGATGGTGGTGCTGGAAACCGATCCCAGCGAGGCTCGCCGCATCGCCCGTGCGGGCATGAAGATCTACCTGGGCCTGCCCAACTACTTCAACAACCTGATGCGTCTGGGCTTCACCGAGGACGACCGTGCCGATGGCGGCAGTGACCGCCTGGTGGACGCCATCGTGGCCTGGGGCACCGAGGAACAGATCGCCACTCGTGTTGCCGAACACCATGCTGCAGGTGCCGACCACGTCTGTGTGCAGGTGCTCCAGGACGGTACCGCGATGCCCGAAGGGCAGTGGCGCCGCCTGGCGCCGGCCCTTCTGTGACCTGAACCGCCGGGGTCAGCGCTCAGGGCCTCGGGGTCGGCTCAGCCAGTTCGCCTCCACCCAGGAGCGCACGGCGGGGGCCAGGCGGTCGAGATGCCGTGAGGGGTCGTTGCGGATCATGGTGGCGCTGACGGGCACGGTGGCCCGCTCGGGGTCGACGACCACGCACGACGCACCGAAGCGCCGTGCCAGTTCGTCCACGTAGGGGTCCGACGACGCCACGACGTGTGGACCCTCCCCCAGTGGCCAGTGGCTGCGGAACAACGCCATCCACTGCTGCCACAGCGATTCGTCGCCGAAATCGGTACGCAGATCGTGGCGCACCTCGCGCACCGTGACATCGGGGTGCAGATCCGACAGCCACTGGGCGCGCAGCGCGCCGGGTACCGCATCCCGCGGCCCACTGTTGACGAAGACCACCAGGGCCTCGCACCGGGTGGCCGCCACCTCGATCAGATATGAGTGCCCGAGGTGGGGCGGATCGAAGCGGCCGACCACGAGGCCGGTCGGCGGAGGACGTTCGGCCTGCGATTCAGCGGTCATCGGACGACATGATGGTCCCATGGATGTGTTCGAAGCCATGGGAACGGCACGATCGATGCGCTGGTTCTCCCCCGATCCGGTACCCGACGAGTTGCTCGACAAGGTCCTGTGGGCCGCCACGCGCGCCTCGAGCCCCAACAACACGCAGTGCTGGGACTTCGTCGTGGTGACCGATGCGGCACAACGGGCCGCCCTCGGGGAGGCCATGCGCCCCTTCGCCGAGGCCACCACCAAGATGCCCGATCCGTCGGACGCCACCGACCACCGCACCCTGCAGGGGGCACGCAATCTGGCCGCCCATCTGGCGGAGGTCCCCGTGATCATCGTCATCTGCGGGCGCAACGTGTACCCGCCCCACCGACCCCAGGAGCACTTCATGTGGTCGGCGGTGTACGCGGCGGGGCAGAACCTGCTGGTGGCGGCGCGGGCCCTGGGTCTGGGGGCGGCGTTCACGACCTTCCACGGAACGGCACCCGAGGAGTTCCACCGCATCCTGGGCATCCCGGCGGACCGCCACATCGGCGTGACCATGCCCCTGGGTTGGCCGGCCGGTCCCGTGGGCCCCGTCACCCGCAAACCGCTGAGCGAGGTCGTGCACCGCGACCGGTGGTGACCGGTGGTGACCGGGCAGACTGGGGCGATGTCCTTCCCCCCTCCCTCTCCGCCGGGCCCGAGCGCGCCGGCCGTGCCGTCGTGGGCGGCCGAAGCCCGACAGGCCGTCAAGGTGTACGGCAAGGGCGACAGCGAAGTGCGAGCCCTCGACGGGGTGAGCGTCGGTTTCGACCGGGGTCGCTTCAGCGCCATCATGGGCCCATCGGGTTCGGGGAAGTCCACCCTCATGCACTGCATGGCCGGCCTCGACTCGCTCACCAGTGGCTCGGTGATGCTTGCCGACCGGGAACTCGGCTCGCTGAACGACCGACAACTCACCGAGCTGCGCCGCACGCAGGTCGGCTTCATCTTCCAGGCCTACAACCTGATTCCCACCCTGACCGCCCGCGAGAACATCACCCTGCCCCTGTCGCTCGGGGGAACCGATGGTGACCGGGAATGGATCGACCTCGTCATCGACACCGTCGGCTTGCGCAACCGGTTGACGCACCGGCCCTCGGAGTTGTCGGGCGGGCAGCAGCAGCGCGTGGCCGTGGCGCGCGCCCTGGCCTCGCGGCCAGCGATCATCTTCGCCGACGAGCCCACGGGAAACCTCGACAGCCGAAGCGGTGTCGAGGTGCTGTCGTTCCTTCGCCGGGCCGTCGACGAGTTCGGCCAGACCATCGTCATGGTCACCCACGATCCGGGGGCGGCCTCCTATGCCGACCGCGTCGTGTTCCTGGGTGACGGTCGCATCGTCGACGAGATGTCGTCGCCCACGGCCGAGCGCGTGCTCGACCGGATGAAGCGGTTCGGGGACTGAGCGTGATCGGCACGCTGACCCGCAAGAGCCTGCGAGCCCGCTGGGGACGCAGCCTGTTCATCGCCCTGTCGATCGGTATGGGTGTGGCGTTCGTGAGTGGGTCGTTCGTGCTGGCCGACAGCCTCCGCGCCACCTTCGACACACTGTTCTCTCGCCTCAACGCCAACATCGACCTGGAGGTGCGCAGCGCTGCGGCCTTCGGGGGCAGCGATGCCGAGCGAGATCCCGTGCCCGCCGAGTGGCTGGACCGCCTGGCGGGCATCGACGGGGTCGACCAGGTGTCCCCCGTGCTCACCCGCACGGCCACACTGCTCGACGAGCGGGGTCAACCCATCACCACCGGGGGTGCGCCGGCGATCGGCACCCTGTGGCAGGGCGAAGGCGATATCAGCGGGATCGTGCTTCGCTCGGGGCGGCCGCCCGAAGGGCCGGGTGAGGTGGCGATCGACCGTTCCACGTCGAGGCGTTTCGACATCGAACTGGGACGCCGGCTCGACATCGCCACACCGGTCGGGGTGCGCGCCTTCAGCGTCGTGGGCATCGTGGGCCTGGGCGATGCCGACGGCTTCGCTGGCGCCACGCTGGCGCTGTTCGACCAGCCGACGGCGGAGACCGTGCTCGACTCTCAGGGGGCCTACGACGCCATCGACATGACGGTCGTCGACGGGGCCGACGTCGAGGAGGTGCGCCGCCGTATCGAGGCCGCCCTGGACAGTCGGCTGGAGGTGATCACGGGTGAGCAGGTGGCCGAGGAGGCGGCGGAGCAGATCGGCGACTTCGTGTCGGCCTTCGGCACCGGGCTGTCGATCTTCGCGTTCATCACCGCCTTCGTGGTGGCCTTCATCATCAACAACATCTTCGCCATCACCATCGGCCAACGCCTGCGCGAACTGGCCCTGCTGAGAGCCATCGGGGCCAACGCCCGCCAGGTCAGGCGCATGATCGTGACCGAGGCACTGGTGTTGTCGGTGACGGCGACCCTGCTGGGGATCGCCGGAGGGCTGGGCGTCGCACGGGCGCTCATCGCTCTGTTCGACGCCGCCGGCGCCGGCTTCCCTCCCACGGGTCTGGTGCTGGCGGGGCGCACGGTGATCGCAGGCGTGTTCGTCGGGGTGGGGATCACGCTGGCCTCGGTGGTGGTGCCGGCGCAGCGCGCCGGGCGCATCCCGCCTGTGGCGGCCATGCAACCCGAACTCGGCTTCGGTGCCATCAGCGCCGGGCGTCGCCTGGTGGGCGGTGGCGTGCTCACCGCCATCGGGGCCGTGGCCTTCGTACTCGGCCTGTTCGCGCGGCCCGGGGGCACCCTGGGCCTGGTCGTCCTGGGCGGTGCTGGTGCCCTGGCCGTGTTCCTCGGTGTGGCCGGGTTGTCCTCGGCCGTAGTGCGCCCGGTCAGCCACGCCCTTGGTTGGCCCTTCGCCCGCCTGTTCGGCGTGCCGGGGCAACTGGCGCGCGAGAACGCCGCCCGCCAACCGCGTCGCACCGCACGAACGGCATCGGCCCTCATGATCGGTGTGGCACTGGTGTGCGCGGCAGCGGTCTTCACCGAGTCGCTGCGCAGCACGTTCCTGCGCATCCTCGATCGGTCCGTCACCGCCGACTTCGTGATCACCGACGCCGGCTTCCAGGGCCTACCGCCCGACCTGGCCCAGAACATCTCGGGGTTGCCCGAACTGTCGGCGGTGTCACCCGTGCGGGGTATCGCCGCCCAGGTGAACGGGGACGTGAAGCAGTTCGGCGCCGTCGATCCCCGACCCTTCGACCTGCTGGCCGACATCGACATGCAGGCCGGGGCCCTGACCGACCTGGCGGCGGGAGGCGTCCTCGTACACCGGGATCCGGCACGGGATCTCGACCTCGTCATCGGTGACCGGATCGATGTGACGTATCAGAACGGGGTCACCGGCTCGTTGCAGGTGGCGGGCATCTTCGGCGACGCCGCACTGGTGGGCAACTGGCTGATCTCGATCGACACCCTCGAGGCGGTGACCACGCAGCCCCAACGGGACTTCTTCGTGATCGCCCGTGTGGCCGACGGCGTCGATGCCGCTGCGGCCAGGTTGGCGCTCGATACGGCCCTCGACGCGTTCCCCCAGGCCGAGTTGCGGTCCAACGCCGAGTTCCGCCAGCAGCAGGAGGACCAGATCAACCAGTTCCTCACGCTGATCACAGCACTGCTGGCCACAGCGATCCAGATCGCCGTCATCGGCATCGCCATCACCTTGGCCCTGTCGGTGTTCGAGCGGACGCGCGAGATCGGCCTGCTGCGGGCCGTGGGAATGACGCGCCGCCAGTTGCGGCGAGCAGTGCGCTGGGAGGCCGTGATCGTGTCGCTGTTCGGCGCCGTCGTGGGTGTGGTCGTGGGCTCGGCCCTGGGCACCGCACTGGCGGGTGCTGTGCCCGACACCGTCATCGACGGGGTCACGTTCCCCACAGGGCAGATACCCGTGGTGCTCATGTTCGCGGTACTCGCCGGGGTCACCGCCGCCTGGTACCCGGCGCGCAAGGCGTCGAAGATGGACATCCTCGACGCCATCGCCACCAACTGAGCGCGCCGGTGGCGATCTGGTCCGATCCCCGGGTCCACGGCGTGGCGGCCTCGATGACCGCCACCGTGGTGGCCAACCTGCCCGTGTTCCTGGTGGGGGCCATGGCGGTCCAACTGCAGGCCGATCTGGGGTTCGACGACGGGCAACTCGGCCTGGCGATCGGCGGGTACTACGCCGCGGGTGCAGTGGTAGCCCCCCGAACCGGACCCGGGGTCGCCCGCTTCGGAGCCCGCCGTTCCCTCCAGGTCTCGGCGACGGCGAGCGCCATCACACTCGCCCTGTGCGCGCTGGTCGCCCGGTCGTACCCAGTGCTACTGACCCTGTTGGTCGTGGGCGGCGTCGCGAACTCGCTGGCCCAACCCGCCTCCAACGTGTACCTGGCCCGCATCGTGCCCCATCACCGCCTGGGCCTGGCCCTCGGCGTCCAGAAGTCGGCCATTCCCGCCGCAGCGATGCTGGGCGGTGTGGCCGTACCCCTCGGCCTACTTCTCACCTGGCAGGGCGTGTTCGTCGCCGCCGCGGCCGTGGGCGTCGTCGTCGCTCGCATGCTGCCCCAGCACGAGGCCTCCGTCGCCGACGAGCGCCGGGACGACACCGGCCCACGACCCGATGTGCCGACACGCTTCCTGGTGATGTTGGCGATCGGCGTGGGCCTGGGCTCATCGGCGTCCAACGCCCTCGCCTCGTTCACCGTGCGCAGCGGCGTGGAACTGGAACTCGATCAGTCGTTCGCCGCCGTGCTGCTGATCGTGGGCAGCGCGGGTGGCCTCACCGTGCGCATGGCCGCCGGAGCGCATGCCGACCGACACCCGGGTCGTTCACTGTCGACCATGGCGAGCCTGTTCACCGGCGCCGCGTTCTGCTACGTCCTGCTCGCCCTGCAGCAGCAGTGGCTGTACGTGATCGCCGTGCCACTGGCCTTCGTGACCGGCTTCGCCTGGCCCGGGCTGTTCCACCTGGTGATCGTGCGGTCGAATCCATCCGCTCCCGGGGCAGCGACCGGCCTGGCCATGACCGGGGGCCTCGTGGGTGCCGTCGTCGGACCCGTCGGTTTCGGGGCGATCGCCGAGGCCTGGTCGTTCGGGGCCGCCTGGGCCGCCGCCGCCGCCCTCATGGCAGCGGCCGCCCTCATCTCCCTATCGCTGCGACCTCATGTGATCGAGCGGCCACCTCTGCCCTCGCCAGCCTGACGTGACACCATCGCTGCCATGGCCTTCGATCTGGATCACCTTCCCGCGGGCGTGCTGGCGTTCCTCGCCGAACGGCACCTCGCGACGCTGACCACCCTGCGGCCCGACGGGTCACCCCACGTGGTCCCGGTGGGCTTCAGTTACGACCACGACGCTCGGTGTGTGCGCATCATCACCTTCACCCCGTCGGCCAAGGTGCGTCACGCGGCCCGTGGGGGTCGTGCCGCAGTGAGCCAGGTCGACGGTGGGCGGTGGCTGACCCTGGAAGGCACCGTCACCGTCACCGACGACCCGGATCGGGTGGCTCGGGCGGTCGACGGTTACGCGCAGCGGTACCGGCAACCAGGTGAGCGCGACAACCGGGTCGCCATCGAGATCCGGGTCGATCGCATCATGGGCCGAGCCTGAATCTCACCGGGGTCGGCGGCGGGGGGCGTGGCGCCAGGGGAGGTCGTCGAGGTACATCTGGTCGATGGGACGCGGCAGTCCCTCGACCGGGGTGGCCGCCCGCACCGACAGGGGTTCGTGACGCACCTGGCAGTCCGGGCACCAGTACAGCAGTCGAGCGTGCTCACCCCATCGGCGCACGGCCACGGTGCCACCGCACCGAGGACACCTCTGATGATGTCGCCCGTAGACGGCGAGGCCGCCCGGGTGCGTGTCGATCGTGATGCGCTCGACCCGGTGCAGGTTGGCCCGCAACAGCCGCGCCGACACCTCGATCAACTCGGCGAGGTCGACGCGCGTCAGATCCGACAGCGGCGCGAACGGGCTCAACCCGCACGCCCAGAGCACCTCGCACCGGTACACGTTGCCCACCCCGCACAGCACCCGCTGGTCGAGCAGCACCTCGGCAACCGACGTGTCGGGATGCGGATACGACTCGAGGCGTCGAAGGCACTCGGCCAGATCCGCCACGGGGTCGCACAGGTCGGGGCCCAGGGACCCGTGCCCCGGATGCCGGCGGGGATCTCGCATGCGGTACGTCTCGACGATGGGTGCGTTGAAGCACACGGCCGACCACTCGGGCACCTCGATCAGCGCCCGCACCTGGTGCTCCGGGCGACGCCAGCGTTCACCGCTGCGGTACAGGTGCCACGAACCCGTCATGCGCATGTGCGTGTGCAGCACGATGCCGTCGTCGAAGATCACCTCGAGGTGCTTGCCGTGGCTGCGCACCGTCTCGACCACCGAACCCAACTCGGGTGACGGCCCGACACTGCGTTGCGCCGAGAAGCGATGCACCGGATGCCCGACGAGCGCAGTCCGCAGCGCCGAGGCGGCTCGGTGAATCGTGTCCCCCTCGGGCATCGCCGCTCATGCTAGATGCCGAGGGCCACCGCAGCGGGGATGCGCGACCCGGTCAGGGAAGCTGTCCGACGTGCGCCAGGGCCAGGCGTATCAGGCGATCGTGACCACCGGTCATCTCGCGTCGCACACGGTCGCTGACCGCTTCCTGCGGGGTGAACCACGACAGGTCGAGGGCCTGGGTGGTGGGCTCGCACTGACCGTCGACCGGCACGACATAGGCCAGGCTCACGGCGTGATGACGAGGGTCGTGGAAACCGCTGATGGTCGCGTCGGGGAAGTACTCGACGATCGTGAACGGCGTGGGCTCGGCGGGTAGTCGGGGCATCGCCAACGGTCCGAGGTCCTTGGCAAGATGCCGCATGAGCGCATCGCGCACCCGTTCGTGCAGCACCACCCGGCCGCTCACGACCATGCGGCTGATGGAACCGTCAGCGGCCTGGCGCAACAGCATGCCCACCTGCGTGACCAGTCCGCGGCCGTCGACGCGCACGGGCACGGCATCGACGTAGACGAGGGGCACCTGATCGCGTACGGCATCGATCTCATCGGGACGCAGCCAGTTGGTCCGTATGTCGGTCTGGTCACTCACGGGGCGCCTCCGGGCGACGGGGATGTGCCGTCATTGTCTCAGATACGAAGTCGCTCGACCGTGGCATCCAGATCGCGCAGCATCTGCGGGTCCGGCACGGCGCCGACCCCGTGCCCGGTCGGCACCTCGAGACAGCCGTCCACCAACTCGAAGGGCCGGGTGATGTCGTGGGCGAAGTAGCGCGAGGAGGCCGAGAGATCGGGCGGCAGCGTGAAGCCGGGCAGCGACGCCAGCGCCAGATTGGCGGCGCGGCCGACACCGGTCTCGAGCATGCCACCGCACCAGACGGGCACACCGTTGGCCTGGCAGAGATCGTGGATACGGCGCGCCTCCAGCAGACCACCCACCCGACCCGGCTTGATGTTGATCACCGAGCACGCACCCAGCGCCAGCGCATCGGCCGCCACCTGCACCGACGTGATGCTCTCGTCGAGGCACACGGGGGTACGCAGCATCCGGGCCAACTGCGCGTGCTGGCGAAGGTCGTGCTCGGCCAAGGGCTGTTCGATCAGCAGCAGATCGAACTCGTCGAGGCGCGCCAGATGCCGGGCGTCGGCCAAGGTGTAGGCGGCGTTGGCATCGACCTGCAGCATGACGTCGGGCCCGATCGCCCTGCGAACCGCCCGCACCAGATCGACGTCGCAGCCAGGTTCGATCTTCAACTTGATGCGTACGTACCCCTGCTCGAGGTAGCGGTTCACGGCGGTCACCGTCTGGTCGATGTGGTCGTGCAGGCCGACCGACACGCCCACGGGAATGCGGCGCTGCGTTCCACCCAACCACTGGGCCAACGACACCTGCTGGCGCTGGAGTTCGGCGTCGAGAACCGCCGCCTCCACGGCCGCCTTGGCCATCTCCCAACCGCGAACAGGTGCCAACACGCGAGCGACGTCGAAGGGGGTGATGTCACCGGCCGCCAACAGCCGGGGCACCAGGTGATGCCGCAGCGCCAGCACCGACGCCTCCACGAACTCGGCCGAGTACAGGGGTTCCTCACCGGCGACGTTCTCGCCCCAGCCCTCGACGCCGTCACCGACCACACGGACGAGCACGACATCGCGACCTGTCTGCACCCCGAACGAGGTGCGGAACGGCGAGACGAACGGCAACTGCAGGCGGACCAGTTCCACAGCCTCGATGCGCATGGGTCGGGACGGTAGCCGCTCACGGTGGAAACCGCCCCCCGACCTGCCACCATGGTCCGGTGACCGGATGTCCCGGACGTCGTCGCTGCGCTGCGCTCGGGTGCGCCGTCGCGGTCGCCCTCGGGTCGCTGACGGTCGCTGCGCCACCCCCGCCCGTCGAGGCCGCAGTGGCCGTGGCCGCCGTCGACACCGTCGTGCAGCAGTACCTGGTGCGGTTCGTCGAACCTGCGCTTCCCGACTCGCTGGCCGGTTCGCTGTCGCTCGCCGCGGCGCAGTTGGCCCTGGCCCGCAACGGGGCGGTGGTCGAGACGGCTCTGCGGCACGTGTTCACCGGAGCGGTGGTGCGCGCCCGCCCCGCCGATGTGTCGCGCCTGGCCGCCGACCCGAGGGTGAAGGCGGTGGAACCGGTCGGTCTGCTGCGCCTGCAGACCACGCAGACCGATCCGCCGTGGGGTGTCGACCGCCTGGACCAGCGCTCGCTGCCGCTGTCGAGAAGCTTCACCGCCGCTGGAACCGGCCGGGGCGTGCGGGTGTACGTGGTCGACTCGGGGATCAACCCCCGCCACGTCGACTTCGGCTCCCGGGTGATCGCCGGCTTCGACGCCTTCGACATGTTCGGCGACGGCCGGTTCGACTGCAACGGCCACGGCACGCACGTGGCGGGCACCATCGGCGGGAGTACCTACGGCGTCGCCAAGGCGGTGACCCTCGTTCCCATCCGCATCGGCGAGTGCGGCGAGGCCGTCACCTCGGCGAACATCGTGCGCGGCCTCGAGTGGATCCTCGCCGAGCATGCCCGGGTGGGGGGTGACGCCGTGGTCAACATGAGCCTGGGAGGTGACGGCTCCGACCTGCTCGACGAAGCCGTCGCCGAAGCGCTCGCCGACGATCTGGTGGTGGTGGCAGCGGCAGGCAACAGTGGCGACGACGCCTGCAGCGTGTCGCCCGGCCGGTCGCCCGCCACGCTCACGGTGTCGGCGGTCGACCGCAACGACCGGCGACCCAGTTGGGCCAACAGTGGCGAATGCGTCGACCTGTTCGCACCGGGGGAAGGCATCACATCGGCGTCGTACCTGGTCACCAACGGCACACGCGTGATCAGTGGCACCTCCATGGCCACACCCCACGTGTCGGGGGCCGCGGCCGTCGTGCGGGGGAACGAGCCTGCCCTCACCGCCCGACAGGTCATGGCAGCGCTGATCGCCCACACCACACCCGGCGCCGTGACCAACGCCGGTGAGGCGAGCGCCAACCGCCTGCTGTACCTGGACCCGGTTCGAACGCCCGTGCCCGACCCACCCGTCAACGACGCCTTCGCCAGCGCGTCACGTCTGGCCGTGGGGCCGACGAACGTGGTCACGGGCACCAACGTGCTGGCGACGGCCGAGCGCGGCGAGCCCGTTCACGCCGGTTCGGGTGGAGGGCAATCGGTCTGGTGGCGCTTCACGGCACCCGATGACGGCACCGTCACCCTGGACACACGGGGTTCGGACTTCGACACCGTGCTGGCGGTGTACCGGGGTACCGGTGTCGGCACCCTCGCCGAGGTGGTCTCCGACGATGATCTGGTCGACGGTGTTGATCGCGTGAGCGAGGTGACCTTCGATGCTGTCGGCGGCGTGACCTACCAGGTGGCCGTCGATGGCTGGGAAGGGTCGTGGGGTGAGATCACGCTCACGCTGACCACACCATGGGACGCAGACGAACAGACCCCTGGGTCGCCGACCTCCGGTGGCCTGATCACCACTCTGCGACCCACCCGCATCCTCGACACCCGCACCACCGGCCTACGCATCACCACCACCCCCACCCGCCTCCGCATCACCGGCCGCAACGGCCTCCCCACCACCGGCGTCGCCGCCGTCGCACTCAACGTCACCGCCACCAACGCCACCGGAACCGGCTACGCCACCATCTACCCCTGCGGCACCCCACCCGAC
>Ga0169931_10012178_pt1 | contig 11976 bp, 16 predicted proteins | sample Kivu_15m_20L_FD_129675 | JGI IMG/M metagenome (GOLD analysis project Ga0169931, IMG submission 129675) | Freshwater microbial communities from Lake Kivu, Western Province, Rwanda to study Microbial Dark Matter (Phase II) - Kivu_15m_20L... | ecosystem: Environmental > Aquatic > Freshwater > Lake...
TAGGATAGACACCGAGCGGAAAAATGCCAACCAAGACTTTGTACAACTATGTAGTATGTACACTGGGGATTCTGATTTATTTGAATAAAATTTGCTCCTTGAATGATCATAAGTGCAAAACATGCTGCCGGAAAGTACATGCACTGCGTACGAGTTTGATGAACATTTAACATCCTACTGGAAGGCTGTCATCATGGGCGCGTCATAGTCTAAACTTTGATAATATTCTAAGAAAAAGTATTTTCGTTGTATCTAAACTTTATACGGATATCCGACAGAGAGATTACCACTGCGTATGCAGTCACCTGTTGGAGTTTGCTACATTTAGGTTCTAATGAATTTCATGCCTATCAACAAAACCCATAGGCTGATGAGTTTGGGAAATAAACTCTCTATTTGTTGATGAAATCATTCCCTTTTGGATGAGTAGAACTCGGAAACATGGTGATACCGATCCAAATACGACATCACGTGACTTTCGTGTAAATTTTCTATGCAAATCCGAGTAAGACCCTTAAAATCATCCTCAGAATGTAACAATTTCGTAAGGTGCAATGAGACAATTTGCCTATCATCAACATAAAGTAGACCATTTAATGAATCCAACACAAACTTGGCGAGATTATCCACATCTGTTTTAGATCGATGGGGTAAAAGCCCTTGATATATGGATCGTATTCGTCGAGATTCAGATTTACCTGCCACGAAATGAGTTTTCGGACGTTTCATGTAGAATATTATATGAACAGACAACTGTTCATCGGCTTGAAAGAAAGGAGAGATGATATTTTCTAGCTCTGAATGATTGTATGGATCAGGTATATTGTCCTCCAGTGGCTTCATAAAATCTTTTGGCAACATACTCATGACAACTTCTTGGAATTTTCGTTGAGCAGCAGCTGATGGGTTGTACATGAATCCATGAGCTGTTCGATGTCGACGTAAAGGTAAGGGATTTCCATGGACTTGAAACTGGATCCGCTTGGTAATTATGACAGGGCCTGAAGTCTGATTCAGTAAAGGTGAATTCAAGTAATCGTGGATAGAAACGCTATAATTCTTGAGATTCGATAACTCTTGGTGATGTTCGATAGTGATAGAATCCCTTTCCTCTCTCCAATACACCGGTTCTAGTGTCCGAACTTGGGAGGTTTTAACTTTGTTGGATGTAGAGTTGGTTGATGGATCAACATTCGATTCATGAATAGATGTAGCTTCTCTGGACGATCTCCGTTTTCTACGAAGAACAGTGCTTGTGGATGGGTGGACTTCCGCAGTATTAGAAGTTAACTCGTTTATCTCATGGCTTTTACTGCAAAAGATAAACCTATTGTATGACGGTGCAACTGAGTGTTTTGCTCGTAGTAGTTGAATATTTGAATATATGTTGAAACAATGGATCACTGAGGCCGAGGATGAGATTAGGGCAATGAAGTAGGTACTAGTTGTAAACATTGGATGTTGAATTATTTACTTTTTACGATCCACAGTTGATAATTTGTATTTGATTGTAGGTCCTATACCTTCGTAGTTTCGTAGACCCAATCAGCGGTTTTTTGGTGCAGTAATACAGCATCATTTATCTTCTACAGGTAGGGTGTTTTAATATCAGGGTTAGGGTTTCTAACATATAACATATCAAGGATAAGCAACGAGCGATAAAAATATAGATATGTATATAGATAGATTTGTTTATGACATGTAATTAATGATAAGACAAACTATGTATAGAAGCAACAATAAAGACAAATTGCAAGAGAACTAAAGCGTATGAAATCACTAGTGTAAAAAGAAATACTATTGTAATCCAAGGAAGCAAGCACATCATTGCAAGAGGACATTTTTTTGCAAGAGGACATTTTTTTTCACGCACCGTGACACCTGTCATAAATCTTGAGAACCCACAAGAATTATAAATGTCATCTTCTTTACCAATCGTCGCAAGAGTAAGCCATGAAACCTTTTCGGTTCAAAGTCGTTTTAACGTACATCGAATATATTGTATAGGTCGTAATTATGCTGAGCATGCCAGGGAGATGGGATATGGTGATCGCGAGGAACCATTCTTCTTCCAAAAACCTACAGATGCTGTTGTGGACACATTTCGCAAATGCTCCCTGAATCAAAACCTTGATGAGACGACGGATGAAATGTGTCATCATACTATGACAGACTCAGGTTCCTTAGTTTTGCACCAATGCATTATTCCGGTACGAAACGATTTGGACTACTGTTTTGCAAAAAGCTACGTATTTCATCACTCAACAATGGACTTTATTTCGATAACTCAAGTATCCTCCAATGACGTCATCGCTTCATCACGAGGGAGAGCTAGTAGTTGCCATCGGTAAAGGAGGTCTTAGAATACAGGAAAAAGATGCGTTGGAACATGTGTTAGGTTATGCTGTTGGATGTGACTTAACAAGAAGGGATTTACAAACAGAAGCAAAAAAATTGAATAGACCGTGGTCAGCAGCAAAAGGTTTTGATTTTAGTGCTCCTTGTGGGCCTATTCTACCCAAAGAACTTGTAAAATTCACAGCAAATGGGACACTTCTTAGCTTACGGGTGAATGGAAATGTACGACAAGCGTCTCTCATCGATAATATGATATGGAAGGTGCCAGAATTAATTTCGCATCTTTCAAAATTCTTTCGTCTGAAATATGGTGATTTGATCTTTACTGGAACTCCGTCAGGTGTGGCACCCTTGAATAAGGGCGATAATGTTCGAATACTTTGCGGAGAATTACCTCCATGTGAATTTTCTATCGGTCCACCCGAGTAATGTCGAAAGTCAATCGACTGGCTTGATTGTGACTGTAGCATCATGTATCGTAGGACTTACATAACCCGTAGCTTGTAACATTTGCTTCCCCATTAAGGTTATCTCAGTACTCTGAGGAAATTCTACCAAAGCTTGAAGTAAAATATCTTGTAATCCTTCATTAATTGCCATTCGACGTAACTTGACTATATCAACATTTTCATCTATTGCATTTTCTCTCATGCAGTCAAACAATATAGCTATTCCATGTCGAGTAACATCAACATGATCTGTAATTTCTCGTAAGATTTGACATATCTTTCGGAGCCCATCAAGTTGGATTAGGAGCATTTTATTTCCAGGATGATCATAACAAAGAACAAAGATGGCCCAAAGTGACCATTTGGCTACCTCACTATGAAGACGATACCAATCAGAAGCCTCCAAGATAAGTCGTAATCCATCTTTATCTATTAAATGCCTCGTAAGAATTGCATTTCCATCTGCCATAGCTCCTAGAAATAAACATCCTTTGATTTGTACTTCTGCTGAAAGTTGCTCTTCTTTTTCTGTTGGATCTGTAGCACTCTTAGCTTTAAGAAGTGATGATTGAATTGCAGATATTGGAATATGAATACCATACGTATCTGTTTCTGTAATACTTCTCTCTCGAACTTTGATATTTCCCGCAACTAGAGCCAAGATAGACAATACGGCACATAATATAACATCACTTGAAGAGAACCTCTGAAGAGTAATGAAAGCAGCTTCTTGTGTTAGAAGATCCATAGTATCATCCGTATCTGCCATATCCATTTGTTGATTCATATCAGATCCATTCTGAGAGTTCTTCATTATAGCTGCAGTATGACGGTTTGAGCAATGCATGGCTAGTTTATTGAGACAATATACGATCTTTTCGACAACCAATTCGTCTAAACACAGGTATGTATTGTATCTTCCCAATTCCTCCAACTGATTGACCAGTTGCCGGACCGATGATGAATCGAAATCATCTAATGTACTCTTCTTCGCTTCTATTACTGAACCGTTTTTATACCCAAGAATAAAAAATGCTCCCAAAATCACCACGAGTAAAGTCATCTGATATTGATATTGAGCTTCAAAAGGTGAACAATATGCCAGAAGCCGTAAAATTCCAATAGTAAACAAGGAACCAGTAACTTTCGAAGCTCTTTTGTATTTTACAAGAGAATCCATTTCATTAATCGATCGTTCGTTTTTCACGACGAATAATGAGGCAAAAGGATATTTGTGACTTTGACTTATAAGTTATTTCCCCTACAGTTTGTAGCGCGGGGAGAACTTATCGGTTGGATTTCAACAAAAGATTTAAAGAAGTCAACGATTTGAAAGCAATACTATAATAAATAGTAAAGAAGAGTGAGAGAATCATGGGCAATAGTAAAAATAGAGCTAAATGTCACCGTACGTACTGAATATTATATACATACAGTACGTTGACTATACAGTAATACCTGCGAATCTTGCCGTTCTTCTGGGCTCCGGCGTCCGGGGCTCCACACAAATACTCCTTTTCATGTTTACATCTTAAATTTCATAGTATCTTACAAATCTTAAAAGAAAAAATGTCTTCCGTACCTGCCTATGATGTATCGCTCGATGAACTTAGCGTGGCTCTCTCTTATGCCACCATGTCCTTGGGAGAATCGGCTGTTCCTGTGGCACCAAAGAAGCCCGTTCCAGCCCCAGCTGCACCTCCCGCTCCAAAGACGGCTAGACAGGAGGATAATAAGAAAGTAGAGAAGAAGAAAGAGCCGAAGAAGAAGGTAAGTCTGATTTCAAAACATAGATTCTTTATTTTTTGAATAAATAAATAAATTAATTCTCTATCTCACATAAGGACGATGATGATGATGACTTTGCCGTATTTGATGATGAAGAAGGCGATGAAGGTGAAACTGAGAAAAAAGCGCCCAAGGTAGGGATGCATCGTTATTTTCTTCTAATTTTTTACTAATCATGTAGTAAGTCGTAACCTTTTGTTAATAGGAAGAAGACGACAACTTTGATGTTTTTGGAGATGATGAAGAGGGTGGCTCAGGTGAAAAGGAATCACGTAAAGATATGTTGGCTCGTTTAAAAAAAGAAGCCGAAGAACGCACAGCGAAGAAAGAAGCTAAGCAGCGTACACTAGTAGGTATTGAAATTAAACCTTGGGCTATGGAACAAGACTTATTGGTTTTATGGAAAAAGATTACTCAAACCGTGACCCAAGAAGGATTAAAATGGGGCGAAGGATGTACTCTTGTGGATGTAGCCTTTGGTATTAAAAAGATTCAAACAACGTTTACCATGGGTGTCAACAACTCCTCGGATGATGTTGTTGAGGCTATTCAGGCTATGGAAGATGAAGTACAGAGTGTAGAAGTTACCTCGATGAATGTTCTTTAAAGAACTTTTTAATATACTTGACACTGATCTATAAGATAAATAAAAGTCATCAATAACTCAGTCATTAGATATAATAATTAAGCTGTTAATAAAACCCTATATTTGTTAAGGATCAGAAGATTAAACGTCTCACTCTTTCCTTCGCGTTCTTACTATCTTCGCATGTTTCTCCACATACTACCGGGTGTAGTGGCTTGATTGTTCATCTCCTGTTGCTCCGCTCTCATCAATTTTTGTATTTCTTGTTTCTCCTGTTCAGATATTGATTGCTCATCTTCAAATAATCCACGTAGTTTGTTTCTATCAGCCATATACGGTAAGTATATTTGGCCTATACCGAGCATTGTTATTGTGCCGATGACCGCGAATCCAACAATTTTACGGCCATCGATTCGTGACATTTCTTACTTTGTTGAATATATAAAACAATTTCAGAGGGTTTTATTTCAGTTCGAGGGCAAATTTGCATTTGAGGAGAGACATAGGAGCGACGTTTCTCTGTGTCGAAAATAACTTGATGAGCAACGATGATATGATTTGCATGACTGACCATTAAAGCTGGTATATTTAATTTCTAAAGCATGACAAAGAGTTTTTTTCGAATTATGATTTCCCAACTTCTTTGACTTTTCAAAGAAGATATAAATATCTCATAATTCAACTTTTTTCTCTATTGCAAAAATAATTACATGGTAGAATGGCGGTAAGGAAAAGGAATATATATAACTTTATGAGCCTTCACAAAACTGATCCCTTGGTCAACATTTTTTTATTTATCATTTTAGAGTCAACAAATGAATGAAATCGAGGAGCTTATTAAAGGACTACGCAAGGTTCCTCGTTTCAAGTCATATTTGATACTCAATAATGATGGAATCGTTATTAAGTGGGATCAAGAGGGTAAACCCATGCCATATTCGAAAGCAGTGCAATATGCGCATCACGTAATGGATGTATTTAGTAAAAGTAGAATGTGTATAAAGGAATTATTTGATGTAAGTATCATATCTATCAAAACGAAATGATAAGAAGTACTTGATTCTTTTAACATGTAATTACGTTTTCTTTATTTTGATTGTCATAGGATAGTTACATGGAAAGTATTCGAATTCGATCAGATGCTTATGAACTTATTGCATCTCAAGAAGGTCATTATACTTTGGTGGTGATACAAGATGGTGATTGGGATGATAAAAAAGTGACCAATAGTGAAGAAACAGCAGAAAATACTGCATAAAATTGTTGCTAATCTTAAACCTCTTGTATATTGTTCGCGATGTGGGATACTCTTCCATTTTTAAAAGAATGTGGCATCGTGCCTTTTCCTTTCCCACTGAGGTTTTCCATCACCCATCCCATTTCAAGTCTAACCATGACTTTCTTACTCTCTTGAAGTGAACCACTGATTGATGCATATGCTTCTGTAGTCTTACCGTGCATGACAAATGCATCGGTTATAGGGAGGTGGTCGTATCTAAACCCCCCTCTCGATCATGAGTAGTTACAGTTATACAACGTACCGCGAAGTGGAGTGTACATAGATATTCTATGAATCTTCTACTGTAGCTGATCTGATTCTTCCAACCATGTATTTCTTGCATTGGGATGGTGTTTAGTTTGGGGATAAATCATGTCTACTCGACTGCGTGGTATTTGTATAGCTGGTGTAACCCAGGTCCCACATGAACATTGAGTACCAGACCAATTCCATTGTCCAACCTTGGATAAACATTTAGGACATGCTAATTTACCCTCTGTATCAGATAAAGTACCCATCCAGGACAAGGCTACAGAAAGAAAGAGACTCTCACAAGTGGTTGCATCACCATGGGATCCTCCACCTTTCCCACCCTTACGATTACGAAAATCATGTTTGGATTTAAAATGTGGTGGATCTTCTAAATCTTCCATGGAAAAAAGATATGTACGGCATAATTTACATGCGAATCGTATTTTATCTACTGAATGCTCTTGAACATGACGTATTTGAAAATCATGGGATGTTTGAGATGAATCTTCTGTTGACGATATTTGCATCCCATGATTCGTTGCTGTTGTTTCATCCAAGTGATGACGTTGTTGCAATGCTTGACTGTTGCTACGATAAGAGGCAAGAATAGACTCTTTTACAGAATGAATCAAATGTACCATTTTCCCTGGACCCATGGTACCTAGCTTTGTAGCTAATTTTTTCTCTTCTTCAGACAAATTTCTAAAAGCTTCATTTTCTTCAACCAGAGAATGAAATGATTCCATATTACATTGTAGATAATCTAATAGTACTGGCTGGATGAGATTTCGAGTGTTTATCCCAGTATCCGATTCGGAAAGTATCGAATCGTGTAATGAATCTCTACGACGACGATACACTACTGGACCTACACTCAAGGATTGTACAAACGATTCAATCATTTGTACTTGATGAGACGATTCAATTCCACAACCAATAACAACACCAGCTATCCCTGAAAAGTGTAAAACTTGTAATCGTTTCTGTTTTGAGGATGACGGTTGCAGATTCTTTTCTTTCAAGAGTATTTTATCAGCGTCCTCTTCATCATTATTTGTTGTAGTATCATCCGTGTAGGTGGTGGCATCGAAAAAGGGTGCAAGAGATGATCCATGTTTCATTTTACCATGATAGCCATGATATTCAACCTTGGTAAGATATTCTATTGTTTCATTGTGATCATTTTTGTATGAATCAAATGTTGCTAAACATGGTAGATATTCCACAGAAATAGACTTTTCAAAATCCTCCTCATCCTTTTGGTCATGTTTCATTGTATAGATAAAGGAACAAGAAGTATTGTTATTCGTAGTTGTGGAACACGAACTAGCATGTGCTGATGATGATTGGGCTGATTGGACCGTTAAAGATTCCGATAAAAGAGCAATTACTTTTGCGAGTCTTACTTGATTTGATCCAATCACTGCTATGCGACATGATATCTTGTTTAGTTTATCAGTAGGAGAGGATGATGAGATTGCTTTGCTCGACATCGGTTGATTTCTAGATACAGTAAAACGTATTAATAGTTCGATCTGTTCGATGGGCAAAACCAAATAGACATGACGTTATTTGATGCACGAGTCTGTGGATTTGTAGTAGAGCGCATGTAGGTGGTCAACATACAGTTCACATACAGGCTTCAGTACCCGATCATTATTGACATCAGCAGCCATCAATAATGGAGCATCAACGTATTATGTCCGACTACCATCTATCAGCAATCCGCAGGGATCCAGCGTGTGTGATTGATTCTTCAAACAAGGCGTGAAGCTTGGTTGGTGTGGCTTCAAGTGTAGAGACAGATTTGTATTGAATCTAACGTTTTTTTCAAAACTTTTCTTTTGGGGTGAATCAAGAAGTGTGTTCGCATCCGAGGCTTTATTCAGAATTCTCATTCAAATGACGGAATCTACAAGATATTCGACCTCATTAAACGGAATGCATATCAAGGATAATCATTTGTCATGTCATCGATATCGACAAGCCTCGACATCTACAATCATTACAACCTTTCCACTAGTGTTGATTCTTATATCTGTTCTTCAACTACAGACGGTAAATTCTTTCATACCCACCAAGATCGTTTCTGTATCGACATCAAACAATAAAATAATTCTCAACAAATACAAGGCTATCTATGGCAATATACAAAAAGTTTACCTGCAAGCGGCGGATTCTAGTCAATCCCTAGATACCACTGCCATCAACAACAATAACAATGTCATTATCCAAAAAAGAGATCATGAACATGCTGATTCACCAGTCTATGGCGCACTCTCCGTCAATACTGCATTTTCCAATTACAAGGCACTGTATACTGCATCCATACAAGATCCATCTTCCTTTTGGACAACTCAAGCGAGGAAATACATTACATGGTTCCAACCTCCACCGTTACCACATCCAGCATTACATGGAAACTTTGAACATGGAGATTTTACCTTCTTTGCTGGGGGGAAACTCAACGTATGTTACAATGCTATTGATCGACATGTATATGAACGCAATGGAGAGGATATAGCTATGATTTGGGAAGGGGATGAACCTACCGATGTCAAGACCTATACGTACAATGAATTACTTCAGCATGTTTCGCGTATAGCCAATGCATTAAAATCACAAGGGGTGCAAAAAGGAGATGTAGTAACGATATATATGCCTATGATACCTGAATTACCCATGACTATGTTAGCTTGTGCAAGAATTGGTGCACCTCATTCTGTAAGTGACTAGGAATAGTATTTCATCGTTCTTACAATGTGATTTTTGACAATTCCTCTTCTCATTCGCCTTAATTCAACATCGACAAAATAATTGTATTGTGCATAAACTTGTACCGGAAAAAAGGTTGTCTTTGCAGGTTTTTCAGCTGAAGCCTTAGCTCAAAGAATCAGCGCAGCGCAATCCCGATTCCTTGTCACGGCAGATGTAGGAATGAGAGCCAAGAAACAAATACCCTTAAAGAGTATTGTAGACGAGGCTTTGACTAAGCTTGACTGTGAGACTTTAATCAAAACCGTTATGGTTTATGAACGCAACTATCAAGAAAAGTCAAGTAGTGATTCATTGAAATCATATTCTATGAAGGCAGGACGAGACATCCACATGAATACGTTGGTTCAGAAACAACGACCCTATTGTAGTCCTGAATGGATGGATGCAGAAGATGTGCTATTTATTCTTTATACCTCAGGAAGTACTGGTAGGTATTCCTCGTTTCATCTTGAAGATATTCAACTTAATTTTGAACTTTGAATCATTGAACAGGTCTAAATTTTGCGATTGTCGTTACTCGATTTTAGGTATGCCTAAAGGTATGTGTTGAAAAGTAATAATCAACATTTTTTTATGCTGCCATACAGATAGGTACTTACTTTGATTTTCTTTTATCTCAGGGCTTGTGCATACGACTGGAGGCTACGCTCTCTTTGCTGCATTTACCACCGCAACTACTTTTCATTTAAATAAAGATGATATCTTCGCCTGCGTTGCAGACTGTGGATGGATCACAGGGCATACATATGTTGTTTATGGAGCGTTATTGAATGGTGGTACTACGTTTGTATTTGAGTCAACGCCGATGTACCCTGATGCTGGAAGGTGCGTCATAGCCTACAGTCCGTCGTGGCTGGTCCACCTACCTAGACTGGATTCGTCTCTCGTGTCTATAGGAGGCTTGAGTTATTACTTTCTTCTTTTCGTAGTTACTACTCTCATTTCTTTCTTCTTCTTCTTTTCTGTTTATCGCATGGGTTGGCCATCTCCCATGGAAGGTACTGGGATATGATAGATCGGCACAAAATTAGTATCTTTTACACTGCACCCACTGCAATAAGATCTCTAATGAGGTTTGGGGATGATGTACCCGCGAAGTATGATTTAAAGAGTCTTCGCATTTTGGGTACGGTAGGGGAACCCATAAATCCTGAAGCATGGCGTTGGTATTTTGAGCATGTTGGGCGGAAAAGATGCACTATAGTTGATACTTATTGGCAAACGGAATCAGGAGGTCATTTGATAACCAACATTCCTGGTGTTACACGTAAGTAGTATTCATTCATGTAGCAAGATTAATGCCTCCTATCGGCATCTCATAACATCATCGCAATCGTTTGTAAAATCGCCAAAGCCATGAAACCAGGTAGTTGCACACTGCCGATGTATGGAGTAGATGCTGTAGTTCTAGACCCTCAATCGGGAAGAGTAATAACAGAAAATGACGTTGAGGGTGTATTGGGCATTCGCAAGCCGTGGCCAGGAATGGCAAGGACATGTTTGGGGGATCATCGTAGGTTCATGGCGACATACCTCAATGTCTATCCCGGCTTCTACTTCACAGGTGATACAGTTTACCGCGATAAAGATGGATACATCTTTATCACTGGACGTTGTGATGATGTCCTCAATGTCAGCGGACATCGTATCGGAACCGCAGAGGTAGAAAGTGCATTAGTTGCGCACCCTAAGGTAGCCCAAGCTGCCGTTGTTGGGAGTCCTCACCCTATCAAAGGTCAAGCGATTTGTTCATTTGTCACACTCAAAGAGGGAGTTGAGGAGTCACAAGACCTCTTAAAAGAGCTTGTTTTGTCAGTTCGGACAGGCATAGGCCCATTTGCTGCCCCCGACAAAATCGTAAGTATTTTTTGTATCTAATGTGAGGGATTATAGCATGTCTCGAAATTCATCCTCAACTGCATGTTTCCTCCCATGTCTAGATTATTAGCCCCAGCTTACCCATGACTCGTTCTGGAAAGATTATGCGACGAATTTTGAGAAAGATTGTTGCTGGTGAAACAGACAGTATGGGAGACATCAGCACATTGGCAGACCCAAGTGTTGTTGAATTACTCATCGCCAAGACTGCCTCGTAATTCTCTTCTTTGGTAATAAATGCTATAAGGGTCGCTATACACGGACGAAAAGAGTGGCATCGATCAACTTCATGATTTGTAAACAACCGCGTCTGTTAGATACTATTACTAAGAAATTCGACTCATGAATATTCTTAATTTTTGTTTCATCAACATCCCTGTACAATTGTTCTTTGCATATATACGTTCTTGATCCTATGGAAAGCATTTTTTCTTGATGAAAATAAAAAAATCCTCAACATCATCAATCAGCATTCGGACGCAGTACCCAGATACATACTTCATACAGTACGTAGGATTAAATGAGCGCTTGTCCTGTAAGAACTAACCCGCTGTTTGGATGTACGAGGAATGTATTTTCGACGAGGAAAAATGTATTCTGGTCGAGGA
>Ga0169931_10012180_pt1 | contig 11975 bp, 11 predicted proteins | sample Kivu_15m_20L_FD_129675 | JGI IMG/M metagenome (GOLD analysis project Ga0169931, IMG submission 129675) | Freshwater microbial communities from Lake Kivu, Western Province, Rwanda to study Microbial Dark Matter (Phase II) - Kivu_15m_20L... | ecosystem: Environmental > Aquatic > Freshwater > Lake...
GAGGTGATCCTGGGACACAGAGGATGGATGAGTGGCCATAAGCGCGAGACTCCTTGCTCTAGAGATTCTTGATTGTTTTCGACTCTACCACTGAAGTTTTGCCTCGAAAAGGGCCACGCGATGCGAATCTCCGGGGATTGTGTCCTGCTCGGTGCTCCGATAAACTGAGGAGACAGGCTTTCGTTTTGCATCCACGAACCCCTCAGCACCCGAAGGAGGCCCAGCCTCATGTTAAATCAACCCTCAATTTATGATTCCGACTGGACCGGTGTAATCGATGCTCATGTGCATATTTTCCCAGATCCGATCGGTGATCTTGCGGATTTATCTCAAAAGTGGACAGGGCTGGATCGTGGCAATTGGAATCAGGTGAAATCGAGTGCCCGGATCGTGACCTCTCCCTTAGTTCAATTACTGCATCGAGCTTATGCCGGGTTAAGGCACTTTCCAGGAGTGGTTCGATTTGGCGTTGAGGAGATCGGTGCGCTGACACCTGGGGCCGCATTAGTGGTCGAAAGCTCCTTTGCAGATCTGTCCTCGAGTATGGATGAGCAGGGAATTCGTGGCGCGATTTTGATTGCGCACCCTCCCTTTCTCTCGAACGCAACGGTTTTGAAAATGGCAGAGGAACATCCGGATCGCATCGTTCCGGCTTTAAACTTCTCGAAGTGGGGCTCAGGCTCCTCGCAAGAGGCCGTGCGGGAGTTCCGCGATGCCATTCATACGACTCGCGGCAGGCTCCTCCTCAAAATTCATGCAGCGGCCGATGGGGATTCTCCCACCAGCCCCCATTACCAAGAGCTCCTGGAGCTTGCGTCCGATCACGCAGTCCCAGTGATCCTGCATACGGGCTGTTTACAAGCTCATTTGATCCACCGCAGTCCTGCTCATGGCGATCCTTCTAAATTTAAGGGATGGTTCGCAGACTTTCCTCGGACCCCTTTTATTTTAGCTCACATGAACATGCATGAGCCTGGTGTGGCCCTTGAGCTGGGTGAGGAATTCGAGAACGTCTATGTGGATACTTCGTGGCAGCCAGCGGAAGTGATTGGTGAGGCGGTCAGACGTATCGGAGCTCACCGCGTTTTGTTTGCGTCGGACTGGCCGTTACTCGGAGGTAATCAAAAAGTAGCTCTGGGTCGTCTACAAGAAGCCCATTCGGTAGGATATATCAACGAAGAGGAGTTTGAGGCGATATCCAGTAAAAATCTGCTCAGGATTCTTCGGCAGTCCTCGCAAAGAGCGCAGGAAGTCTTGGCAGTCATGGAAGAGGGTGCCTCGAATGGCGCGTGAGTTGAAAGACCTCACCCCGGCGGAAGTCAAAAGCCTCAACCGTGAGAAAACACTCTTTCTATTTGCGACCAGTCCCCTCACTGACCTTGGAGATCATCTGAGCTCAGGTGTGCGTCTGGAGTCCTCCACAGCTTTGGCTAGGCAAGTGGCTCAAACGCTCGAAAAGCGTGGGCTAGAGTGTATTTTTATGCCGGCGCTGTCGTTGGGTGTGTCCTCTGCGAACACTCAGTTTTCTGTATTGGTTCGTCCACATGTCTTAAGAGATGCGATTGTGGATCAGTGTGAAAGTTTACACCGGTTGGGGTTTCGGTGGTTTATTTGCTTCTCCTCAGAGCACTCCCCTCAGCAGCTCGTCACTCTAGAAGAAGCCGGGAAATTTTTAGCGAACCGGACATCCGGATGGAAGAGTTGGACGGGGCGTTGGGTGAATCGCTTACCGGGAGTGAGCGCCACCCATGCCTCTTTGATGTCTGCAGACTCTGCGTTGATTGATCGAAAGGAGTTGTGGCGGGCGCCCATGTGGCCCGACCCGTTGGAGATCGGCGGCGCGCAAGACACGTCGCGGGCATTGGCTGTTTCTGCCCAGTCAGTTCGGCCTTTCTATAAGGATCAAATACCCATCTCTGTTTCAACATCCAGGTGGGAGCGCTTCTGGTCATGGTGGAGTCGAGAGTCCCTTGGTTACACGGGTGACCCGAGCCAAGCGGATGCGAGCATGGGTGAGAAATCACTTTCGTCCGAGAGTGATCTGATCGTGGCCAAAGTATTGGCGGTGCTCGATGGATCCCCTGCCCCGGTCGTATTCAGGAGTGGGTTTTCATTATTTCCCACGAATAGCAGCGTTTTTTGGGTCTGGATCATGAGCCTGGTCCTATTCGTTCTATTCTTGACCTGGCTGGTGTGGGCCCTTCAGTGGCTGACCCAGGGCCTTCAGATCGACTAACTCAGCCTCGACTAGTGCTGTGGAGCAGCCTCGGTATTTTTCGAGGCCGCAGAATCCTTGGGTGTTTTGTAGTAAATTTCCTGATGAATGGATGCTTTATCCACTCCTCGCTCGGCAAGTAGAGCTTTCGTCTCGTCGATCATTGCTCCATTGCCGCACAGGTAGAACTCCGTTGTTGACCATGGGAAGTCGCTTCCTTGTGCGCGAAGCCAATCGGTGACTCGCCCTTTGAAGCCTTTCCAAGTTCCTTGGTGTGACGGTTTGGATACGGCCGCCACCCATTTCAGACCAGGGACTGAGGTGAACTCGTCTGTGTAAATGACTTCTTCCTCCTCGCGTACCCCGAGTAAACAAAACGATTGAGTCGGCAGAGTTTCTTGGAATTTTTTAGAGAATACCATCGAACGAAAAGGCGCGATCCCAGTGCCGGTGGCGATAAAGCAGGCCGCCCGGCCCTCTTTAGGCTCATAAGTGAAATCGCCGTAGCTTGCGAAGGCTCTGAACCGATCGCCTGGGCGAAGTTTGATGAGAAAGTTGGTCCCTGGGCCCCCTTCGACCAACTTAACGCACAACTCAATCGGCCTTTTTTCTGGCGGGGATGCAATCGAGTACGCTCTCCGCAGGTCCCGACCCTTGGGGCCGGCCCCTGGGATGACGATACTGAAGAACTGACCTGCCTCAAACTCCACTGGCTCGGAGGTGTCAAATCCCAACTCGAACACAGTTGGGGTGATCATCTTGAAACTTTTGACTTCGCATTGGTATTCTTTGGCTGGCATGAGGGGCATTTACCCTGTTTTGGTTCAAAATGTCAGCCTCGGAAGTGAGCTTGGATAGGAAACCCACTGGCGGAACAGCTGCCATTACTGTAGCGATCCAATGAAAGAGAAAACAGGATCGGGAAGGTGTTTTTATGTTTGGTTTGAGTCTCGGGCATTTAATTGTTTTGGGCGTAGTCGTTTTGCTCTTCGGTCATCGCAAGCTTCCTGAGCTCGGTTGGGCTCTTGGAAAAGGGATGGGCGCTTTCAAAAAAGGCCTCGAGGGCAAGGGCCTCGATGACGAGCACAAAAATCCCCCTCAGATCAGCGGTTAAGGGGACTTTGGCACCGATTGTTGAAGCGTGGGTCGCGCACTTCTTGCTGAGTTAAGGACCCACGTTGAACTTTCTGCCGGAGTTGAAGGAGCTCGAGCCAGACGCGTTCGCGCTCCTCACCCGCCACCAAAAACTCTGATCTTTATTCGTGCGAAAGAGCGCGTAATTTTCTTTGGGCTTCAAACGCCACACGATTTGTTTGAAGTCAGAGTCCGACGCGACCTCGACTTCATAGTAATCGGTGTACAGCGTTTTCTTCCAAGTCAATAAGATGGATCCGTCTGAGGACTTGCTCAGTTTGCTCCGCGAGAATGAGGCATCCAGAGCTGGTTCCACAAGAGAAGGCGGATTGAAGCGTACTTGGAACTCCTGCGGGCCAGAGGTCAGCATGAATCCCCCTTGTGCAGGAACGCTAACACTCCAGGCGATTTTCCCGAGATGCAGCCGATCTTTTGAGAATTCAAACTGCGTCCCGTTCACTTTTCCCTCAAAAAGAACTTGAGTTGGATTGTCTGCATTCCAAACTTTCAGAAGGGTCGCAGCCTTGGAAGAAATCAACGAGTTCGCAACCATGGGCTTCCAACGCAGGGTGATCGCAGGGCTTCGAGCAAGTGGTCCACCTTCAAAATCGTTATTGTCTTTTTCTTGGCCGCCGACGAGTGGCTTCATTGCAGCGACTTTTTTCCACTCGGGCTGTACACGAAATTGACCTTCAGCAGGAAGGTTTCCCTCGAGTTGAATGGGTTTGCCTTCGGCATCTTTGAGGCGCCACGTATATAGGCCCACTTCGCGAAGTTCAGTTTTCCACGAATTAGGCCGATCGGTCCTTGATGTGATTTTTTCGGCGACAGCGGGTTGCGCACTTCCCTCTTTGAATACTTCAACTTGAAGTTGTGTTTCGGCGGGACCGCCGCTCCATCCAATCTGCACCGGAATGAGCGGTTGTGATTCAGTGTCCCCCAGGCGCAAAGACTTCTCAGGCGCGAGGGTGATTCGGTAAGGCGCTGTGTTGCTCACGGGTGCCACTGGAGGAGGAATCGGAATTGCGGGTGCCGGTGGTAAGTTCACGACGGTGGGCATCGGTGGTAATTGGACGCGCGCGACCTTTAAAACTGGAACGGGTTTAGGGGCCTCAACTTTTTTATCGGTGTTCTTGGCAATTTCCGTCACACCCGTCTTACTTCGAAGTAAAATGGGCGCTGCTTTTGCTTTTCCAGTGACACTCCCTTGAATCACATCGACAACCGTGGCGCGCTTGATACCGCTTAAGGCGCCTTGTTCTGCAAATACGAGTCGAACCATGGTATTTGCGCCCAGTTCGATGGCTCCCACCTCATCGATTTCTAAGGTCGCTCCGGAATCGGGTCCCGTGACAACCGTGTCGCGGTTGTAGAGCGTTTCCTCCATTGGAATATTTTTAAATTCAGGATTCCGCCTCAGCTGTCTTCGAATGGAGCCCTGGGCATTTGAAACTTTTCCAATCGGTCGATCCAATTCGGTGTCCTCAAGTCCGAAGATCCAATTTCGAATCGGATAGCCTGTTGAATAAATCAGCGCTGCACCCGTCGTAACTGCAAGAGAGACGATCAACAGTAACCACTCCCAGGTTTTGAAGCGCAAAGAGCGTGCAGAGACTTTTTTTACGGCACTCGGGGGTGAGGTATTCACGTTGGGCCTCCAACCGACAGAGAGGGAGCTGGTAGACCTACTGCTTGAGTGTGTTCGTTCCCGTGGGTGGGTGAGTCACCCGGCAGATAGGTTTTTGCAGATACTCCGTTGGGGTACATCTCCAAAATTGCGATGGTCACGTCGTCATCCAGAGCTTTCTCACCGTTATGCTGCATAAACTCGGTTGTCAGGCGTTGGAGCGACTCGTACGGACCAAGTTGCACAGACTCCTCAACCGACTTTTTCACGCGTTTTTTTCCGAACATTTCTCCAGAGAGGTTCTTCCCTTCGGTCAATCCATCAGTATAGAGAAACAATATATCACCCTGAGACAAGTCCAATTCATGTTGCTCGTAAGCAGAGTTATCCATAGTCTCACCGAGGCGCTGCCCCACTGCAGTCAAGCTTTTCATCGTCCATTTCTCGCCCTTCTTTTTGAATAACCAGGGGGGGTTATGGCCGGCACTTGAATAGATAATTTTCCCGAGACCAAAATCCAGCGTCGCGACAAAGAAAGTCATCATGATCTTCCCGTGAGCGGCTTCGTGGATCACCCGATTGGCAACTGCGAGCATTTCGACAGGCGAAAAACTGAAGTTTGGATTGTCCTGCGCATATTTATTTAGAACACTAAAGCAGCTTCTTGCAGCTGCAGTAATCAGGGCGCTCGGCATACCGTGTCCGGTAGCATCAGCGATCATGACGCAAATCTTGTTACCGACACGAAAGTAGCTCCACCAGTCCCCTCCGCACTCAGCGGCTGACTTATAGTAGCTCTCAATTCTGACGAGTTCGTCTAAAACTTGAGGCGGTGGAATGAGCGTCTGCTGAATCGTTGAGGCAATCTGCAGCTCTTGCTCAAGGTGGACTTGCTTCATTTTTTCTTCAATCAAACCGACGATTTTCTGCGACATGACTTGGAAGGAACCCGTCAATGCGCCGATCTCGTCGCTCGAGATCCGCTTTAACTTAAGATCAAAGTTACCGGCAGCAACTTCCTTCGTAGCTTCATAGAGTGACTGAATCGGTGCTGATATCGTACGTGAAAAGAAAAGGGCGAATAGAATGGCGCCGCCGACAGCCATCAGGCCGATTAAGATAAACTTTTCTCGGACGGCATAAGTAGCAGCCATCGCTGTTTTCCAAGGGGTTCGTGCAAGAACGGTCATTCCGAATCCCGGCTTAAAATAGCTACCGAGGAATCGTTCTTGATCGGCACCGACAAACTCGGTCGCACCGTTCAGTGTATCACTTTGCGCCGCCGCTTCGAAAATCGGGTCTTGCACAAAATTTTCGTGTGAGAAAATCATGGTCGTGTCTGTATCAAACAAAACCAATCCTTCGCGACCAACGGCAGTTACTCGCGCACCGCCAATATCTTTTCCGATGCCATCTAAGGGAATAAATGCCACTAAAGCTGGATGAGCCTCGCTGTTCTGTGTTTGCGTGAGGTCACCGACGCCGAGCGCGAGAACCGGAGTGCCGCCAACGACAGAAGCATTTGCTAAGGCAACTCCACCTTTACTGATATCTCGATAGAACGTAACTTTAATTGCCTCGGGTATCTCGACTACGGGGCCGGCACCGAGGCGTTTGGTCGTCGATTCTGTCAAAATTTCGCCAGTTTTCCTGGGTGTGTCGTCGGCTTTGGCAATGACATAGAGATGAACGCCTGCAATCGCGGTCTGATTTTCCAAGAATGCTTTAAGAACTTCGGAACCAATCGGATTCTTGGGATCGACTTGTGATAAGATCGATCGACTCGAGTCGAGTGCGGCTTCTACGAGGTACTGCAGTTCTTTTCCCAAGAGCACCGTTTCGGTGGATTGTGCTTGAAGCGTATAAGCGCGCTTATCTTCCTCGAGTAATAAAACACTTGAGACATTGAGCGTTGCGACCGCAGTCGCCAGAAGCAAAACCACTCCGACGAGTAGTTTTGTTCCAACTGAAAATCGAACTTCAGAGCGTTGTTGATCCATTTTCCGGTCCCACTCAACTTTTAAAAACCGATTTAGTCACCCTTGGTTTATTCTTCATTTATATCAGGTGATATGATGTAATGAGAAAGATTTTTTGATTAGCCACGAATTGCTTGCGATAATCAGCAGAAATCCAATTGCAGGAGACTCTTATATGGTGAAAGTAGTGCGTGAAGGAAGCGGCAACAGTTTGACGATTCGCTTGAGTGGGCCAATTGAAGAGAGCGTGAATTTCGAAGAAATAGTAGGCGCTGTTCCTGGCGAACTTCGCGTGATCACGAAAGATGTACCACGGATCAACTCGGTTGGCGTTAAGGCGTGGATTAAGTTTTTTCAAGGTGTCAGCGTTAAAGGAACAAAGCTCGTTTTTGCAGAGTGTTCGACCGCAATAGTCGAGCAGATCAATCTGATCTCCAATTTCACTTCAGGTGGTAGAGTGGAATCGATTTATGTGCCATTCGCGTGCGGGCAGTGCAAAGCCGAACTGATCGGTCTATTTGCATGTGATGCACTTAAGGCATCAGGGTTAGAGATTCCAGATCTGCAATGCTCTAAGTGTCCTGGTAAAGCAGTTTTCGATGATATTCCTGAAGAGTATCTCGGGTTTTTGCAGCGATAATGAACGGTTTGTATCCGACTCGAGGTTGGGTGGCCAAAGAGGAGCGTCTTCTTCGTGGGTAACAACTTAGTTTTGTTTTCACAGCGGGATGAGGACTTAGCTTTCTGTGGGGCGGTTGCGGCTTCTGCTGGCCTTAGTTTAAGGAAGGTGAATCGCCTTTCCGAGGTGGTGGACGGCGTTCGGGACCCAGAGCGTTCCGTCATATTTGTGGACCTCGGCAGTGCAGAAACATTGTCCTCCCTCGAACAGGTTCTTCAAGCCGAGGTTGGCCTTTTCTCTGAATTAGTGAATGGAAACTATTTTCATTTTATATCGGACGCTGACTTCGAAGAGTGTCCATGGTTGGCCGAGAGCCCGCTGATGGGTTCATTTATCCTACGAAATTATCGGGACCCCAACGAAGCCGGCACTCGTTATGGCCGCTTGGTGGGTAGCAGTTTGAAGGACCGTGCATTTGGATTGGCCGGCGTGCTCGGTCCCTCCGCCCGGGTTCAGAAAGTTCGTTTAGGCCGCTCTACCCAAAAACAGGAAGCTGTTGAAGCCGTTCGTGGCTACGTGGTGGCAGCTGGGTTTAATAATCGTATGGCGACCGTGGTCGCGAATGCTGTGGACGAATCGTTGATGAATGCGATTTTCGATGCGCCGGTAGATGCTTCGGGAAAGCAAGAGAAAGCGATGGTTCCAAGATCCGAGGATTTCCCTCTCGACGGGAAAAACCAAGTGGAAATGGAGATCGGCTTTGATGGGAAAGTCATAGGGGTTTCTGCCATCGACCAATTTGGTAGCATCGATAAGAACCGCCTGCTTCGACACATGTCGAAAGTTTATATGAACGAGGCTTACAAGGTGAAGAGCACTTCGGCGGGTGCAGGCTTGGGTTTGTCGAGTTCCTTCCAAAGCGGAGGAAGTTTCTTTTTCGTTTGCGACAGTGGCGTTCGTAGCGAAGCCATGCTCTTTTTCTCGATCGAAGAAAATTATAGAAAGTTTCGAGAACAGTTTCGATTCCTTGCAACCCAGTTCTATTTTTGATCTAAGTCGATCCCCACCCTAGAAAATAAATTTTCCCTCAGTCCGTAATCTTATGAGGTTCATATGAAGAAGAAATCGGTTGCAGGTCAATCCAGCGAGTCCTCTCTCTTTCCATTGATCGTACTTGCGAGCGCTTCGCCACGAAGGGCAGAATTACTGAAAAACGCGCAATTGGATGTGGTGATTCGGAAGCCGAATGTGGACGAGCGGGCACGATCACGGGAAACGCCAACTCAACTCGTGCAACGTTTAAGTACCGAGAAAGCAAAAGCAATTGCAGCCGAATTAGAGGGTGGGTCATCGGCTGGAGTCATCGTCGCCGCAGATACCATTGTGATATCGCCCAACAGCCAGCAGGTCTTGGGAAAGCCACGTGATGAAAAACAGGCAATCAAGATGTTAAGTGCATTGTCTGGGAAAACCCACACGGTTCTGACTGGATATTGTCTTCTCGGGTTTGGCCTTTCCTCTGAAGCAGGTAAAGTGGTCCGCCGAGTCGTGAAGAGTCGTGTGACGATGAAGACACTCAGTCCGGACCTGATTCGGGGATATGTCCTCACGGGTGAACCCATGGATAAGGCTGGGGCCTATGCGGCCCAGGGGCTTGGGATGTGCTTTATCGAAAAAATTTCTGGAAGCTATACAAACGTAGTGGGCCTTCCTATTTCCCAAGTACTAGATGATCTTGAACGGCAGTTTGGGATTCGTTCACGGTTTTAGTTATGTCTGAGCTCGTTCGGCGGTGGAGTCGAGTTTGCGAAGATATTCAAAATGCTGCTTTGTTGAGCGGCCGGGACCCTCAGTCGGTTCAGCTGATTGCTGTGAGTAAAAAGCATTCACTCGAGGCGATTGAAGAGCTCTATCACCAGGGGCAGAGAGACTTTGGCGAAAACTACGTGCAGGAGCTCGTTACGAAAGCAGTGGGCGCCCAGGAGCGTGGGTTAACTGATATACGATGGCACTTTATCGGGCATCTTCAGCGGAATAAAGTAAAACCCTTACTGCCCCATCTTTATCGCCTTCATTCGTTGGACACTGTGAGCTTAGTTGAGCAAGTGGTCAAGCGGTGGCGGGAACTACAGCAGGCCTCGCCACTCGGTGTCCTCATCGAAGTGAATCTGTCGGGCGAGGAGTCCAAATCAGGTATTTCTGAGTCGATGCTCGATGATTTGATAGCTTGTGTCCGAGCTCACCGGGATGTGCTCGACCTTAAGGGGTTGATGTGTATTCCCTCGGAAGATCAACAACAAGCGGTGCAATCGTTCATTAGATTGCGTCAACTTGCGACTCACCTAGGAGTCGATCACGCTCACTTAGAACTCTCGATGGGCATGAGCCAAGATTTTCGAGAAGCCATTCAGCAGGGTTCCCGGTGGGTTCGCGTGGGTACCGCAATCTTTGGGCCTCGGCAACAATAGGGTCTAAGTCTGATTTTCCCTAGATGGGACGCGTGTCTTTTTTTGCTTCCGAATGACCCCAAAAATCACCATCCATCCAAAAAGAAGAATGAAGACGATTCCGACATTTTGGAAGGCGCCCATCAGGGAACCAGCACTGACCCCGATCCATTTCCCTAGAGTAAGAAGGATTGGGATTTGAATCAGTGAAGCGATATAGTCGATGCGAGAAAACTCAGGGATTCTGAGTTGGCTCATTCCTGTTGCAAAATAAATTGGCCCACGGATCATCGGGGTAAAACGCGCAAAAAAGATGACCTTTTTTTTGTTCTTACGAATGATCTCCAGCCAGTCCTGAACTTCATTTGCATCTAGAATCCAAGAAAACGGACGCCTTCTGATGAGGGGTAAGCCGAACCGCTTCCCTACTCCTACCATAAAGGCATTTGCAGGCATTAGACCCGCCTGCATAAAAAAGAGGGACTCTGGAAACGAGATTTTTCCTTGGGACCAAAGGACTCCTAACGTCACTGCGATGATCTCCTCAGGAAAAAGCGCCACGACGACCCCTTGCAAAAGAAGCCAGGTAGCGATCAGTCCGATTCGCCAGGACTCCAGTTCTGAAAGCTGTAGCAGCAAATTCTCCATCTAGGTGCTCCTTCTCTTTGTTCGCCACAGATCCAGCGATTTCAGAAATGCGGGCAGTGAGATGACGGCAGCGATCACGCAAGTGATTTCACCAATAACCGCGAGGAGTCCAAAGCTGACAAAAGCCTGGTTACCCGCGATCAAGAGGGATCCGTAACCGATGATCGTAGTCAAACTGGCCAGCGCAACTGCGCCGCCAGTATTCCGCACAACGCTGATGATACTTCCAGAGCCTTCTTCTCGGTATCGTTGAAAGACGTTGACTCCATAGTCTACCCCGATTCCGAAAGTAATCGGTAAAGCAATGAAGTTCAGAAAGTTGATCTTAATATCATATTGAAAAATGATTCCAGCCAACCAGAGATTTCCAATGCAGAGTGCGAACAAGCATAAAGCTACTGTAAAAAAATTCCGGAAGAGGAGAGAAACCAGGACCACCACAGCTAAAAATGCAAGTTTGGTCGCTTTGGGGCCGTCGTTTACGATAGCAATAACCATATCAGCTGTGATGGGCAGCGCCCCAGCTACAGGCACCCCCGGCTCGATCGAATCTGCCGTGGTGCGAATCAGGCCCACGTATTCCATCAGCTCTTTCGCGTTATCAGAGGCACGCCCTTTCTTGTTGTTGATCAAAATCATATTGCCAATGGCGCCGGTTTTTTCACGGAACTTTGACAAGATCAGCGGAGAAAGGTCCTCCTGTTTAAATGGGAGGAAAGCTTCGGGGGTAATCAACTCTCGGACCAGGTTCTGATCCTCCGGGTTCAATCGCGCAAGAATACGTGGTGGTAATATCCTTCGAATGTCTTTGAGGACTTCAATTTTTTCTGCCTGTTGAACAGGAATAAAATCATCCAATGTTTGAACGCTTTCAATCATTCCTGCTTCACCTTGCTGAGTCATGGTGGAGCGTAGGGACGCTGCAATTTTACGAGTATTTTCACGGTTCCTAGGGAGCACAACAACGGGTGACAAAAATCTCCGAAAAATATCGTGAATATAGTGATAGAGTGATCCGGATCCCGACTCTAAGCTTCGTTTATCGCGTAGCTGCGTCATGTCCATCTCGATAATATCACCGGAATGCCGCACAATAGCGCTCGTCGAAAGCACGACGAACAATAAGGACATAACAAAGAGTATCACTGGAAATCGCGCAACCATCCTGGCGACACCTTCTGCGAAGTAGGATTTTGGTGGTGCCGCGGTTCGAGGTGCCAGCGACTTCATTCCATCCAAAACTGTAAGAAATGCAGGAAGAAGGATGTAAGCGCTCATCCAGCAGAGCACCATTCCAATGAGGCCA
>Ga0169931_10012181_pt1 | contig 11974 bp, 9 predicted proteins | sample Kivu_15m_20L_FD_129675 | JGI IMG/M metagenome (GOLD analysis project Ga0169931, IMG submission 129675) | Freshwater microbial communities from Lake Kivu, Western Province, Rwanda to study Microbial Dark Matter (Phase II) - Kivu_15m_20L... | ecosystem: Environmental > Aquatic > Freshwater > Lake ...
GAAGGGCGAGTTGGGTCTGTGGACATATAGAAATTATGTATAATGTATATGGAAGGTTTAAGATTACATAGAGCTTTAAAGAAACATCTATATCAGTGTCTAAAAATAAGTAAAAGGGATAAATTTAGATTAAAAAATAGTATTTATAAATTTTGATAGCTATTGCTTGTTATCTCGACAAGAATAAATTGAAAATGTAATGATAGTTTTTTTACCTATTAGTGTTGAACTTATCTTTTAATCGTAATTTTGGTGTTATAAGTGTCGCTATAGTATTGCTTACTGTTGTTTGTTGTCTGAGTTAGTTATTTTGATATAAGTTAAATATACACTAACTGATGAAACACTCAGCCAACTACTATGACCTGAAGAAAGGCAAGACCCAACCATCAAAAAAACCAGTCTTCCTCAACTCCCTCATCTACAAATAAGTCACAACCAATCTCACTTACAAAGAAGGCACTTCCAATCTTAGCCAGCTCCTGTCCAAGCCCAAACCTTCCTCTAAAGAAACTATTTCCAGAGATAAACGAAGCAGATAGGAGGAAAAGGTCAGCAAGAAGACCTCGTTTAATGGGTTGAATAAAAAATCATCGAAAGGGTAGATGTCGCATTTTGAGATGGTGGGGCTGTACAACAAACTGACCGATAACTATATGGCCGAAACTCAGTAGGATACGCATAACGAAGCGTAAATTAATAGCAAGGACAGGAAAGATGAGAACAAACACAACAGTAAGCACGCCCTGCAATAACCAATCAAACAGCCTTACGTCCAGTATTAGCCGCATAAGCACTACGAGCACAAAAACCATAAATAGTCATACTAGCATCAAAGGCAATACGAGCACAAGCATTCCAATTAGTCAATGAAACACTCAATTAAACTATCAAAAACAATATAGCTAGTAGAGGGCAAGATAGAAAAAGCACTCTTCAACTATTTGTACATAATCGGAAAGGGTGGGTTCGGCAAAGTATGGAAAGTCTAGCACAAAAAAACTAAGAATCAATACGCAATGAAATAAATGCTTAAATCGATGTATTTTTGTTTAGAGGTAGCGTGATGACAAAGAAAAGCGTGCAGAGTGTGATGAACTAACGAGTGTTGTTATCGCAAATTAACTCTCCCTTCTTGGTTAACATGCATTTCGCGTTCCAAGATAGAGACACGCTCTACTTGGTGTTGGATTTGATGGAAGGAGGGGATCTAAGGTACCATATTGGCAACAGAGTTTTCAGCTAAATACAGGCCAGTAAGAACCATAATATGTAGAATTCTTCATCGCTTGTATTGTGCTAGGGCTGGAAGACATGCAGAATCACAATATCATCCATCGAGATATCAAACCAGAGAACCTTGTATTAGATTCTAGAGGATATATCAGAATAACCGATCTAGGTATTGCCAGATTGCTCAAAGCTAACAACTCCAGCGATACAAGTGGAACTCCAGGATATATGTGTAAATATGCTAGCATTCAGCGCCAGAAGTCATATGTCGCATGAACCACGGTTTCGTCTCTGATTATTTTGCGCTTGGAGTTATCGCCTATTAACTCATGACAGGCAAGGTATATACAAATTGATTCAGCGACCCTACAATGGGCGTTCTAGGAACTAGATCAGAGAACTAATGTTAGCCAAACAGATCCAGCTTAGGTATCATTAGATACCATAGGACTGGAGCGCAGAGTCAGCCAACTTTATAAACAGTCTTATTCAGCGAAAGCCATAGCAAAGATTGGGATTTTCTGGAATCCAATAGATAAAATCTCATCCGTGGCTGTAGGGGCTGAGCTGGGACAAATTGAGGTCTAAAGAAATTTAGTCTCCTTTTATACCCATGATGAAGAAAAGCAATTTCGACCAAGACGAACAAATCACCATATAGGATGAGTAAGAGGCTTAGATGATCTAGAAAAACTCCCTTTTATTGAGAAAACCATAGTTTCAATAACTGTTCGCAAGCTACTACTACGCTTCGACCAGCAATTACCTGGCTCAAGGTGGCAACTAGTCTAAGGATAAAGACAAGAAATCATCAGCAAAAAGGGTGATTTCGGCATATAGAAGATCGCAGCAGGATCCCAAGGCATACTAGTTGTTGCCGGAAAAGAAACTGAGTTATAATGAAGTAGTTAATAAGAAGAGGGTGGAACTGAATAAGGCGGAAAAAGGCAAGCCGCTGGATCTTTTGCTGGGTTTGAAGGAGAAAAAAAGATCGGGGCAGTTTTAGCAGAATTTCTTCAGGTGATATCTAGTTTTTATACATAATGCCATACTTTTATACACAACGCAATTACGCATATTATGGAAATAGCTTAGCAAACTCAATATTCAGAGTCTTATAGTCACACTACATAGATGAGCCTATACTTTTTATACGAGCGTAATGTATACCATATATGAAAATGTATACTATAAATGATTGTATACTATCACTTCTTACGATTATAAGAATTTCTTTTACCTTGAGGAAACTCACCACCTCTATAGAAAGCCTGAGAACTTCTAATACCCAAACACACTCCCCATCGGTCATGATAAAATCTGGTAGGCTACACCCTTGTCAGCACTGTATACAACTTATCCCAGAATTAAATCCCTTCCAGTCTTTCCATGACCTACAGGAGAATACGGTTGCCATCTTTATTCCTGAAGACTTCGATGATTTGCTGAGACGAAAGCTCTTTAAGAGTGTTGTAGACACTGAGATCAGTCCAGTATGTGGATATGCACTTGAGGAGGACATTGTTGGAGAACTTCCCGATTGAGTATGTGGTGAAATGATAGAGAATGGCCTAGGTGATTCCTGCACATTTGGCTTCATCGAAGAGTTCGTAGCAGAATTGAATAACGTAGTTGCCATAGCTATCGCTGATGAGTTGGTGAACATTGAAGGTCACATTGACGATTATTTGTTTTCTTATGCTTTCGATATACTCATTATAGTGCTATGCTTTGCCTTAGAGCTATCTCAGTCTGCGCATCATATGCTTGATCACACACATCGCGTTCTTGTCCAAGGCAAAAGCCATCAGATTCTCTGTTACGAAGTAGAACAAGTTTATGGTATAATCAAGCGGGAAAGATTTGATGATTTTCTGTATGAAATGAGTGGCGTTGTTATTGAGACACAGGTTGTAGAACTATTAGTTTATGGCCATCACTGTGTACATGAACTACTAGTTTAGAGTGAACAAAGAGATGAAGGCTTGAAGAGTGTGAGTGCCTTGTTTGTTGCGCACTAACGCCGGAAACTAGGGTAAAATCACTTGAAGAAGGTCAAGACGTTGGGCAGGGGTGCAGACTGTGAACAATTTTTGAATCATGTAGTTGCCGTATTAGTGGGTTATTAATTCTACCAAGGCGGGCTTGATCTACTTGACTACGCTTTAGATCTCTTAAGAGGAGCACTCGCTTAGGAACTATTGGAAGGTGCGGGATTGATTGTTGTTTTTGACAAAGTCTAGCAGGGTGTTAGTCGATATTAATTTCTGCAGATTGATTTTTTATGATTAGTTAGAACTAGATGAGTCCTGGCTGGACTTCAGCTGCTGTTTGGGTCCAGTCTTGACTGTAAAGGTGGAAAATGAGGATTAATTAAGAAGTTAATCGATATTGCCGCTGCCCATAATTAGCTCCTATGAAGACTCTTCCTATTCGAAGTCGTCAGGCAGCTATATTTTGAGTCCGTGTATTCTCACCATCGAGACGTTATTGAGCGGATATTTATACTTGTAGTTCATTGTTTAAGTCAGCATTTGTTGCTGCATATGGTCGGCTACCACTTCTACTTCCAGTATGACTTCCTCCGACGCCGCAGAGATCTTACCTGATTGGTTGATCTTTTTGAGGGGCAGATACTTGGTAAACTTGATATGATTTTTCTTTTTTCCAACCTCGCTGATATTAACTGTAAGGGTGTAGTCAGTGCATGGTACTGCGACTATATTGGGGAAAAAACTATTTTCTTCGTTTTCGTTAAAATTAATCCTGAAATGGTTGCGAACTAGATTCGCTTTCTTGCTTAATCTTAGCACGTTCTTATCTCCTAGCGGATGGCTTAGGCAGACCTACACATAGAAGTCTCTGCGCTCGAAGCCTTGTTCGAACTGAACCCTATCTATCGTCTTGGCCGGAGTAAAGGAGAAGCCGTTCTATTGTGTTTCAACGTTCCGCATATCGTATCCCTTGTGCTTTGTGAGACATTACTTGTGGATCAGATACTGCTGGTCGCTGGCAATGAAGCATCCAGAATACGATTCGTTGGGTTGGACTTGCTTCAAGCATAGCGGACACAGGGGGTTATGACTTTCGAAGGAGGAGGGGTATGAAGACCGAGTGAGTCGTTTTGAGATGGTTTCAGTGAATTCGGAGTAGACCATGTCGTAGTGGGCAAGCGTAGGGGGACACAGGAAGGAGGAGTCGGAGGGAGAAGTGCTAGTAGGCATGGGACCGAACAGGGAAAGGTCCATTTATGTGTCTAGGAACTAGGAGTAATCGCCGATAAACATTTGATTATTACTGGGAAAGAAGCAGATTAATACTTAAAGGCTGATAAAACACAACGTTTCTGAGCTAAAAATCATTTCGCGCAAGCTTGATGATCAGCATAGCAAAAATAAAGCATTTGGAACATAAAATTTGGAATTTTCGAGGTTTTTTTATTTTTATTGCTAAAAAGTACTAAAAGTACTGGGTGTTATCTATTTCAATAAAAGATAAAATTATTTTTGTCAATTTTTTAATTTTTCAAATACTTGCAAGCTGAAACGCCTGCCAAGTTCCTTATTCAGACTCATAATAGCTTGTTTATGACACTAATCACCAGCATACCTATTCTCGCAGAATTAGGGGCAGTTCACTATAGACTGCTCAACGAGTCGAAAAGCGAGTCATCCGTGATCTACACTATTATGGCCATCGTTGGATTATTACTCCTGCTGATTGCTCTTCTGGCTTTTAAATACTGCCAGCAATAAACCCGGACAGTCGAATTCACAATATTTAATAGTCAATACGTCGACAAAGACACTGGAAGGTCGTAAACAGCCAACGACTTCCCTAATTTCGGGTTGTAGGCCATGACTGCTCAAAAATAAGATCAGGAAAAGGGATAAGAAAAATCATCAGAGCGGCGCAGAAGGAGAAGAAAAGTGAATAAAATGCACAAATAAGAGATCCCTGAGAGTCACAAGAAGATCGATTTGGATCCAACTTCGGCTAGCAACCAGAAAGACGTTGATTTTTGTTGATTTTTTTGCATATATATATCCATACATAGATGCATCTATTACAACATATTAAGACTACACTTAAACTGTCTAAAGTCTAAAGGCTGCACTAAAATATATTGTATAACTAAGTAGATTAAAAGTTGATTTAATGATGAGTTTAAAAGAATCTTTGTAAGTTAAAATCAATGATGGAGTCTTTAGAAATAGAGTTTCTTTTCAATAGCGTCAAAGGCCACCTTTTTAGTAAGATTGGTCTTCGTGAATTTGATCTTGCTTGTTTACAAGTATTCAGTGCCATGCCTTAACTGTAAAAGTTATTCCTATTTTCTTTTCTGCTTGTTGGCCTATGACCAGTCCCTGACTCTTTTGACCTTGACTACTCCTTCGCTGCGAACTCTTTAGGATTTATTTAGTTTCTTTGCATTTTTGGGAGGATGTAGCTCTTACTAATATTCATCCTAAGTAGCGTTTCTTTTTTACTTCTTTTTTGCAAATATCTATAGCCGTTTCATCTAATTGCAAATATGTGTACTCTAGACTACTAGATCTTTTGTAAATGCTAGCCCAGTTCTTGTATTTTGGTCTGTTATGCTTTTTATACTTTCTATCTGAATCGAGTAAGCGTTTGTTTGAGCTTGACCAGCATATTGTTGTTTACAGCTTACGGTTTGTTGTTTTGAGACTCTATTGATGACTGGGGCAAGTTTATGAGTCTCTGTTGGTACTGCGTGATCTGATTCTGGTTCTGGTAAATGCTTTGATTGTAATTAAGGCTCTGGTTAAGTTACGTCCAGTACTCCTTGGAGTTATTATTGTATATTTTGGACTGATTGGTATGATGTAAATACTCCTTTGAGTCCTGTTGCTGATAGTTGGGCTGGTCTATCACAACTGACTCAGTCATAAAAACGTTGGCCTATTCAATGTTTTCTTTAGGAGTTGGTTGTGTTTTTATTTTTTGGGTGTTGTCCCTGAGTAGTTTAGCTTTTTTCCATGCTTCGCGCAGGTTGGTCCTGTTTTTCTTATGGTAGTTTTTGAGTTTTTAGTTGAGAAATTTATCATGTTCCTTGCACTTTTTGACGATCTTGCTTATATGTTCTTGCTTGTTTTTGGCAGATTTCTCCAATCTTACCTGCAACTCGCTTTACTTTTTGCCTGCCCATTACGAAAAGGCCTTCTATACGCTCTGAACGCGCTACTATAGCACCTCAACACGCTACAATCTCTATCGGATCAGCTACTAAGATTCTGATTTAGGCAATAAATACCCTCAATCAAGTAAGAGAGGTGATTTTGGAGTCGTATATCGCCTCGTTAGGCTACTGTTAAGCTATTGGATCTGGTTTTGGCGAGCATGTTGTACAATATATTTATACAAGGGATTAAACGTATTAAAAAACTACCTATATAAAACAAGCAAAAAACATCATATAGCATAAATCTTGTCCTACCAATCACAATCTATACTATTTCTCACTTAGGCATGTAGATCTAATAGCACTTCATCTAGGCTGAACGGAAAATTGGCATGCGAGCAGATTTATAATGTTGTCGAATCGAGTTCAAACAGAGGTGAATTCACAGATAAAAACCTGAAGAGAAATCCTTCTTTATAAAACATGATGTTTGTTCGTTGCATTGAAACTCTGCTTGATTTTGTTTTGGCTAATATCTATTCTTGTTAAGCGAATAACGTTGAATTATAGGTTGGTAAATTCATAACATTATACATGGGCTGTATATCCAGCCAGAACCCTCAGGCCAAACACTCCTCCGATCATCAACACGACCAACCTACTACTCGCCATAAAGACAAATAATCACCAGCTTCTCCTTCCCAAATAATTCCTATTACATCATGTCCGCCTATCGAAAAATAACCTTCCCTGCCCTATTTTCAACCAGAAGTCGCGCTCAGACCTACTCTACCATAACCAACAACTAAAGCAGTTAATAATAGTAGTTAGATGAGCAATGGTCGGAATGGCTAGGTAGTAATTAATCGCAAGTAGATCCTGCAGAGGTACATATTAAGAGAGTTAGGTATAGTTTAAAGGGCAAAAGCAGTATGGATAAGACTCCAGCGATTAATCAGTATAACTATGAAGCCATGCTCAGTCATAATCCCTTCATCGATAAGCCTGTATAGGAAAATAGTAGATTGGAAGAGGTCAAAGAAAAATATGCACCACCACCAAGAAATTCAGTACTAAATCCCAAATGATATAATAAAGAATTTTTGCTCATAGTCTTTCAAGTATTATTAATAAGTATTCAAGAGTGTTCAATCGTATCTTCTGGTTATAATCTTATGAGCAAGATCGACAAAACTCAGCTCAGCAGCTGGATAAAACTCTCTTAATAATTCTATCTCGACCCTGACGGTTTCCTTGGCAAGGGCGCTTTTGGCTAAGTGTTCCGCGGATACTCTATTAAACGTGATTGTTTGGTGGCCATCAAGACCATGCAGGGCTAGGGATACTAGCGTGAGGTATAGACTCTTAAGGCTTTGTCTTCGCTGATCCACCCCAACATCATGGGCTACTATGGATTCGTTGAGAAGGAGGACACTGTCTACATATTCATTGAATTTTGTCCCAACGGCACCCTCACTGACTTCATTTAGAATGGTATTGAAGAGATAAAAGTATTGGAGATGTTCCGGCAAATGATATAGGGTTTCTGCTATATGAACGCCAAAGGTATCCTCAAGCATATATAGGAAAAATGCATAGAGATGTCAAACCTGATAACATTCTGATCGGTATGAGCAAAGATGTCAAGATAAGTGACTTCGGGCTGGCGAGATAGAGCACTAACGATATTAGGGTTACAGGGGCTATGGGCACACCTCTCTACGCTGCTCCATAGGTATTTTTGAAGAAGGAGGAAGAAGGATACACATAGAAATGCGATGTATGGGGGGCGGGGATGATTTTGTACTAGATGTTGACAGGCAAACTGCTGTTTCAGAATGTGAGGGTATGGCTTGAAGTATGCAGACGATGTAGCATTTGGCAAAGGAGTGGAAATCATACTAGGTCGGTCAGCGAAGGGTGTAGTACCCTAAGAGTCTACACCCTAATTGGTAGTTTTTCACCAATTATATGCTCACATACGATCAAAAGAAACGACCTAGTTTTCACTAGGTGTTGTAGAAGCTGAAAAAAGTTTACGACAAGATGCAGGAGGAGATAAAAAACAAGGTGGTGCATACTATAAACGAGGGCACCAAGATAGGCAAACTTTAGTTATTACTGCAGTTCTTTCTCTAAAAATACGGAGTGCTGCTTCAAAGTTACTAATAGTTGAAAAACCAGGTGACTAAGATAAGAGTATAGTTCAAATATTTGCTTCAGTTCCTGCTGTTGTGTAACTATGTGGTTCGGGTCAAAAAGATAATAAGGGCAATCAAGTACAAGAGAGTTAAAGTCGAGGATGATGATGAATAGGGATTGGTAGACTAGGATAATCATGACTTCGATTTGGTGTTGGATAAGTATAAAAGTTTATTCTAGCATAAATATGACTACTACAATGACCAGATAACCAATCACTTGCTGCCTAAGTTGTTGTAATTGGAGAATAAACCAGAAAGTGGGGCTATTATAAAAGGACTTAAAAGCGTATGGTAGTTGGTTAACGATGCCAAAGATGGAACTTTCGATGTGTAGTAGACTTATAACTAATCATTACTGGATATTATTGGCAACAAATTATAGCAGCATCAACAAGGATTGATTTAATCCATGCAAGTGGAGTAACTAAGAGTAGTTAATATGTTGTGGTTGGCAGCAAGAGTTGAGGGAGTGTTTGTGAATGGACAATTTTTAAAGAGAGGATGGGTCAAGGAGGTAGTCGGAAAGGTGGCATAAGGAGACAAAGGTGCAGTATTGAAGGAAATCGGCAAACTCAGAAAGGGATGATTAGTGATAGACATAATACAATAAAATTCATTAGCAGAGATCATAGAACAAGATTTATTTTTATATTTTGTGCAGAACTTTGTTTCTTAAAAAAGTAATAGTATTTAAGTTTTAGCTAGACTATGGTATATGGTGTATGGCGGTCAATATAATTAATTCTTATTAAAATTACACATGTAAATCGACTTCATCGAACTCGAACATCGTGAAAACGTCCTCCAACTCATGGAAATGTGCGGTCTCGACATGAACGAGGCATATCAGCTCTACATGAACTCTAACTGCAACGTCGATGTATATGCCATATAATCCAGACTGCAGTTAACACGCATCTAGGCTTGGGCAGCTAACCTTCATAAGTAAGACCTCAGATAGTCAACCCAAGTCCCTACGAAGGCAACCATTACTAGCAGTAGAACTAGTACTACAACGACTACTAGTAAGATGACAAGTACTCCCAATACAAACGTTTCCTCATGACAGGTCCTACTTTCTAATCCAAGTATCCTGTCCGCAAATCCTAATCATTTTTCAAATCACTAAGTATCTGTATTGATATACAGTTCCAAGTTTCCTCAAAGGCGATCAGGAAGGAGCTTTTAAGCGTCAGTTAGAATAGACGATGGGTCGTACTACTAAGATCAAATCACAAGGTAGTAGTTTGAGTGAGAATATGAACTATGGGTGGAAGGAAAAATATCCAGTGCTGGTGATCTTGCTGGATTGCCTACCCGAAAACAGAGGTTTGTATTCTCCCATATTTACTGATGATTCGTTGGTGGAGTTGGTGTTCAATATGCAGTTCAGGGCGTATGGAATCAACACCAAGGAATACTAGTTGTAGCAAGAGTATAAAGATGTAGTTGATCTGGCTAGAGACAATAACAGTATTGTTATTCTGCGAGTAACTTGTCTCGATGAAATAAAGGTAATGGGCAGACTCAAACTTGATATTGGCAAGGATGAGCTCAAAAATAGACTGAAGAAAATAAAGAGCGAGTGTATACAGGAAGAACTATAGGACGCACAGATTATAAGGCAGTATAGTGAGTAGTTAAGGGGTAACTTTAACTATCAGAGACCTAAGACTATCAAAGAAAACATCAAGGAGCGGTAAGATAGGCAGATTAGGAGAAAACAAGAACAGGAGTTTTTCTAGGCCTGCAAGCCCAGGGAAACTTAGGTCAAGCCATAGGGTAATAGACAAGAGAATAGGCGTGAGGTGGCTAGTAATGAGCAAGCGTATGCTCCTATCAAAAAATAATAACCCAAGGTAGACTAGGCATAGATCCTCAGACAGAGATAGAAAAAACATTCAGGATTAAAACAATACACCCAAGGCATAACATTCAAGATAAGGGTTCCATCAGGAGAAAACTTTCTAGTGACTGTAGATCCGTCTTAGCGAGTGCAGTATATTTTCGATTGGATATAAAGCAATCCAAAAGACATAGGGTTTAGTAATCCAGCCGTAAGGGAATTTGATATTGTGGTGGGTTTCGGAGGAAGTGAGAAGCTAAAGGGTAGGTAAGGGGAGAGAGTAGGGGAAGTGTTTGAGGGAGCTGAGGTGTTGATCGTGAGGGAAATGTGATTGTGAGGGTATAATTGTAAAAAATGTTAGTATTAGTTTAATGGCTGATTTTTCATGGTTAAGAAAGTGAAAATATTACTATTAGTGGTATGATATGCTATCAGGAATTATGAGCAAAAGATAAAAATTAGTAAGATATTGCATAAATACAAGGATATCTTTAATGAAACAGAGTATAGTGGATGCACACACGTAATAAATGCTTATATTGCGGTAAATTTACTGTTATTAATGACTTAGTGTTACTGTTGTTGCCAACATGCTATACCATTTTATTATTTGGTGTTGTTGTATGAGTCGCACCCTCAAACCCTCCCCTTTGAAATTCGACACCTCCCTCGCCAACATAACTTGCTTCATCCGTGGCAAATCCACCTAGCCTAAGTCCCGCAGTCGCAAAAAGTAAAAACCTAAAAAGTCCTAAAAACAAAAACCGGTCTAATTCCAGGACAGGGCGTTTTTGCAAAGCGTGGTGTGTCGCATACTTAACTAAGGGGACTGCCAGGGTATTACTGAGCTGATTGATAATATGGTGTTTCCGAACAGTAGTAACGAGTCGGAGAGTAATCGTCAGGAAGAGGAGATGAGGATGCGGCAGATATTCAGCAACTGGGAGCAGAGACCGCAAGAACACTTGAGAAATATCTACCCATCGGAGCATGCACGCAGCATTCCTCCTCAGGAAATGTACAGGATCATCACTCCCCAACAGTACCCTCATTTTTAGGAAGATCCTAGCATCAAAAAAGATAATGCACCACCATGATGCAATCGGGTGATAGCTCCATCTTGGGCAGCCCTCGCTAGTAAACCAACCCTGAACTTATTGCCTTCCAACAGTACCAGCAATACTACGCGCTGTATGGAAGAGGACCGCCTCAACGCAAACGCAGACAAGCTCAGAACGAGTAAGTACTATAGTACAGCATTTGCTAATAAAAAGTATATACTATCTTATGAAGTTGTAGTAGGATGGGCGGACTACCATAATGATCAGACATATCCCCAACAAATATTCAGAAGAAATGTTGTGGTAGTAAATCGGTCGTAATCATCGCCTTAAGATAAACTTCCTCTACCTGCCTATCGATCACTTCAACGCATGTAATGTCGGATACGCTTTTGTCAATTTCATCCATACAAAATTCATCGGCGAGTTCTTCCAGGAGTTCAATGGAAGAAGATGGGATAGGTTCAATAGTGAGAAGATATGC
>Ga0169931_10012182_pt1 | contig 11973 bp, 8 predicted proteins | sample Kivu_15m_20L_FD_129675 | JGI IMG/M metagenome (GOLD analysis project Ga0169931, IMG submission 129675) | Freshwater microbial communities from Lake Kivu, Western Province, Rwanda to study Microbial Dark Matter (Phase II) - Kivu_15m_20L... | ecosystem: Environmental > Aquatic > Freshwater > Lake ...
CACCTTGAACAGCGAAGCGTCGGTTTGGAAACCATCAACCGCGAGGACTTGGTTTTTACCCAGGGTCTGACGCACGCGAGAAGCAAGAATCTCTTTTTTGGCAGCGAGAGTCATTGGCCCGTTGTGACGAACCTTCACAATCAACTCGCCAGGCACATGCTCAGGAGCCACAGGAGCATCCACTGGGGCAGCCTGCGCAGAAGCAATCAGACCAACCGCTGTGAGAGGCAGCCAAGCAAACACGCTCAGGCCACTCTTCCGAAGTCTATTCCTTGCCGAGAATCCATTCTCCATCATTCCATTCCTCCGTGAGTTCAAAAGATCACTGCGACCAAAAAACACACCTGACGTTCACCGCGGAAAGACTCAGTGAACTGCACACACCCTCCAACAGGCACGGATTTCCCTAGGGAAAGCCCGAGCGCTTGAAGGCTTGACGGCTTCTTGCGTGGTGTACAAAGGTACCCTCTGCAGGATTTAAACCGCTGCAGGTAGCCCCCCTTTCGCACCCCGAGAACTTCTCAAGCCCTCAAGGACTCGTGCGCCGGTCGAATCATCTCGATTCAAACGTTGCGTTCCTGAGGGATTTAGATCTCACAAAGGTTTTTTACTTCGGTTGTTTATCTATCGTAGCGGACGGCTGAATTCTGTACAGGGGGGAAGGAAAATTTTTCCCCACTTTCACAACTTCAACCGCCAGTCTCGAATCCGAAGAGTGGGAGTCTGATTTCCACGAAAGCGATTGATCTCTGGCACTGCCGCAAACTCCGCTTCCTCAAAGAGAACTTCGAGAGCATCCGGTGAATACACCGCTCGATTCTCAGCCGCATGAAACCAAATGGCTTCGATACCCGCACGATCTCCACCGAGTTGAAGTTTAAGGTGCCTCTCCTTCAGCACACGATGTCCCTTCACTCTTGCTGAACACACAAATACGGGCTCGGGATTACCTGGACCAAAGGGTCCTAAGCTCTCCAGCTCCTGCAGTGTCTTCAGATTAAAGTCCTCAACCGAACATTCACCTTCGACATACAAAGGAAGTGCATCGGCATCTTGAGGCAAAGCACCAATCGCTGCGTCAAATGCCCTCATAAAAGCATCCAGGTTATCGAGAAGGACACTCACCCCCGCAGCGTGTTTGTGACCACCAAAGGTCTTCAAGAGAGAAGCGCAGGCTTGCAACCCACCTAAAACATCTTTCCCACCGTAACTGCGCACACTTCCCTTGGCGTAACCCTCTTCCTGCTTTGCCGACATTACAATCGCAGGCTTCTGAAAAGTCTCTGTCACCCGGGATGCGACAATACCGACTACACCTTCGTGCCATCCCAAATCACTGACGACGATTGCATGCTGATACAGACCTTGTGACAAGCCAGCTTCGACCTTCACTTTGACCTGATCCCAAATCTCATTCTGAACATCAGCACGCTCTTTGTTCACACGCTCTAACTCGAGAGCCAGATCACGAGCCCGCAAAGCATCATCCGTCACCAGGAGCTCCAGCGCCGTTCCTGCAGAACCCATTCTTCCGCTTGCGTTAATCCTGGGCCCCAAAGTAAACCCTAAATGGCCGGGCGAGAGATCCTTTCCCTCTAATCCCGCAGCCTGCAGCAAGGCCTTCACTCCTGGCTTTTTCGAGTTTTTTAGTACCTCCATCCCGTGTCGTACCAGGATGTGATTTTCGCCCGTGAGCGGAACAATATCGGCCGCTGTCGCAATCACCACCAAGTCCAAGTGCTGCTTCAGATTCGGCTCCTGGCCGAGGGGCCACCACTTAAGGTCCCGACCTCGACTTCGAAGAGCGCGAAGAGCCGTAAAGGCCAGACCACACCCGCACAACTGCTTCAATCCACTCGGACAGTCGGGACGTTGCGGATTAACGACAGCAACTGCAGGTGGAAGGCCCCGCACTGGATCCAACTGATGGTGATCCACAACCAAGACATCTAATCCCAGCTCGCGAGCACGCTCGAGTGCTACAAAACTCGTGATCCCGCAATCTACAGTAAGGACTACTCGCACGCCCTGCTCGAGGGCTTCATCCATCACATGAGCATGAACGCCATAGCCCTCTTTAAAGCGATCGGGCTGGCGGACACTGAGTCTCGTAAAACCAAACTCACTTAACCCACGGTAAAGAAGAGCAGCTCCCGTCGTTCCGTCCACATCGTAGTCGCCATAGATGAGAATGGATTCACCGAGCTCTCGAGCGCGCACCAGTCGGTTAACGAGAGAATCCATATCCGCACAGCAATAAGGATCCGAGAGTGCATCCAGGCGAGGCCCCAAGAAGCTGAGCACAGAAGCCGCATCCCTCAACCCTCGTGCCCAACACACGCGCAAGGTCCATTCGGACAGGCCGGTTTCAGCCTGAAGTTTTTGCAGGTGGAGATCCGAGTCCTGGGTCTCCAGCCCCTGGCGCAAGCGCCATTCCCTTTGACTCCCTGACAATTTCGATTCCACCTGCTGTTGCATCCTTCAAACTACTCCAAATCCAAAAAAACAAGAACTCGAACGACTAAAGGTTCAGACCTCAGACGACTGCGCTACCGACAGACCCACCGGCTTTTGCCGAAGCTGAGGCTTCTTTCCGAGCGTAGTAGTGAGTCATCCAGATCACGACCGAGCTCGCAATGAACATGGAAGAATAGGTACCCACAATAATCCCGACCATCAGAGTAAAGGCAAAATCCTCGATCACCTTGCCACCGAAAGCCCATAGCGCCAAAACCGTGAGGAAGGTTGTCATGGAGGTCAAAATCGTCCTCCCCAAAGTCTCATTGATCGCTCGGTTGACCGACTCCTCAATGCTCAGCTTGGGGTTCAACAACAAGGTCTCTCGCACACGATCGTACACGATAATCGTGTCGTTGTTGGAGTAACCAATCAACGCGAGGATGGCCGCCAAAATCTGAAGATCGAACGGCTTCTGCGTCAGAATGAAAACGCCCATCGTGATCACCGTATCGTGAAAAAGCGCCAATACGGCTCCTGGAGAGTAACGGGCATCAAACCGGACCGTCACGTAAATCAGAATACAGACCAAAGCGTAAAGCATCGAAAGGAAGCCACTGGTCCTCAGCGACTCCCCTGCTGCAGGCCCGACCACCGAGGTTCGTAGAATTTCAAACTCACCTTCTTTCAAGGTCTTGCTCAATACAGCTTCGATCGTTTGCGAGACTCGACTGAGGGACTGATCATCCCCTTGAGCTCGAACGAGGTACTGACTCTCCTCGGGAAGACCGATCTGCTGCACTTTTGCACTGGGCACCCCACCGGTCTCTAACTCGGAGCGAAGCTTTCCAATGTCCCAAGTCGTTGGGACATGAAGCTGCACTTCAGCCCCGCCCGTGAAGTCGATCCCGTAGTTCAACCCCTTCGTAAAGAACAACACGAAGGTCAACAGGACCAAGGCCAAAGATACGCCTGCGAAGAGGTGACGTCTTCTAACGAAATCAAATTGAGTTCCAGATTTAATGATCTCAAACATGTGTGAATTCCTTTCGTCCTGATGACTCACTCAAATACTCAATGCCGCAGATGGATTCTTCTCGAGCCGCTTGAGGTAAGCATCAAACATCACTTTGCAGACAAATACTGCGGTAAACAGGGTGGTCACAATCCCGATCAACATCGTGACTGCGAATCCTTTGATAGGTCCCGTACCGTACATCATCAACACAATAGCAGCAGCTGCATTGGTCACGTTTGCATCCAAGATCGTTCGGAACGCTTTTTGGAAACCTGCTTCAACTGATGAAGCAGCTCCCCTTCCCGCTCGCAACTCTTCCCGAATCCGTTCGTAAATGACGACGTTGGAATCCACTGCAATCCCCACCGTCAACGCAATCCCGGCAATACCCGGGAGAGTCAGAGTCGCTTCCAATCCCACCAAACAGGCCAACACAAACATCACGTTGAGAACCAACGAGAGCACTGCGATCGCACCACTCAAACGGTAGTAGAAAAGAATAAAGGCAAAGACCAACAAGCTCCCGACCAGACTCGCCATCGCACCTTTACGAATGGAGTCTTGTCCCAGTGAAGGTCCAGTCACCCGCTGTTCCAGGAAATCCAACTGAGCAGGAAGCGCGCCTGCCCGAAGCACAATTGCCAGATCTTTTGCTTCAGCCATTTGACGCTCGGAGTTGCCGGCACCCAAGGTAATTTGCCCCCTTCCTCCACTGATTCGGGATTGAATCACAGGGGCAGAGTGAACAATTCCATCCAGGACAATCGCCATTCGATCTTGAATGTGCTCTCCCGTGACTCGATCAAAGAGATCTGCCCCGCGAGGGTTCATTTGGAAACTCACGATCGGAGTCCGATTCTCTTGATCAAACGAAACTTGCGCATCTTCAAGCTCTTCACCAGTCAGCTCTGCTTTTGAGAACAAGAGGTAAGGGATATAAACTCCCGTTTCCCCGCTCTCCGCAGCCACTCGACCGTCCAAGCGGTCAAAAGCAATTTCGGAATCAACCGGAATTTTCCCAACCAAGGCCTCGTTGATCGCACGGACGTAATTGGAGAACTTGTCACCTTCTTTGTAGGAGATCCCTTTTTCGTTCTCCGCTTGGGCGACCAGTTCGCGAACCTTGCCAGCCTCCATTCCCTCGTCGTTCACAATTTTGAACTCGAGCTTCGCAGTCCGGCCGATCAAATCTTTCGCTCGATTCACGTCTTTGACGCCTGGGAGCTCAACGACAATCCGGTCGGCACCCTGACTTGCGATCACTGGCTCAGAAACCCCGAATTCATCGATCCGGTTCCGAATTACTTCGATCGATTGTCCGATCGTTTTTTCGCGCGTCTCTAGGCGATACTCACGAGAGAGACCCAACTCAAAACGCCCCTCGGACTCTCCGGCCAATCGCAAGGTCCAAAACCGTTTTTTCATCAAATCGTAAACGGCATCACGCTTGGCTGCATCAAACTCAACAAAGTAGAGAGGATCTTGAGCCGCATCTGCTCCAACGACAGCCGAAGCGGTCTCCACAGCTGAACTCACAGACTGAGTGACTACTCCTGAGCTCTTGATCGTGATCCCTTCGTCCTTCAACTCGGAGACCAAGCTAGCCCCCTGACGAAGCACGACGTCCTTAAAGACCTTATTAAAGTCAACTCCGAGGACCATATACAGGCCCCCTTGAAGGTCCAGACCGAGATTGATCTTTTGCTTAAACGGGAAATTGGTTTTTTCTAAATCCAATCGTCCGACGGTCGGAATGACGTAGATCGTAGACCAGATCACTGCCAAAACGACGACTCCAAAACGTACCCACCAGCTGCGACCCATGCTTTCGGCGCTCCTTCAGTGTTGATGCAACAGATTTGATGCAAATGCAGAATGTAAAAACGAAACCAAAAAAAGGCCGGAGGGGCAAATACTCCTCCGGCCGGTTCAGGTTCTCGAAGCAATTCTTGATTGATCTTGAAGGATTCGTCTACCCCCAAAGTCAATTTTCAAGCGCTCGGGATCGAAGTTTTTAGTGAGTAGGCAGGTCCTGAATCTGACCTTTCACTACTTGGGAGATCTGACTCTTGAGGATTTTAATCTTCACTTCCTTCGCGACTTCCAGAGTCACTACTTTTTCAGCGACACCGTGAATGGTGCCGAGAATACCTGAAGTCGTCACTACCTCATCCCCCTGCTTTAGTGCAGAAATCATAGCCTGCTGCTCTTTCATGCGCTTCTGCTGAGGACGAATCATCAGGAAGTAGAATACAACGAACACACCCACCATCGGCAGCATCATTGCAAATCCGCCTGGCTGAGGCTGAGCGGCGACCTGCGCAGCTGCAGCAACGCCCTCACCCGCTGGCACAGCTGGAGCAGTTGCTTGCGCCAATGCATCTACAGATGCCATCACAACTGCCGAAAGTGCTAAACTCATTTTTCGAACCAAACCTTGAATTTTCATACTTTTTCTCCGTTTTTTTGACCTATTCCCCTATAAAAACTGTCCACCCACGCGTCAAACCGATTCTCCAAAATCGCTTCTCTCATTTGCGACATCAAACGCGTGTAATAGGTCAGATTGTGGATCGTGTTGAGGCGAGCTGAGAGTGCTTCGCCGCAAATAAAGAGGTGACGTAAGTAAGCTCGCGAATATTGGGTGCAGGTCTCACACGGACATTCAGGATCCAGCGGACCGGCATCGTCCATGTAACGAGCATTCTTAATATTGATTTTTCCTTGAGACGTAAAGAGCTGACCATTTCGGGCATTCCGGGTCGGCATCACACAATCGAACATATCGATCCCAGCCCGAACTCCTTCCACCAAATCCTGAGGGCGGCCCACACCCATTAAATAACGGGGTTTATCTTGGGGAAGTAAAGGAGCGGTGTGGTACGCCATTTTCTGCATGAGATCGGGCGTTTCGCCAATGGAGAGCCCACCTATCGCAAACCCATCATACGGGAGAGACGTAATCTCTGCTGCTGATTGTACCCGGAGGTGCTCATACAGCCCACCCTGAACAATTCCGAACCGAGCTTGATGCGCCTTCAGAGGGACCGCCAAACCTCGCTTTGCCCATGCAAGAGTACGGCGCATCGCAGCTTGCACCATCTCTTGAGTCGCTGGGTATGGAGGACATTGATCAAAGGCCATCACAATATTACTCCCGAGGCCTCGTTGAATTTCCATGCTCAACTCAGGTGTAAACCGATGAGAGCTCCCATCGATGTGACTTTGAAACGTCACCCCTTGATCATCAATCTTATTGAGACCTGCAAGCGAGAAGACCTGAAACCCACCACTATCGGTGAGAATCGGACCATCCCAGTTCATGAACCGATGTAGCTCGCCCAGGCGATCGACACGTTCATGTCCAGGGCGTAGATACAAATGATACGTGTTGCCCAGGACAATCTGGGCTTTCATCTGCTTCAGTTCACCCGTCGTCACCGCTTTCACAGTGCCTTGCGTCCCTACCGGCATAAAAGTGGGTGTTAGCACTTCGTGGGTCTGACCTTTTGCCCCCCGCAAATAAAGGCGCGCGGCTCGCGCGCGAGGAGCCCCCTGCTCGTCATTCAATGAATGCTCCACGCGGAAAGCCAAAGGAGCGTTCAACAAAGGGTCCGACCAAGTCTGCGAAGTAGGAAGAGTGGGATTCATGGTGTTGACTTCCACTCCTACCTGAATGCGCCGCTCAAATCAAAAATGGATTCTCGCGTTTTTCCCGAGCGATCTGAGTGTCGGGTCCGTGCCCCGGACAAACGCAAGTATCCTCATCAAGCGTCAGGAAGCGAGACTTGATCATTTTGAACATCAGATCCCCATCAGCCCCCCAAAGGTCTGTGCGCCCCACGCTATCGCGAAACAACGTGTCACCACTAAAAAGAGTCTCCGGCAAACTCAGGGAGGAGTCTCCATGCAACCGAAACCCCACACTCCCTGGCGAATGCCCGGGAACATGAATGACACTCAGCTTCATTCTACCGACCTTCAACTCTTGCTCGTGCTCCAAATACTCCTGCACAGGGAGAGGCTCATCGTAGACCTGAGCAAACATGCGGCCCTGCATATTGATTTGCAGGTAAAGATCCTCGTCAGCTCGATGAAGAGCGATTCTCGACTCTCCAAGGGCCGCTTCCTTAACAGCACGTGTCGCACCAATGTGATCCAAATGACCGTGAGTATGAAGGAGGTACTTGATCTGAAGCGGCTTCTGGATCTCTTTCTCAATCGACCTCAGCTCCGAGAGAATATCCGAAGCGTCATCACCTGGATCAACCACCAATCCTTCTCCGCTCTCTCGGTCGACCAAAATCCGACAATTGCACTGAAACTGACCGACTGCTAGCCGGCGATCAATCAAAGTTGAAGCGGTGCTCATATGGGTTACCCATTCCCTCTCTCGGAGTTCTTGCAAGGAGTCACTTCCTGACTCCCTCAATTCTCTGCTATGAAAGTCGAAACTATGAGCCAGTACAACCCCGAAGTTTATCCTTTGACCGATCTTCGCGCTTATGACTTTGAACTTCCCGAAGAACTCATCGCCCAGCATCCAGTGACCCCGCGAGACGCATCTCGGCTTTTGGTCGTCGATCGAAAGACCGGAAAACTTCACGCTCGAACCTTCAGAGAGCTTCCTGAGTATTTCGACAATCAGGACCTCTTTGTCGCCAACAATAGTAAGGTCATGCCCGCCCGTCTTCGAGGTCAACGCATCGACTCCAATCGTCCAGGCTGGGTGGGAGGAAAAGTGGAAGTACTCCTTCTTGAACCGACGGGCACAGGAGCCCATCGCTGGGAGGCTCTGTTTCAAGCCTCCGCTAAGGGAAAAGTAGGGGTTGAGTTTCAGTTCGCGGATCGAAACCCGTCTGCTACGCCGCTACGTGCGTGCATCATTCGCAGCAGCACCGACTCCCCTGAAGGAACGATTGAACTCGAGTTTGATCGGGACCCACTCACCCATGCTCAAGGTGAGCTCCCCCTCCCCCCCTATATCGTTCGCCCAAAAGATGGCGGCGGCACCGGCAACACCCAAGAAGATCTTCACCGTTACCAGACCGTGTACGCCAAAGCGATGGGATCGGCGGCAGCCCCTACAGCAGGACTGCACTTCACTCCAGACGTTCTGAGTGCACTCCAATCCCGAGGGAGTAAATGGGAAGAAGTGACCCTGCATGTAGGTATCGGAACTTTCCGTCCGGTCAAATCAGAGAATATTCTTGATCACAAAATGCATGAAGAACGATTTGAAATTTCCGAAGAAGTCGCTCAGCGACTCAGCAACGCCAAAAAATCAGGAAATCGAATTACTGCAGTGGGTACCACCAGCGTTCGCACGCTCGAAAGCGCCTATTCCAGTGTCGACCAGCGGTTTGAAAGTGGGCTCAATCGAACGGGGATCTTCATTCACCCCGGAGAGGGTGGACATCAGATCGCAGCAGTGGATCGCTTGATCACCAACTTCCATCTCCCCAAGAGCTCACTGATGATGCTCGTATCGGCGTTCGCGACGCCTGAGTTGATTCGAGAGGCCTATGCATTCGCCATTCGAGAGAAGTTTCGCTTCTTCAGCTATGGGGATGCGATGCTCATCCTTTAAAAACAAAAAAGGTCGGAGAACCCAAAACCGGCTCTCCGACCTTTTGGAATCTGACTCTCTCAAGTCAACTCGTTACTCAGTCCACTCAGAGGCTGCCTCGAGTTCGTCCTCATGGAAAATTCCATAGCCGCCGTAATTACAGTCTGCCCAAGCTTGTCCGTTCACAAATTGAAACGGATAGCTCGTGTACACGTACGCAAATCCGGTCATCCCTGGATACACTACAGTCGAAGCATTTCCCCAAACCACAAACCCGTCATTCCGCATTCCTTGAACGCGAATGTGACAGAACAGAGCCTGAGGAAATGAGTTCATCACCTGGCCAGTTACCTGAAAAGGAGTGACCATCGCTTGAGCGTAAACGGTGAAAGCATGCGCCGAGGAGGAAAAGAGTGCAGCAGATACCGCAGAAACAGCCAACAAATTCCGAAAGGATTTAAACATGGCCGTGGGAACTAACGCTCCCCTTTCCGATTTGCAAGCATGTTTCGCGTAGGACTCAACGCTTGGAAGGCGAAGCAGATCGAGCACGGGAGGATCGCTTGGCTTTTTGAGCCCTTTCAGTGCGAACTGCGCGCGAACCGCGAGTCTCAGGCTCAGATCTTGAGACTGTTTCCTCGTCAACAGAGTCGCTTCTCTCCACTCCCGCGCGCACTCGATCATTGAAGAGAGTCTTACAGCTCTGCGTGCTCACCTCGATCTGCCCTACCTCCAGGGCAGAAACTTCACCATTATACTGAAGATCACACTTCTGATTTTTGAGTTTTTTGAGGTTTTTGAAGTAGGCAAATCCTCCTTCTCCCGCAGGCCCACCTTCATCAAACAGGCAACTCGACTGACCTGAATCGCCTTTACCGGAGTAACACAGGTATCGCTTGGTGATCTGAGAAAGCGGTCGCATCATCGAAGACGCTTTGAGCTTACCGAACTCTTCGCATGCTCGCTGAATCGAGCTAGGATTCGTCTGAATCATCTCTTGGACACTCACCAAGGATTGACGTTCCAGAAGCGTCTCTTCATGAAACTCTTGCTTCAAACGATCACGACGCATTTCACACTTTTTCTTTTCCTCAAAATCCTCTCGAGAGGGAAGAGTATCCTCCGCGTACTCACTGAGATCGATCTCGCAATCATCGAATTTTGAGTAAACTGAGCCGTCAAAAGCATTCAGTGTCGTCTGAATGCTATCCTTGAGAACATCCGCTCCTGAGTCGGTGCACTCTTGAACAAACTCAAGCGCCTCATCCGAATGGCGCGCAGCTACTTTGCCCTGTGTTCGAATATACAAGTGCAATGCCTCGTAAGTCTTCATTTCCATCTGCAAAAGGCGATCGAGTTCAGACTCAATCTGATCACAAAGATACGGCAAGATCGGATCATCCTCCCGGTTTCCAGCTTTTTGACTCAAAACACTCAGAGTTTGATCCAACAAGTCTGACTGAGACGCGAGCAACTTTCCTCTCTCTGCTTCTTCGCTTCGGCAAGCAAAGAGTCGCTCATGCAGCTCCTCGTCTCCTGCAAAAGCAGCTTTGCTCAGAGCACCCTCCCAGGCCTCTCCTCGCTTCGAGATAAAATGCGCTTTGGTCTTGAGCTTTTTTGAGTACGCATCCAGGCGATTGGGAGTCATTGCTCCCACCTGATCCATCCTCTCCAGAATAGTTCGAATCCGGTTTCTCTGAGCGAGAATCATCCCACTGTGTTGAAGTAGAAAATCACTCGCTTTTTTGAAGTCTTTTTCATCGCGAATCCCACTGATCCATTCAACGAAGTAATGAATCGCATGAGTTCCCACCATCAAGAATCCATCCGCAAGCCCAGCCCCAACTGTAGAAGCAATAGCAACTTGCGCTGCGAGTGACGCGCCCTTGGACTCCAATTGAGAGAAGGCCCCATCGATCGCCCGGTCTAAAGTCTGATCCAGTACCTGTCCAGTTTGAACCACGAGTTGTCCGGCGCCTGTCAAGAGCTGAGCTTGCAACTGTTCTGCCAGAGCCCCTGTCTTTGAGATGCTTTGGTCGACTCGATTTCCACCCGCCTGAATCACACTGGTAGCAGTCTGACCTGCTTTATCGATCGACTGGTCCATGGTTTTTCCCGCCTCCTGAATTGACCTGCGGGCTTCTTCTCCTGCCTGTCGAATCCGATCCGACGCTTTCTGATTCACTGAGCTCACGAGGATCGAGTCAATTGAACGAAGGTAATTCTCGCTCAAGCCCGGCAATGAAATATTCACTCCGGGAATTCGAACGCGGGACTGACCTTGCGCTGAGTCCGTAGGAACAGAAGAGGGAATCTTGATATTGGGAATCACCTGGGGAATCGGAACAGGTAGCTTTGCTCCCGGAGGCGCTGCAAAAGCCTGCGGAACCCCCAAAAGACCCATAAAAACTTTGTGGAACTGATTCATCAATGAAGCGTCGAGACGAGCTGAACGCGTGCTGTTTACTCCAAACTGAGTCCAGGCGTTCTGGAGCAAAAACGTTTCATAAACGACCGAAGTGAATTGCGGTGCAAGGTAAGTAAACGAGGTACCGAACAACATTCTCCCGTTCTCGAAACAAACCGAGTGCATCACCGTGCGAGAAAGCCGAGGAGAGTTCCCCATGAGAAAATAAGTCTGCCCAAACCAACCGCCTCGGCTCTGCTGAATCCCCAAACTCCGGTGCAGCTCCTTGAGCCAAGACTCGACTGCTTTTGATGAAGAAAATCGAGTTTGCTCTTCAAGATTGAGAAAGGACTCGTTCACTAAAACCGTCGCCAACGGAACTCCACTGCTCGAACTTCCCCAGCGCCGTTGAGCCATCCGAAAAGTCTTTCCCCTTTTCTCAGACCAAAACTCACGGACGCGACTTCGAGCTCCAGTCAAGTCCCATTGAATATGCCCCTCAAGTGCTTCACTCCTCGCTGA
>Ga0169931_10012183_pt1 | contig 11973 bp, 8 predicted proteins | sample Kivu_15m_20L_FD_129675 | JGI IMG/M metagenome (GOLD analysis project Ga0169931, IMG submission 129675) | Freshwater microbial communities from Lake Kivu, Western Province, Rwanda to study Microbial Dark Matter (Phase II) - Kivu_15m_20L... | ecosystem: Environmental > Aquatic > Freshwater > Lake ...
AACTTCAGGAGTACAACACTAAAGGATGCCTTAATTCCAACTTGTTAAAATTTCAGCAGTTCGTTCCAGATAAAAATGAATTAGAATTAGAAAAGGAAAACGAAGAGGAATTTAATGCAAACGGGAATAATAACAACGAGACAAAAGGAGATAATGAAACAACCATAAATCCTTCCTTACCCGTAACAAATCTGATGGAATCTAATACAATCTCAGTCTCTGAAATGTATTGTTATAAAATTTGGCTGCATTCTTGGAAGTATAAATTCGATAAATATGAATTCACAACAAAGATCCCTGAATGGGCAAAGGAAGATTATGAAATAGAGCACATATTTTAAATTCTCCTAAATTAAACTTTAAATTGTAAATGATTTTATGTATTTCATGTCCTATATGTGCCAATATACTTCCAATATATTCTCAATATATTGCATTAATACATTCACTTATCACATATTAAAATATTTAAATACTTAACTTATTACTATAAAATTAAAATTTATTTTAATTTTTATATTATCACATTATGGCTAAAGGACTCGCAGTTGGTTTAAACAAAGGACACGTCGTTTCTTCCATTGAAGTTTCATCCAAATCAGTTAGATCTACAACCCCCAGAAAGAGAGTAACTCTTATTAGAAAAGTTATCGGAGAAATTTCAGGACGTTCTCCTTATGAAAGAAAAATCATTGAATTGTTAAAACAAAAAAAAGCAAATTCAAATAAGAAAGCCTACAAATTGGCTAAAAAATCCCTCGGAACACACAAAAGAGCCACAAGAAAGAGAAACGAACTTACTGAATTGCTTTAAGCGGAATATAAATCGAATTACGAACATAAAATATTTTAAATATTCCTTTAACTTATGTTATCAATAAAGGATATCAAATCAATTAATTATTTTTTAATATTAATAATTAAATTATTAATTTAATAAAAGGAATAAATGGGAATAAATCGAAGTAAATAATTTGAACTTATCTATTAATGAGATTGTTTTATATTATTAAGGTTGATAATTCTATGATAATACAAAGACTATCATTTGCAATTAAGATACCCATGACAACTCTTATCTCAACGTGGAGATAGTCAAAAATAATTCGACTCTTATGAGTTACTTCATGGTAATCTATATACTGGATATTCGTGGATCTTGCACGAGTTCAAACCAAACGCATTTACTTGGACTAATAATAATGTATACCTTACTGGAGAAGGGGAGTTTTCTTCCATTTTGATCGGACAGGATGCGAGATTTGTATTTAAATTCACTTAGAATAAAGTAGGTATAATAGAATAGATCGAGTTTCATTATAAAAGACCTTGAGAGAATAACTAGGAGCCTGTTTATATAGCGTGATACTTCATTAATTTAGTTGAATAAAAATAATCAAAATAACCCTATCTTAATTCTGAACAATTTTTTGAAATTTATTATAAATATGTATATATATATGGATAAGTGATTGTTTTTTGTTGTTATTAAGGTTTAAGATTTTTAAATAGAAATTTAATTAACCTTTCTGTAATAATATTTATAAACATTTTTAATTACTAATATCAAAATCCCTTTGATCACTTCATGTAATTATTTCGATTGCTACTTATTATATTCTTTAACATTGTTTTGTATTTTGAATAAACACCGTTCTGACTTTGTGAGTTGAACTTTGCTTCAGATTCAAACCGCGGGAATGGATAATCTGCACTGCTAGCCATATTTCTTGAATTTACTTTATATCTTCCACTCAGGTGAATTTTTCCATCGGCTATGTATCTCTAAATAAAATAAGAGATTTAAGGTTAGGTTTGTATAATGAATTTACTTTAATTTCTGTACTCTTCCTTGTCTTGATAGTTGGATTATAATTGTTGTATGACTCTCTCTCTTTATCCGATTCTTTATTCTTAAATAAAAACTTTTCTGATTTTTCCAGGAAACTCTTGATAGATTTCAGATCAGATAGTTTCACATGATTCAAATACATCTCTTCTTCATATTTCAAGTGCCTGACGAAATCTATTTATGAATAAATAAGTTATAGTTATAGTTATAGTTATATATGATTATATCTAAATACGCAAGAAAATTTTGAATGTTTGCTCTGGTGGAATCATTTCCGGATGCATTTGATTGTTATTCTCAGACTCAATTTCTAAAGTATTACCTCTATTCATATTATTTGCATATTTGGCTTGCGACTCTTGTTGCCTGATGATTTTTTTATTCAAGCCTTTAATCTCGTCTTTTAGATTCTCTGAGATTATCTTGTGATAGGTCTCTAACTTCTCTTTCTCGTTTTTGTTTATTATCAACTGTGTTGAATATTCTTCGTTCAAAGCTTCAATCCTTTCTATGTCCGATGCTTTAATGTCAGTCTGAATTTGAGAAATTTTGAAAAGCTTTTCAGGCAGGGGAGATCGTGAGTGGGATAAAATTATTTCAAAGAAAAAATTTTCCGATTGTAAATGAGTGAATATGCAGATATTCTTTCTTATTTCTGCTAAAGGAACAATTTGTTTTTCCTTGTAAATTTTGAGATTAGAATGAGTTCCTGATGAGAAAGAAGAATTGTTAGGAGTGAAGTTAACTATATTAGAGTTAATTTGGAAATTATGGGAGTTTTGACTACACAACAAACTGCTTTTATTATAACTAACCACATTGCTTTTATAACTAGTAAGGATTGTGTCTATTAAATTTGTATAATCCACATTTTCGATTTTAAGATCATCAAAAATCTTCCTATTTTTACTGGCTAACAAAGCTCCTGAATAAGAGGCAAAGTTTCTTGTTGACCTTGGAGCCATGAAATTTTCTTCTTCTTTGTTAATACTTCTTGTGAGGATCATGTTATTAGCTGCTAATTTTTCAGTGGAAATCTTCCTGTTACTGATAGATGGAATAAATAAATCTTCAGTTCTAAATTGAACTAGGTAATTTTTCTTTTTACCTAGAATATCCTTGTTCTTTTCTGCAATAAAATACTCATTACACGAAGGATAAAATATATCAACTCTCTTTTCTTCGATGATGATTATAGGTCTTCTACAATCTTTCAATAATTCGAATTTCTCTACGCTACAAATAGCCACCTGGTAAATTCTTTCCTTTTGTTTAGACATCTCCTCATTTTTCTTCTTCTCTTCACTGTAATTTTTCTTCAGTTCGACAAATTTTTCGTAGCTCAAAGTTAAATCCTCTATTGAGTCTAAAATTTTCTTTTTATAACTCTCTTTGAAAATAGAATCGTAGCCCTCATCAAGAGGAATCGGCAAGTTCAGAATATTAAAGATTTTTATGTAAAACAATTGCCATTCTTTGATTTCTATCTGAGTTGATTCTAAATCATCCGCTAACTCTTTGTATTTATGCTCTAAAATATCACAATTGTCTTTTGAATACATCAATGAGTTCTTTGAATTAGACTCTATAGATCGAGAAGTGACTTGGAAGTTTAAATTAGAGTTAGAATGAGGTGAATTATTCGAATTATTCACATTCGCTTTAGTCTTTGGAGCTTGTTTATTGGTGATATGTACTGTATTCTGACTGTTTGAATTAGTTAGAAGATTCAAAGCGAAATTTTCTATTTTGAAATTGTTCTGAAAATGAGAATGAGGTTGAGTTTTGTTAGGAATTAACTGCTGCGATTTCAGGTAAGAATTTAACTTCCTAGTTAGAATATTTACATTCTCTGGATTATTCTGTGTGACTGCTTTATTTCCGTTGTTATAATTTTTGATATTTTGATCGTGTTCTAATCCGATGTAGTTATCATAATTATATTCAGAAGCGTCTGAAATAAATTTAAGCAGTTCTTGATTTTGCTGCTGTTTAGTCCTCGACGCAACTTGCTGCATGGATTGATTCGGTATTCTTTCCTTAATTGTTCGACTTGTGTTGAGAATCGAATTCGATTCCTGAAGATCCCCAGCTCTTTCTCTGTCATCGTCTATTATACTGTCTTCTATTGTTACAGATTTGTCGTTTTCTAAGTGGATGAGTTGCTTTTTGTGAATGTAGTTTTCTTCTGTGTCTTCGCATTCGTAGTAAGAAAATAAATCGTCATGTTCCTGAGAGATTTTTACTGATTTATAGCGATTTATCATATTGTATAGGTAGGTAATTTATTATTAAAAAATTAAAATAAAATAAATTCTCTCTGTAATTAAAATTATTAAGCCAAAGTCAACTTATGAAAAAATCTAATCATGATGCAGCAAAATGAATTTAAAAATAAATCAAATTAGATTTAACCTTATTCAAGAAGCGAATTTCTTAAAAAAACAAATAAGAAGCAATCAAATATTATGATAAGGGATTGGAAATAGATAAAGATGACGATCTTTGTTATTATTACAATGGTTTATGTTTAAAAGAGTTGAGAAAATTTAAAGAGGCAATCCGCTGCTTTGCAAAGGCTTCTGACATCAGAAATGACTATTTTTAATATCACTTTGAAAGAGCTTTATTTTAATATATTCGAAATTATATTTAGAAGCCTAACTCGCTTTTCAGAAAAGTGAAAATTCAAACCCTTATCACATAAAAAATATTTTAAACTTAATATCTAAAGAAAACAGACCAGGCGAATAAATATTATCTTAGACTAATTGAATTAGAGCCTGAGAACTCCTTGTTTTTAGATGAATACGATAAATTCATAGAAGAGAGGAACAATCCTAATTCTAATGAAGAATCAGAGATTTCCGCAAATGAATATAAGTTGTCTTTAAAAAATTGTCATAAATACACATTGAGAAGAACAAATAGATTCTACAAGAATAAAAATTACCAAAAGGCTCTTATTTTATTGAATCAGTATTTAATTTATCTTCCCTTAAACGATTAAAGCCTGAATCTTTAAGGAAACTGCCTTTGGGAATCGAAAAAATTTGAAGAAGGGATTGAATGCAACACTAAAGCTGTAGAAATATATCCAGATAACTTTGAGTATATGCTTGACATTGCAGATTGTTTGAAAGAATTAGGCAACTATAAGTATCTCTAGAAATTTATAAGAAAGTTTCGCGAGTTTATCCTCAAGAATCGAGTTGTTAAAGGATTTTAGTGATAATCCTTGAAAACTTGGTAAGAATCCCGGTGATATTTCAAATTACATCAAAACTTTTCTTAAGAATAGGACGACCCAATGAGAATGCGTCTAGTCTAGGGGAAAAACGCTCAAACATAAAAATAATACAAAGAACCAAGTTTAAGTATGATTAAGAATTTTAAAAAGAAAAAGAAAAGGAAAATGGCAAGGATGAAATCTATCAGAAAAAAAAATTAGGCGAAGATAAACACGAAGAAAAGCATTCTAAATTTGATATTTATAACATCCCATTGTAAGGAAAGGAATATAATCTTTATAGTGTTAAATAAGAAGAGCTTAATCAACTAAATCAAAATAGTGTCAGTAGTGTTAAACTCCTTGAAATTTGAATCGGAATGGGAAAAAATAACCCACACACTCCAGCTTATCTTGATTTATCAACATAAAAATTCTAAGGTCAGACGACATCTATTTAAACGAAATTCAGAGAGAATTCGAATAATTTCAGAACGAACATTATAAATCGCAGTCTCAACATGAAGAAATAAAAAATAAACTTCAAAAGATAGAAGCAGATTTTAAATTTATGTTCAACCAAATTGTTTCTCCAGATGTATTTGTAAAGAAAAACAGAGAAATCAATGAAGAAATTATAAAATTCTTAAAAGAAAAAAAATTCGACTTGAAAAGTTTAGAAGAATCACAAAAGAAATGGAAGGTAATATGTAGAAAATGTTTCAGAGATAGTCTAAATATTTTTCTTTACCAAGGAGAATAATTTAAGAATACTTCAGTTAGGAGAATTTTTATAAGGAAAAACCAAAGTTGTTTTTGAAAATGAACTCTTATTATAAATTTATATTTTATATGATTTTCAAATAACTTTTTCGAATTAAAATGAAAAGTTGATATCCAAATTTCGCTTACTTAAATTTCTATGAAAAAATTAAATCTGCAACCAACCTATAAATCCTTGTTTAATGATTTAAACTTCTCATTATGAAGTTTAATAAAACAATCAATAGTCTCTTTGTATTAACACAATTTCACAAAATTAAAGGAGGACAAAAGCAAGGCAGATAATTCATAGATGAAGAAACAGGAAATGAAAATTGTAAAAAGCAAAATATTTATAATTCAAAAAGAATGAACAATATTTTGTTAAGAACATACTTTATCTTCTTTATTTATAAAGAATGAAAAAATTTTCTTTTATGAAATTTAAATCTTTTTATAAAAATCTTTTGAAATTAATGAAGATAGTTATAAAGAGGAAATATTTTAAAAATTATTTAAAATTTTTCTAATGGAAATTACATGCAAAATTGATTAAAATTAGAATTTTTAATTGTTAGGCTCTTTAATATAATATGTTTATTTTATATATCCAATAATAATATAAGGCTAGTAATTTATATTTTAATATAATCAATACAAAATACAAAAAATTTAACTTTAAATAATAATCATGATTCAGAATATGAAAAAAATTCTTATTATTAATTTTAAAAATTGTAACTAATCAAAAGAGAAAAAACTTCTAATCACATAGTTCTTAAGTTTAATAAAAAGTACCATCTGATAAAGAATTCTAATTCCTTTCCTTAGCAATAGCTAATCCTCTTTTATTTAATTCCTCTTCGAATCTAAATTATAAAATATTATGTTGTAAATAGTTATTGATGTCAGATAATTTATAGAAAATTTCCTAATATATATCCGATGCATATAATAACTATTACAATACTTACTTTTCACATTCTAATAAATACAACTCATTCAATTTTTCTCTTCGTCTCATTTTTATTTCTTGATTCGTATAAATCAATTCAGTTTTTATCCTTTGATCATTAGACAATTTAATTTTCTTTGATTCATTTTTTGTTTGTTTTATATTCCAATTCACATTCACTGCGATAGTTTTAAGCTGCCTGTCATGGCTCTGTGCATTCAAGAGTTTTTCTTCTTCCTAAGGGATATACGTTATTAAGAATAATACATATCCTTACTTTTATTCTGGTGAGGATCGCATAGTCTGGTCTAAGTCTATAACTATTCAACATTTTTTATTTATAAGAAATAAATTGAATTGTTTGTAATTAATTTTTACCTAAATGGTAATAAAACAGATAACTTTCAATGAACTCACAGGGAAACTAATTCTCTCCGATGACATGGACAACCATTATTACTGCGACATTTATGGGAATCAAATAAAGAAATTTCTTCCTGGCATCACAGGGAGATCAAACAACTGCACTAAACGTAAGGAATTACTGACAATAGATGAAGTTGAATACAATAGTAGGAATAATTTTGCTACTGCCGATTTTCAGAATAAAACTCGCTTTTTGCCGTATCTCCCTATCACCAACAAATTCGAAGGGTACTCGAAATTTCCTCAGCCGCTTTCTCCTCCCTTTTTTAACTTGGGCAAGAACGAAATCAGCCAAGACAATAGGAAACAATTGATAAAGACACTAAAAAAACATTTTTCTAATAAAAAAGTCCACTCACAATTCGAGTTATTAGAAAATAATCTTGATAATGATCATCTCTCCTACATGATGGTTCCTATTAATTTTGACAGAAGAGAAGAAGACAAGGAATGTCTCATACGTTTGATTGATGAACACTTTGACAATTTCAGAAAAGAAAATCGATTCAAGGCTGCTCAAATATTCAAAGATCCTATGATGAAAGCCTTAAAAAGATTTAGGCATTTGCTAGTGGAGAATAAAAATCTAAGCATAGAGAAAAAAATGGGATTAAACAAAGCGAATGAAAAAATTTATGACAAATATAAAATTATAAGGGCTTTGAATAAAATGACAGCAAAGCAAAAAGAAAATTTCAAGAATAACCTTGACTCTAAAAAAGAAAAGGAAAAAAGCATTCCTGATATGAATTCTGAATATATTAACCAGGGCTTAAATGAAAGCAAATTGTTTAAAAACACACACGTTGATTTTCATAAAATTCCTGACATTAACTATTCTCAGAAATTTTCCTATCAGATCGACCATTCTCAAGATATACCCATCGATAATAGTGCGAATGATTTATCACATTTGTCAAAAAACAGCCAAGATGATAAAAATTTACAGAAAGAGAATATGTTGGCATATAATTTATACAAACCAGAAAATTTAAAAACCAAAGAATTTCTGAAGAAAAGTTTGGAGATAGAAAAAAAGTTCAAAGATGGTTTTAAAGAAGCTCCTATAAAGAAAGAGGGGATAATACAAAAAAATTTAAAGACAAGATTTAAAACAGAATCTGAATATTATGCAGACAATATTAATATCCTTAAAAAAGGTAAGAAATATTGTATGACTATATTATTAAATAGTAAATCCAATGATTTTTGAATTCATGAAAAAAAAGGAGGAATATGAATACAAAGAACTAGAAAAGAAACGAAAACAGAAATTTATATTTCAAAAAAATTTGGGTTATTAGAGAGGGCCTCAAAGAGTTAGGAAATATTTTATTGTATAAAAAATTTTAATTAAATTTTTAATTTTAATTGGTTTTGTTAATTTCAATCAGAATAAAAATTTATTTCATTTGTTTAAAAAGAAATTCTGTCAATTTATTTATTATTTCTCCTTTATTACTTTTTGAAGAAACTCTGACATTTTTCGATGCACAAATTTCTTTCAATCTATTAACTGAAAATTTTTGTAATTCGCCATTTTCGTATTTCTTTAGCAAAGAATGATTAGAATCAATATGGTTTTTATTCTGGTTATTGCTTTCGTCATCTTCTTCTTCATCTTCCATGACAATGTTATCGTCTCTGTTATATTTCTTCTTATTTGAATTATTTTTCTTGAAATTGTTTCTGTTATCAGTTATTGAAATATTCGAAGATTCGCGATCATTGTCGTATTCGTCGTAAGAATGGATGATGTTATTGATATTATTCTTAAGATTCTTGAAGTCTTTCATACTTTGATCATCGCTTGTCACAGATTTTTCGGAATTTTTATCACCTTGAGTGAATTCCTCGTCTACGATCATAGAATTTTTATCTGATTTTTTGTATCTTTTTGCACCTTTAAGATTGCTCTTAGTGTCATCATCCATTTCTGAGGATGCTTTATCTAAACTTTCTTCGTCTTTGCCTTTTCTTTTCCTCGTTGTTTTTTTAGCAGACATCTGGGGATTAAAAACCCTACTCGAGTGATAGCCATAAAATAGATTTTTAACATCTTCATCCGTGTTATTAAGCAATCTTTGTAAAGATGGGGTGTCAGGGTTGATTAAATCATCTACCTTTTCAACGTCGCCTTCTGATAGCGCGAGCGCTTGCAAAGTTGCGTAGAATTTTTGTATCGTGGGATTTTCAAAATTTCTGCTATCAAAGTCGATGTTCATTTTCTTGATTAATCTCTTAACCGCATTTAGCTTTTCGTTGCTTATTTTCTCTTTAATATCGTCATATTTTTTGATCTTACTAAGAATGTCACAGTTCGAACGAATTTCATCGGCATATGGAAGGAAAACCAAATTAAATCCAGGTGGGGTTTGGAAATAATCCTCGTCGAATGATTCCTTTTGTGGAATTAAAGCGCAGAATCTTATATTTGCGCCGTCTCTTGGAACGAATTTTACAATAGCGACTTTATTTTTGACTATTAGTTGCTTAATTAATGCATCACACAGCTGGGATGCCCCATTTGACAGATATTCATCTGGATAGATGAAATAGGATTCCCTTATGTTGTAATAAGGTTTGATGGAATTTAATGATTTGAAGCCCATTAGTTTGATACCTGGACTGTCTAAGGTTTTGATTTGCTTCATTTCATCCTTTGTGAAGTTTACTTTTCGATCACCGTATGCTTGGAATGTCCCAATTTGATTTTGATACAGAATACTTCCGGTCTCCTTACATATAGCCTGGTTAATAGTATTTAAAGGTTTGTTTGTCCTTGCATCTACATTATGAGAAATAGGTTTAGTTGTCTTTTTCATAGTAGCGTAGAAATTTACTGTGAATTTGACATCTTTTGTTAGAAATAACGGGCATCTACCTAGTGTTCGTTTCTTTACCTCTTTCTGTCTAATTCTTTTGGTCAACTCTCTAATTCTGTTCTGACAATTTTCTATGTTAAGAATTAAGTCTTCATTAGTGTCTACACCGACTGTTATTATTTCAGAGAAAAATTTTTTCATGTCGAAGTTGTTTTTCATATTCATTGGGAATAGCTCGATAACAATTTCAGATTCAAGCATGTCCCTGGCTCTTTGAATAGTAATATTCCTCTCTGTGAGATTGCTGTTCATAGGATTGTCATTGTCAGTAAACAAGAAGATTCTTCTATTAAATTTTTTAGGATCAAAATTTTTAAATTCTGAGTGACAAATCCAGAGAGCGTTGCTTAGAGCGATTTCTTCTTTAGATTTCGGAAATTCTGCTCTAAGAAAATTATAATAGTTCTTGTTGATTTCAGGATTTGTGTTCTGTTGAAGAATTTTGATGCTTTTGATTAACTGGGCGTCAGGTGGCGCCAAAGGAATTCTGACATCTATTCCATAAAAATTTAGCTGATTCTTCTTCTCAACATGGTAGTTGTAACAAATCAACCCAAAAACATCTTTTTCATTGGTAATTATCTTAGTTTTAAGAAAACTTTCAGCTACCGCGAATATATTATTAATAGCGTTGCTTTCTATTAATGATTTGCTACAATCAACCAAGAATATAACGCAGTCTTTCATAGATCTGTATTGTGCATTGGCGTCGTCTTCAACTAGCATGAGGTCTTCTGGGTTTATGTTCATCTCTCCTGTGTTCTCACCTGTGTCTTCAATATTTTCATCAAAGTCCATTTTTATTTTAAATTTAATTGGGATTTGATCATTACATACAAATATGAATATGGAAATTAAAATAAATATAAATGTCAAGATTAATTAAAGAATTATTATCGATAAAATAGTTAACTTACAAAATCCACACAACCAACTTAAAGCATATTCATACAACAAATTTTATAAGAGTATATTAATATTAAATATATATTTTCTTATTGGTTATTTCTATTCTTATTACTCAGCCTAGTCTTCCCCGTTATCGCTTTTTAATTTGAATTTGCAGGTTGGACAAACATAATTCGATTTTAACCATGGAATAAGACAAGACTGACAGAACATGTGATTGCATGGAAGTTTTCTTATTTTTATATTTAAGGAGAAGTTTTTGAGGCAGATGTAGCACTCCTTAGTTTTATCTGGTTTTATGACCAACTGGAATTTTTGAACTGAGACACCCTGAGAATTTTTCACTTGATCCTTTATCATGTTTGATCTTACTCTTTCTTCTTCTTCCTTGTCTGAAATTTCTTCTCCGTTCTCTATTTTCATTTCTATTTCTGAAACTCTTTCCCATTCATTATTCCAGTCTATAAAATTTAGGTTATATCGCCCATTCTGAGATGGTCTGATTATATTCTTATCAGAATTTATGTTATTTTTATTAAAAGTATTTTTAGTATTTTTAACTTGATTAGATATAAATGAATTTATATTATCTTTATCTCTGGCATATGTTTTATCATTGAATTTCTCCATTTTTGATTATAATATTAATTTTTTAATAAACACATTTTGACAACAGACTGAATTTAAAAATTCCATTGGGATAATAATATATCATGTTAATAGATAGTAAATTGGAATGATCATAATATTTCTATTAATGAATATATTTGATTTTTTTTGATACAAAGGATTAAATAAAATTTTATTTAATTTTAAATTTCATTTTGGGATGCAAAAAATTCTTAATGTAAACATTTAGAATATTGTGTAATTATATGGGGATTGGGGATTGGGGATTGGGGATTGGCCAATCCCCAATCCCCAATCCCCAATCCCCAATCCCCAATCCCCAATC
>Ga0169931_10012184_pt1 | contig 11972 bp, 9 predicted proteins | sample Kivu_15m_20L_FD_129675 | JGI IMG/M metagenome (GOLD analysis project Ga0169931, IMG submission 129675) | Freshwater microbial communities from Lake Kivu, Western Province, Rwanda to study Microbial Dark Matter (Phase II) - Kivu_15m_20L... | ecosystem: Environmental > Aquatic > Freshwater > Lake ...
CCCGGCGTTCCCGGGGGCGGGTCGCCGGCGGCGCGCGGCTGCGGTACGCTGCGCACCGCAACCGACTCCAGGGAGCCCCCCATGCCCAAGGGACAGCGCGCAGGCAAGGAACAGAAGAAGCCGAGCAAGGACAAGCTCGGCGGCAAGTCGACGTCGCCGGCCCCCGCGGAGGTCCGGCCGACGATCGTCACCGTGGTGCCGGAGAAGGGCAAGCGCAAGAACGTCGCTTGAGCGCGGCCGCTCAGCCCCGCCGCCACGCCGGCGGGCTCCGGCCGCCCCCGTTCCGACTCGCCCCGTCCATGTCCGCCGTCGCCCGCGAGCCCCCCGTCCGGGGGCTGGTCGCGCTGTTCGCCTCGACGATCTTCTGCAGCGCGTTCCTGCTGTTCCAGGTGCAGCCGCTGGTGTCCAAGTCGATCCTGCCGTGGTTCGGCGGCAGCCCGGCGGTGTGGACCACCGCGATGCTGTTCTTCCAGTCGGTGCTGTTCGCGGCCTACGTGTACGCGCACCTGCTGGGCCGGCTGCGCTCGGCGCGGGCGCAGTCGGCGGTCCACGTCGCGCTGCTCGCCGCGGCGGCCGTGGCCGCGTCGCGGGTGCTGCCGGACGCGTCGTTCGAACCCGACGGCGAGGACGCGCCCGGGGCGCGGGTGCTGCTGATCCTCGCGGCGAGCGTCGGGCTGCCGTACTTCTGCCTGGCCACCACCGGGCCGCTGGTGCAGCTGTGGTTCGCGCGGGCGGGGCTCGGCGCCGCGGTGTTCCGGCTGTACGCGCTGTCGAACCTCGGGTCGTTCCTGGCGCTGCTGAGCTTCCCGTACCTGTTCGAGCCATGGCTGGATCTGCCGTCGCTCGGCCGACTGTGGACCGTCGCGTACTGGGCGTTCGCACTGCAGTGCGCCGCGGTGGCGGTCGTGGCCGCGCGGCGCGGTCCGGCGCACGCTCACCGGCCTGCCGTGCTCGAACCCGCTGCCCGCGAGCCGGGCGGGCACGGCCCCGGTGCGGGCACGCCCGGTGCGCAGGACCCGTCCCGCATCGCCCCGGACCGCATGCGCCGCGCCGCCTGGGTGCTGCTGCCGGCACTCGCCTCGCTCGCGTTCGTGGCGACCACCGACCACGCGAGCCATGACGTCGCCCCCGAACCGCGGCTGTGGATCGCCACGCTCGGGCTGTACCTGCTGAGTCTGGTGATCGCCTTCGACCACACGCGCTGGTATCGGCCCGCGGGCACCGCGATCGCCTGCCTCGTCTCGATCGTGCTGCTCGCGGGCTACCGCGATCTGCCGGAGCGCCTCGGGTGGGACTGGGAGGTCGGGGTCGCCGAGCTGCGCGCCCTCCACTATGCGGCGCTGTTCGCAATCTGCCTGCTGTGCCACGGCGAGCTGGTGCGGCGGCGGCCGGTCGACACCCGGCAGCTGACCGCGTTCTACCTGTGGATGGCGTTCGGCGGTGCCTGCGGCGGCCTGTTCGTCGCGCTGGTCGCCACGCCGCTGTTCGACGACTACCACGAGTGGCCGGCGATGCTGGTGGCGGCCGCGCTGCTCGCCGCCGCGGTGCTGGCGCGCGAGGCGCGGCGCGCGCGCGGTCGCGCGCCCGCGGGGGTGGCTGCGGGCGCCGGCGCGGCGTGCGCGGCGGCGGTGCTGTACTGGGCCGGTGCGTTCGGCGATCACGACGGCCCCCCGAACGGCATCGTCCACACGCGGCTCGAGCAGAGCCGCAGCTTCTACGGCACGGTGTCGGTGGTCGAGCGGCGCGACCCGGCCGATCCGCGCAACGACCACCGGGTGTTCTTCAGCGGCCGGATCACCCACGGCGTGCAGTACCTGCACCCGGAGCTGCGGCACGTTCCGACCACCTACTACGCGACCGACAGCGGCATCGGCGAGACGCTCGGCTACCTCGCGGCGCGCCAGCCGTCGGCGCGGGTCGCGCTGATCGGCCTGGGGGCCGGCACGCTCGCGGGCTATGCGCGCGACACCGACGCCTACGACCTGTTCGAGATCAACCCCGATGCGGTGCGCATCGCACGGCGCTGGTTCGACAACCTGGAGCGCTGCCGCGCGCGCGAGCTGCGCGTGATCCTGGGCGACGCGCGGCTGCGGATCGACCGCCTGCCCGATGACGTGAAGTACGACGCGATCGTGCTCGACGCGTTCTCGGGCGGTTCGGTGCCGGTCCACCTGCTCACGCGCGAGGCGTTCGCCGCATACGAGCGCCACCTCGCGCCCGACGGCTTCATCGCGATCAACATCACCAACGCGTGGCTGAACCTGTACCCGGTGGTGCGCGCCCAGGCCCAGGCGCTCGGCATGGGCTGGCGCAACCGTCACCAGCCGCCCGACCCGGCGCGCCAGGTGCGCCGCAACCAGCACTTCGTGATGACCCGCGACCCGACCTACCTGAGCCGGTTCCCGTCGGTGAACCGGATCGTCGTCGGCGCCGACGGCGTGCCGCGCGAGCAGCAGCTCGACCTGCCGGGTCTGCCGCTGTGGACCGACCGGTTCAGCAGCGTCGGTGCGATCGCCTGGCGCGACTGACCGTCGCCGGCGCGCACGCGCCCGACCGCCCGCGGCCCGGGCGGCCCGCGCTCAGGCGGCGAGCACCGCCTGCGGCTCGACCGGCGCGGGCCGCGACGCGTCCGTGCCGAGCAGCCGGGCGAGCAGGTCGACCACTTCGAACACCGCGCGGTTCTCGATGCGGTTCACGCGGTCGCGCACCACATCCAGCTCGGCGAGCAGCGAGGCGACCGCCGGCGGCAGCGCACGGGTCGAGGCGACCACGCGACCCACGCCCCGTTCCTCGACCCACTGGGCGTTGTAGCGCTCCTGCGGCATCGTCCAAGCGTTGCGGAACGTGACCACGGGCAGGCCGCAGTGCAGCGCCTCGCTGATCGCGCCCGGCCCCGGCTTGCCGATCAGGAAGTCGCCCGCGCGCAGGTAGTCGGCCACCTGCGGGGTGAAGCCGACCGCGGCGTGCGGCGCGCGACGCCGCATCGCGCGCAGCGCATCCAGAAGCCGGTCGTTGCGGCCGCACAGCAGCACGAGCTGCAGGTCGCCGAGCACTTCGGCCACCCGGCGCATCTGCGACGAGCCCTCGCCGCCGAACATCACCACGCCGGTCGGCCGGTCGGGGTCCAGACCGAGGTCGCGGCGGCACCGCAGGCGATCGATCGCGGCAGGCTGGTAGAACTCGCGGCGCAGGATCATCCCCGAGGTCGCGTGCACGCGTGCGTCCGGATAACCGGCCTCGCGTGCCTGACGCACCGCGCGAGCGGTACCGCAGACCAGGTGCTGGTCCTGCCCGGGCTCGATCCAGAAGTGCGGCGGCACGTCGGCGAAGTCGGTCATCACCGTGACGAACGGCACCTGCGGACGGGCCTCGCGCAGCGATGCATACAGCGCCCGGTTGAAGTTGGGCACCAGCGACACGACCAGGTCCGGGCGAGTGAGCGCCCAGTGCGCACGCAGCGCACGCACCAGCGCGGCGTGGCCGACGCGGATCATCGCCTGCAGCAGCCGCAGCTCCGAGCCCAGGCCCAGCGTCCAGCCGCGGGCGAGTCGGCGGTTGTACACGTCCTCCGGCGCCATGCCCGACACCCGCCGGAAGGTGTCCGCCGGGTCGAGCACCTGCATCAGGTGCACGCGCCGCACGGTCCACGGCCGGCGCTGCGCGCGGATCACGCCCTCCAGGGCGAGCGCGGCGGCACGGTGGCCGCCACCGGCGTCGAAGTAGACCAGGTCGACGGTGGGCATACTGGAGTCGGACGATCGCACGCCTGCGTGGCACGCTCGTGACGCCCCTACGGCGCCGGGGTGACCGCCGCCGGCGCAGACCTGGGGCTCAGCCCGCAGCTCGCGCGTCGGCGTCCGGATCCGAGCGGCGCAGCAGCGGACGGCCCATGCGGATCGACGCGCCCGGCGCGACCCCGTCGCACAGTGCGAAGCCCGGCGGCGCGAACACCAGGATCGTCGAGCCGTGCTCGAACCAGCCGATCTCCTCGCCCTTGCGCAGCGGCACCCGGCAGGGCACCTCGTTGGGTCCCGCGTAGCGCAGGTGCAGCCGCACGTCGAGCGCGTGCAGTCGGATCGACGCCACCAGGATCGCCGCGACCGCGACCAGCGCGATCGGTTCGTCGCGTGGGCTCAGCCTGAACCGCAGCACCGCGCGCTCGTTGCGGCAGAAGAGCCGCTCGATGCGCGCGAGCGCGATCGGGTTGACGTTCCAGGTGTCGCCGCTCAGGTAGGTGAGGTGCTCGAGCAGCGCGTCGTGCGGGGCGTGGAAGCGGTGGTACATCGCCGAGGTCAGGCGCAGCGTCACGTACCGGCCGTCGCGCAGCGGCGCGACCTCCTGAGACGGACCGAACAGGTCTTCGAGCGTGTACGGGAAGCCCTTGGCCTGGAACACGCGCGTGCCCTCGACCGTGCCGCAGGCGCCGACGATCGCATCGCACGGGCTGACGAGCACGTCCGGGTCGGGGTCCACCGGGCGGGCGCCCGGGACCAGCGCGCGGGTGAACACCTCGTGCAGGCTCGCGTAGCGGCGCGGCTGGGCGTCGGACAGGTCCAGGTCGGTGAACAGCCGCCAGATCGCCAGCGACGCGCGGCACAGCCACGGGCTTCGGATCCGGCTGAACCGCCCCATCGCCCGGGTGAGGGCGATCCGCGGCACCCGGTTGGTCAGCAGGAAATTCAGGTCCTCCCGCATCAGCAGCGATCTCAGCGCGCGGCGAGTCATGCGGGTGTCAAACGCGTTGGGTAGAGATCGTGCAGACCGCCCACTCCGGAACCTCCATGGACGAAACCCTCGCCGTCTCCGCGGCAGCGCTCGCCTTCGCCGGCTGGACCGCCGTGCGCGTCGGCCAGCGCCTGCAGCTGTCCCGCGCCAAGCACCGCTCGCTCGCCGGTCACGCACGGCTGGCCAAGCGCGTGGCGTCTCTGCTGCCCGGCTACGCGTTCGACGAATCCCGGTTCTTCTCGGCCGACGACGCGCCGCCCGACGTCGTGCGCCGCCGCCGCGAGGGCTTCGCGCAGCTCGCCGCCGCGCTGTCGCAGCGCAGCCCCGAGAGCATCGCGGCCACCGAGCGCGCGCGCGACTCGCTGTCGGACCTGCAGTTCACCAGCGCCTACCGCGTGCCGTTCCAGTTCAGCCCGTACCTGCGCGAGCGGATGAAGGTCGGCAGCTTCGTGCGGTCGACCTCGGGCGTGGAGGTCGTGGACCTCGACGGCAACGCGTTCCTGGACGTCTCCGGCGCGTACGGCGTCAACCTGCTCGGCTGGGACGCGTACAAGGCCTGCCTCGACGAGGGGCTCGACCGCGTGCGCGCGCTCGGTCCGGTGCTCGGCGCCTACCACCCGTGCGTGATCGGCAACGCCGAGCGCATCCGTGCGATCGCCGGACTCGACGAGGTGTCGTTCCACATGTCCGGCACCGAGGCGGTGATGCAGGCGGTCCGGCTCGCGCGCTACCACACGCGCCGCACGCACGTGGTGCGCTTCGCCGGCGCCTACCACGGCTGGTGGGAGGACGTTCAGCCCGGGCCCGGCAACCCGCTGCCGCCGCGCGAGACCTACACGCTGCGCGAGTGCGACGAGCGCACGCTGCGCGTGCTGCGCTCGCGGCGCGACATCGCCTGCGTGCTGGTCAACCCGCTGCAGGCGCTGCACCCGAACGCCAACGCCCCGGGCGATTCGGCGCTGGTCGACAGCGGCCGGCGCGCCGGCTTGGACCGCGCGGCCTACTCGGCCTGGCTGCAGAAGCTGCGCGAAGTCTGCACCGAGCGCGGCATCGTGCTGATCCTGGACGAGATCTTCACCGGCTTTCGCCTGGCCCGCGGCGGCGCGCAGGAGTACTTCGGCGTGCGCGCCGATATGGTGACCTACGGCAAGACCCTCGGCGGCGGGCTGCCGGTGGGCGTGGTCTGCGGCCGCCGCGACCTGATGAAGCGCTATCGCGAGGAACGGCCCGCGGACGTCTGCTTCGCCCGCGGCACGTTCAACACCCACCCGGTCGTGATGGGCACGATGGCCGCGTTCCTCGAGCGGTTCGACTCGCCGCCCACGCGGGCGATGTACGAGGACCTGGACGCGCGCTGGAACGCGCGCGCTGCGCGCGCCAACGAGCGGCTGCGCGAGGCCGGCGTACCGGTGCGGATCGCGCACCTGTCGTCGATCTGGACCGTGCTCTACCTGCGCCCGTCGCGCTACAACTGGATGCTGCAGTTCTACCTCCGGGGCAGCGGGCTCGCGCTGAGCTGGGTCGGGAGCGGCCGGCTGATCTTCAGCCTGGACTACGACGACGCCGCATTCGACGCCGTGCTCGCGCGCTTCGTCGAGGCGGCACGCGCGATGCAGTCCGACGGCTGGTGGGACGGGCCCGCGGTGACCGACCGCGCGATCCGCCGCCGCATCCTGGGCGAGGTGCTGGGGCGACGGCGGGGGTGAGGCGGCGCGCCGCCTCAGTGCCGGCGCGCGTGATGCATCGGGTCCAGCCGCTCGCCGCGCATCAGCGCGAGCGGCGCGCCGTGGTACAGCGCGATGTCGTGGAACGGGTCGGTGACCAGCTTGAGCACCCAGATCAGGCCCGTCCGCAGGTCGCGCTCGATCCACAGCTGCAGCACGCGCAGCGCAATGCCCGCCGCCGCGAGCGCGAGCCAGGCGGTGCCCACGTCGCGTAGGTACTCGGGTCCCGTGCGCGCCGGCTCGATCCAGCCGAACAGCGACGGGCTGACCCACAACACCAGCGGCGACACCGCCCACACCGACATCAGCACGACCTTGCGCCGGACGTTGTAGCCGACCTTGACCTCCTCCTTGTAGGCGTCGGTCACGTCGTTGATCGCGTCGTAGCCGCGCGGCTCGAAGAAGAAGTGACCCGCCTGGCGGGTGGTCATCGACACGCCCCAGGCGAGCAGCGCGGCCGCGGCCGGGTCGACGAACAGCAGCCCGTACGAGATCACGAAGCAGATCGCGCTGAGCAGGTGGAGCGACTGGTTGATCCGGCTCTGGTGGTAGTACCGGTGATCGTCCCAGCGCTGCGTCCGAAGTTCTTCGAGCAATCGTTCCAAGCTCCGCTCCCGGGTCGTTCGAGGGCCGTGCGCCACCCGGCGGGCCGCGCACGTGACGCGAGGATGACGAGCGTCGATGACGATTCCGTGACAGCGCACCCGGCGCCGCGTGCGTCGGCTGTCATCACGCGGTTGCATCGCGCGGCGATCCTCGGCGGGTGAGCCTCGATCCCGTTCCGTGCGACGACCGCGGTGTGCGCCGCGGGCGGCTGCGCGTCGCGGTGGTCACCGAGACCTGGCCGCCCGAGGTGAACGGCGTCGCGATGAGCATCGCGCGCGTCGTCGACGGGCTGCGGCAACGCGGTCACGACCTGCAGCTGGTGCGTCCGCGCCAGACGGCCGACGACGACGGCGCGAGCGACCGCGGACTGGAGACCGTGCTGACCCGCGGCCTGCCGATCCCCTGCTACCCGAGCCTGCGGATCGGCATGCCCGCGCGGCGCCGGCTGGAGCGGCTGTGGTCGCAGCACCGGCCGGACGTGGTCCACCTCGCGACCGAGGGGCCGCTCGGCCGTTCGGCGCTGCAGGCGGCCGATCGCCTCGGGCTGCCGGCGACGTCCGACTTCCGCACCAATTTCCACGCCTACAGCGACCACTACCGCGTCGGCTGGCTGCGCCGTCCGATCGCGGCGTACCTGCGACGGTTCCACAACCGCACCCGACTGACGATGGTGCCGACCGAGGGCCTGCGCCGCGAGCTCGAGTCGTGCGGACTGCGCGGCCTGGAGGTGGTCGCCCGGGGCGTGGACACCGACCGGTTCCGGCCCCAGCGGCGCGACCCCGCGCTGCGGGCGAGCTGGGGCGCGGCCGCAGCCGACGACCTGGTGGTCGCGTGCGTCGGCCGCCTCGCCCCGGAGAAGAACCTCGAAACCGTGGTGTGCGCGTTCGCCGCGATCCGGGCCACCGTGCCGGGCGCGCGCCTGCTGCTGGTCGGCGACGGACCGATGCGCGAGGCGCTGAGGACGGCCTGTCCGCAGGCCGTGCTGGCCGGCGAGCGTCGCGGCGACGATCTCGCTGCGCACTACGCGTCGGCGGACCTGTTCCTGTTCCCGAGCCTGACCGAGACCTTCGGCAACGTGACCGTCGAGGCGATGGCCAGCGGCCTGCCGGTGGTCGCCTACGACTACGCGGCGGCCGCGCAGCTGATCCGGGACGGCGTCAACGGCCGCACCGTGCCGTTCGGCGACCGCGCCGCGTTCGAGCGGGCCGCGGTCGCGCTGGCGGGCGACGCGCCGGGTCGCCGCCTGCTGGGCGAGCGGGCGTGCGCGAGCGTTGCGGCGCTCGGCTGGGACCGGATCGTCGCGCGCTTCGAGGCGCTGCTTCACGCGGCGGCCCGGCCCGAGGCCGGGCTGCGACCGTTGGCGGCCACCCGCGAGGCGGACGCATGACCCGCGCCTGCGACGCGGCCGAGCATCCTGCGGTCGAGATCCGTGGCCTGACCAAGACGTTCGGCGCCTGCCGAGCGCTCGACGCGGTGGATCTGGTCGTGCGCCGCGGCGAGATGGTCGCGCTGATCGGTGCCTCCGGGTCGGGCAAGTCGACGCTGCTGCGGCACGTGCCCGGATTCGTCGCAGCCGACGCCGGCGAGGTCCGGGTCGGTGGCGTCACGATGCAGTGCGGCGGACGCGTGTCGCGCCGGATCCGCGTCGAGCGGCGCCGCGTGGGCTTCGTGCATCAGCAGTTCAACCTCGTCGGGCGGCTGCCCGTGATCGTCAACGTGCTGACCGGGCTGCTGCACCGCTGCCCGCCGTGGCGACGCGCGCTGCTGCGGTTCACCCGCGACGATCGAGTTCGCGCGATCGAGGCGCTCGCCGCGGTCGGCATCGCGGAGACCGCGTGGCAGCGCGCCTCGACGCTGTCGGGCGGCCAGCAGCAGCGCGCGGCGCTCGCCCGCTGCCTGGTTCAGGATGCCGAGGTCGTTCTCGCCGACGAGCCGATCGCGTCGCTCGACCCCGAGTCGTCGCGCAAGGTGATGGACCTGCTCGCCGACATGCACCGTCGGCTCGGTCGTACCGTGCTGGTCTCACTGCACCAGGTCGAGTTCGCGGTCCGCTATTGCCCGCGTACCGTCGCGCTGCGCGCCGGTCGGGTGGTGTACGACGGCCCGTCGTCGGCGCTCACCCCCCCGATGCTCGGCGAGCTGTACGGGACCGAGGCGCACGAGCTGTTCGGCGCCCCGCCCACCGTCGAGGCACCGGCCCCCGCGCTCGCCGCCGCCGTGCCCTGACTCCTTCGACTCCACCCCCGACCCCCGACGCCAGGAGGACCCCGTCATGTTCCGATCGTTCCGCTGTCTGATCGCCGCGGTCGCGCTGGCCGCGACCGCCACGGCCGGCGCGCAGCCGCTGCGCGAGATCAACTTCGGCGTGATCGCCACGGAGAAGGCCGGTGCGCTGCGGCAGATGTGGGAGCCGTTCCTCGAGGACATGTCGAAGGCGATCGGCATGAAGGTCAACGGCTTCTACGCGACCGACTACGCCGGGATCATCGAGGCGCAGCGCTTCAACAAGGTGCAGATCGCCTGGTACGGCAACCGCTCGGCGATGGACGCGGTCGACCGTGCCCAAGGCGAGGTGTTCGCGCAGTTCGTCGACCTGGACGGGACGCCCGGCTACTACTCGTACCTGATCACGCACCGGGATTCCGGCATCACCTCGCTCGAGCAGGTGCTCAAGAACGGCAAGCAGTACTCGTTCGGCATCGGCGACCCGGCGTCGACCTCGGGCACCCTGGTGCCGACCTACTACGTCTTCACGATGAACCGGCTCGACCCGCGCACGCACTTCCGCGTGATCCGCTCGGCGAATCACGAGGCCAACTTCCTCGCGGTCCTCAACCGTCAGGTGGACGTGGCCACCAGCAACAGCGAGATGACCGAGAAGGTGCGCGAGAAGAACCCGGAGCGGATGGAGCAGATCCGGATCCTGTGGACGTCGCCGCTGATCCCGCGCGATCCGCTGGTGTGGCGCAAGGACCTGCCGGCGGACCTCAAGCGCAAGGTCCAGGACTTCGTGGTCGGTTACGGCAAGGACGCGCGCGAGAAGGAGGTTCTCAGGAACATGTACCGACTCGCCGGTTTCAAGGCCTCGAGCGACGCGCAGCTCATTCCGATCCGGCAGCTGGAACTCGCCAAGGACCGCCAGAAGCTGGTCGACGACCCCAACCTGTCGGAGTCGGCCCGCAAGGTGCGGCTCGACGAGATCGACGCAAAGCTCGCCGCGCTCGCGCGCCAGATGTGAGCGTGCGCCGGTCGGCGCGACCCGCGGCGGGCAGCCGGTGAACGCGCGCGAGGCCCAGGCGCGGGTACCGGTCGACCCGCCTCGCACCCGGCTCGCCACGCAGCTCGCGTGGGGGCTGGTGCTGGCCGCGCTGATCTGGTCGTGGGAGGGCGCGGAGGTCCGCCCGTGGGACCTGTGGCAGGACTCGGCGAACATGGCGACCTTCGCTCGGGACTTCTTTCCGCCGGACTTCCACGACTGGCGGATCTACCTGCGCGAGATGGTGATCACCGTCCACATCGCGGTCTGGGGCACGGTGCTCGCGGTGGTCTGCGCGGTGCCGCTCGGCCTCATGTCGGCACAGAACGTCGCACCGCGCTGGGTGGTCCAGCCCGTGCGGCGACTGATGGACGCGTGCCGCGCGATCAACGAGATGGTGTTTGCGATGCTGTTCATCGTCGCGGTCGGCCTGGGCCCGTTCGCGGGCGTGCTCGCGCTGTGGGTTCACACCACCGGGGTGCTCGCCAAGCTGTTCGCCGAGGCGGTCGAGGCGATCGACCCGCGGCCGGTCGAGGGCGTTCGCGCCACCGGCGCGAGCGCGCTCGAGGAGGTCTGGTACGCAGTGATCCCCCAGGTGCTGCCGCTGTGGATCTCGTACTCGCTGTACCGGTTCGAATCGAACGTGCGCTCGGCGTCGGTGGTGGGCATGGTCGGCGCGGGCGGCATCGGCGTGATCCTGCACGAGGTGATCCGGGGATTCGAGTACGCGCAGACCTCGGCGGTGCTGCTGATCATCATCGCGTCGGTCACGCTGATCGACCTGGTCTCGGCGCGGATCCGCCGGTGGGCGATCTGACCGGCACCGGGGCGTCGCCGCGACCCGGGCCTGTTCGAGTTCGCTGTCAACGGAGTCACCCGACGTGTCCCGACCGTCCTTCGATCTGCCCGAGACCGGCCGGGTCGCCGTCTTCGACGCACCCGGCGGTCCGTTTCGCATCGCGCGCTACCCGCTGCGTCCGCCGCACGCGGACGAAGCGCTGATACGGGTGCGGATGTCGACGCTGTGCGGTTCGGACGTTCATTCCTACCAGGGCCGGCGGCCGTCGCCGTGCCCGGGGCTGCTCGGTCACGAGATCGTGGGCACGGTGGTCGCGCTCGGCGCTGCGGTGGTGCGCGACATGTGCGATGCGCCGCTTGCGCTCGGCGACCGCGTGACCTTCAGCGAGTATTTCGTTCCCGGGCGCAGCCGGCTGCGGGAACTGCTCGACCTGCCGCACAAGGCGCCGGGCGTGGCGAAGTACGGCCACCTGTGCAGCGACGAGGCCCCGCACCACCACGGCGGCTTCGGCGATTACTGCTACGTCCGCGCCGACTCGTGGATCCTGCGCGTGCCCGAGGCGCTGACCGACGCCGAGGCCGCGCCGCTCAACTGCGGGGTCGCGACGATGTGCGCGGCGATCGACGCCGCCCGCATCGAGATCGGCGACGCGGTGATCGTCGTCGGCCTCGGCCTGCTCGGGCTGTACGCGGCGGCGATCGCGAGGGCGCGCGGCGCAGCGCGCGTGGTCGGCGTCGATCCGGTGCCGGCGCGCCGCGCGCTCGCCGAGCGCTTCGGCGTCGACGCGGCGCTGCCGCCCGGGCAGGCACCACCGGCGGACGCCGACGCGGTGATCGAGGCGTGCGGCGACCCCGCGGCGATC
>Ga0169931_10012186_pt1 | contig 11970 bp, 17 predicted proteins | sample Kivu_15m_20L_FD_129675 | JGI IMG/M metagenome (GOLD analysis project Ga0169931, IMG submission 129675) | Freshwater microbial communities from Lake Kivu, Western Province, Rwanda to study Microbial Dark Matter (Phase II) - Kivu_15m_20L... | ecosystem: Environmental > Aquatic > Freshwater > Lake...
CCAGGCTTCTAGCCAGTTGTAGAGTGTTTTTCGGCTGACGTTGAAAATCGTGATAAGGTCAGACAGGGAGTAGCCCTCATGTCTCAAAATGAGGCAGTGGGCACGTTGGCGCACCTGATGATGACGGCTGTAACGATAAATCCGTTGAAGCAAGCCCAAGGTCTCAGGATAGATATCTCGAACCAATGAATGATGGGTAGGCATCTTGAGTTCTCTTTCTCCTAAACCTGGATATACCTCTACTCTAGATCAGGGTAATTTATTTTGGCCACCTACTTACCTGGTTAAACTCGCCGACTATGAGGCCTTTGGCATTTCAGAATATTGGATCGTTGACTATTTGGGCATCGGCGGGCGGCGCTATATCGGCTCGCCCAAGCAACCGACCTTTACCGTTTGCACTCTGGTGGATGGAGAGTATGAGCTACAGCAGTTTCGGGGCGGCGATCGCATTATTTCCCCCCTGTTTTCGGCGTTGTCTTTGACCGTAGATCAGGTTTTTAAGGCCAGATGAGCAAGCCATCTCTCACAGGTCTCTCAATGGATTGATGAGAGTGAGGATATTGTCTATTCCAGGATTCATGGGCTTGGGCGCATTCACGGGCACGTTGCCGTTTTTCTGGCTCATCTTGGGAGTAGCCGTAGATGATGATGTTGGTGTCGAGAAAAACGTTAGCGCTCATTCGCGTCGCCTCGATTAAATTTGAAACCTTTGGTGTTTAGAGATACGGCTTGAAATCCACCAACCTTAGCAGCCGTCAGGGTCTTCACTTTAGATTGAGTGCGTTGACGCACAAACTCTACGAATTCTAGAACTAAGCTAGCCTCTTCTTCGGGTAGCATTTTTACGAGTTCATAAATGCTCTCTGCTGTACTCATTAGTCTCTCCTATTTAAATAAATCTTTTAGTCTTGAGTCGTTTTGGGCGATCGCCAGTATTTGTTGTCTTAGTTTTTCCAGATTTTCAAGCTCATTTTTTTGAATCAAGCCGCCTTTGTATATGGATTTAAGAATATTTTCAACTAAGTTAATAGTTTCTGCTTCCTTGTCTGTATAAGCTAATTTCAATCGATTTAATGCACCTGTTGAGGCATAAAACGTCGAAGACGTTTCATTTTGTTCCATAATACTTGCCGTTGATACCGATTTTAATAAATTTGTTAGGCTTTCGTAAGCTTCTGTGTGAAGCTCATACAGCTTTTCCCTTTCCCATCGTTTATTGTCACGCTTGCGTTGCAGCCAAGGTGCATAAAATACATTGAGTGAAGCACCGATCATGACAGCAAGTGCATTGATTAATGCTCCAGCAATGATTTGATAGCTAGTAATTGAAAGCTGCATTGCAATAGGTTAAGGAGTAATGGAACGGCTAAAGGGCATCCTCGGCGGAGCGGTTTTCCACATCAGGTCGATTTCTTCGGGGGTGAGACCGTAGGCTTGGTTGACCAGCTCAGAGATGCGGTGTTCTAGCACTAGGCCGTCGCGGCGGCGCTGCTAAATGGGGTGAGCATAGTCGCTGTAGGCATCGCTGAGAGTTTTGAGGTCTTTGGGGCCAAGGTTGGTACCGCTCTCCAGTGCCTGTATCCACTGCAAAAGTTTCTGGTGCCGATCGGCAATATCGACAGGAAAGAGAAAACCTTTTAGCGCCTGGTTGAAGGTCTGTTCTTGAAAAAAGCGATGGGGGCTGGGCTGGGACATGCCGATAAAGCCAGATAGATTATCTACTTTGACGTCTATCTTGGCTGAGGAGACCATCACCCACCGTTCTTTTAGCCCATTTTTACAGTTAAGCGATCACCCGGTTTAGGATACTTTACCTATTTGCCGTAGAATCTAGGCCACCGTCATCACCTCAACATTCGCTATAGTAATTTTTCGAGCTAACTACTGCACACCATGATCGACACCACCGACCTCAAGCGTGAGCTTGACGATCTCACCAATCGCCTGGGTAAAACCCAGGAGTATCTTTGACATCCCTGCCCTCGAAGCGCGGATTGAAGATTTAGAGCAGGTTGCGGCCCAGCCTGACTTTTGGGATGACCAGAGCAAGGCCCAAGATACCCTGCAAGAACTGAGCGACTACAAGGCCAGCCTGGGCCAGCTCACCGGCTGGCAGACCCACCTAGACGACACCGTTGCCATTCTGGAACTCTTGCAGGAGGACCAGGACGAGGCCCTGTTTCAGGAGGCCCACGACACGGCTACTCGCCTCCGCCAGGAGCTGGATCAGTGGGAACTACAGCAGCTGCTCTCGGGCCCCTACGACAAGCGGGGGGCCGTGCTCACCATCAACGCTGGGGCGGGCGGTACCGATGCCCAGGACTGGGCGGAAATGCTGCTGCGCATGTACACCCGCTGGGCCGAGCGTCAGGGCTACCAGGTACACCTGGTGGAAATGTCCGAGGGAGAAGAGGCGGGGCTCAAGTCGGCCATGCTGGAAATCTTGGGCCGCTATGCCTACGGCTACCTGAAGTCGGAGAAGGGCACCCACCGGCTGGTGCGGATTTCGCCCTTTAACGCCAACGGCAAGCGCCAGACCAGCTTTGCCGGGGTCGAGATCATGCCGATTTTGGATCACAATATCGAGCTGGATATCCCAGAAAAAGATCTGGAGATCAAAACCTCCCGCTCCGGTGGGGCCGGGGGCCAGAACGTCAACAAGGTGGAGACAGCGGTGCGCATTACCCACCTGCCGACCGGGATCTCGGTGCGCTGTACCCAGGAGCGATCGCAGCTGCAAAACCGCGAAAAGGCCATGGTCATTCTCAAGGCCAAGCTGCTGATTATTGCCCAAGAACAGCAGGCCAAGGCGATCGCCGAAATTCGCGGCGACATGGTGGAAGCCAGCTGGGGGGCTCAAATTCGCAACTATGTGTTTCACCCCTACCAACTGGTGAAGGATTTGCGCACCGGGGTTGAGACCACCGCGATCGACGATGTCATGGCCGGGGATCTGGAAGCCTTCATCCAGGCCTACCTGCGCCAGGAAAATCAGGTGCTCTAAGATCAGACCGTCTAAACAGCCCTAGGGCAGCCTGGCGTTACTGGCTGATCACTCCCGACACCCACCACCGAATACCCGCCGCCGCGTACAGGGTATCCCTGCTGCGAGCCCGATGCCGAGGTCATGATTGACTGCCTGCCCACCTGCCAGGGGCCAGATAACCCGCCCCAGTACCCACCGATTACCGCCGGAGCTTACCTGCTGAGTCGGTTGCAGGCCACCTATTGAGGCCCTGAATGATGCCGTGCTGGCTTGTATGGATAGGGCAACGGCAGGACAACCGCCCTAGGCCCTAGAGCACCGGTACAGTATGGTCAAAAACCCGGTTTCTTCGTCCCTACACTAACGGCACGACTGGCCTTCTGGCCAAGAAACCGGGTTTCTTTACCGACGTTTTAGGGAAGGGTTGGCGCTATACCGACGTTGGGGTTTGGGTAGGGTGATTGTGCCTGGGCAATACCCTACCCACCGATAAAACCCGGTACATTGAATTTACTAGCCTATCGATCGTTCCCCATGAGCCAAGACCCACCGCCCCTAGACGCTACCGCCACCGAGTCACCGGCTTCCCCAGCCGCGCCGTCCGAAGCCCCCCCCAGCTTTGTCAAACTGGCCATGCGCAATATGGTCAAGAAGGGGAGCAAGTCGCTGTTCCACTTTTCGCTGACCGTGACGGCGCTCCTGACCTTGCTGGTGGGCCTGGCCTACCTGACCCATTAACTATGGCCACCACTAGCTCCCCCCGACCCACCCTGGAGGTGGCCCTAGAGGCCGACCATCCCGATGCCGAGGTCATTACGGTCAGTGAATGGGACGACTGGTTTACCCAGTGGGGGCAGCAGGTGGCCCTGGCGGGGTCACCCATGGCCGCCTATGAGCTTTCCCTGAAGCTCACCAGCGACGCCGAAATGGCCGCCCTCAATCAGCAGTTTCGCAACCTGGAGCAGCCCACCGACGTGCTCTCCTTTGCCGCCATGGAAACGGACTTTCCCCAGATCGACGAGCTCCTAGCAACAGAGCCACTTTATTTGGGAGACATCATTATTTCCCTGGATACCGCAGCTCGCCAGGCCCAGGAGGCGGGCCATTCCCTGCGCTGGGAAATGGCGTGGCTAGCGGCCCACGGGTTTTTGCACCTGCTAGGGTGGGATCACCCCGACGAGGATACTCTCTCGGTGATGTTGGCCAAACAAAGTGAACTGCTGGCAGCGGCTGGATTAAAGTCTGAAAAAGTAGGCTAAATTATCCCTGATACCGGCTCCGCGGTACGGTATAGGGGCCTATTGCTGAATCGCTTCTTGTTAAGACTATCTATGACCCTCTACAGCGAAAATTCTGAGACGGTGGTGCCAGTCCCCCCAGCCGATTTAGCCCCCGTTGACCGTACGCTCTCCTGGCAGGTGGCCACGAACCTCCTGGTGAGTTTTAAGTACGCCTGGCAGGGGGTAGCCTACGCCTTTCGCACCCAGCGCAACTTTCGTATCCATGTGGTGGTGGGTAGCCTGGCGGTCAGTCTGGCGATCGCCCTCAGCTTGACCCCGGTCGAAACGGCGGTGATTATTCTCACCTGCGGCGTGGTGTTGACCATGGAGCTGATCAACACGGCCCTAGAGTCGGTGGTTGACCTAGCGGTGGAGCAGACCTACCACGAGCTTGCGAAGATCGCCAAAGACTGTGCTGCTGCCGCTGTGCTGATTTCTGCCTTTATTTCCCTATCGGTCGCCGCCTGTCTGCTGCTGCCGCCCCTGTGGCAGCTCCTAGAACCCCAGCTTTTTTAGCCCTTGCCCGCTTCGGCCATGACGTTAGCCCCGTGATTGTAGTCCCATGATTTTAGTTATCGACAACTACGACAGCTTTACCTACAACCTGGTGCAATACCTGGGCGAACTGGGCACCGAGTTGCCCGTGGCGGCGGATCTGCGGGTGTTTCGCAATGACGAGATTACCCTTGAGCAAATCGCCGCTCTCCAGCCCGACGGCATCGTGATTTCGCCCGGCCCCGGCACCCCCGACGATTCGGGGGTTTCCCTGGCGGTGATTCAAGCGCTCGGCCCTACCATCCCGATCCTAGGGGTGTGTTTGGGGCATCAGAGCATGGGGCAGGTGTTTGGCGGCGACGTCGTGCGCGCCCCCGAACTCATGCATGGCAAGACCTCGCCGATTCACCACACCGGCCAAGGGGTGTTTGCGGGCCTAGCCAATCCCTTCCTGGCCACCCGCTACCACAGTTTGGTGATCGATCGCCCCACCTGCCCCGCCGTGTTAGACATTACCGCCTGGGTAGACGATGGCACCATCATGGGCGTGCAGCATCGCGACTATCCCCACATTCAGGGGGTGCAGTTTCACCCCGAAAGCATTCTCACCGAGTCGGGGCTGCAAATTTTGCGGAATTTTTTGGTGTCGCTGCCGGTGCCGGTGGTGGTCTGATTTGGGATACTCACTCGCTGCATGGGCCTGGCCTACAATAAAAACCATAGTCCGACCTAGGTCTCCTAGCCATGAGCCCTACCACCAGCCCGGTTCGCTGGACAACTCAAGATATCGAAGCGTTGCCTGACAACGAGTGGGTTCGCTACGAGATCGTTGACGGGGAGTTATTTGTGACGCGATCGCCCCACCATAAGCATCAACAGCTGGCTGGCCGCATTTTTGCAGCTCTGGATCAGTGGGCGGTTAGCTCTGGCCTCGGTGAAGCCTCGATTATGCCGGGTCTGATTTTTTCAGACGCCGATAATGTATCGCCTGACGTGGTGTGGGGCAGCCACGACCGGATCGCCCAAATTCAGGATGAGGCGGGTCATTTTAAGGGTGCGCCAGAGTTGGTGGTAGAGGTGCTGTCTCCGGGCAAGGCTAACGAAGATCGCGATCGTTCTGCCAAACTCAAGCTCTACTCGATTCAGGGTGTGGAAGAATACTGGATTGTAGACCGGATGGCCCAGCGGGTAGAAGTCTACCGCCGTGAGCAGGCTCAGCTTACCCTAGTCGCCACATTGCTAGCTCAGGATGCCATTACCTCGCCGCTGCTGTCTGGGTTTGCCTGTGCGGTGGCCCCTCTCTTTGGGATCCGGAGACCGTAAGGGAGATTCCCGGAGAAGACAATACCCCCCCGGTAGGGGTGCAGGGCCTGCGCCCTGGTGAGGCATCAAGGGAGCATTCTCAGCCGGGCGATCGCGGAGTTAGGCCCTTGGTGGAGAGCCAGGGGTGGCCAGGGGCTGTAAGATATGAAGTAGTTATTAACCTTTGTAACAGTTCTATCAGGAGTCGAGCATGGGCCGGAAGCAGGCGATCGTGATTGGGGCTGGCATCGGTGGGTTGTCCATGGGCATTCGCCTGCAAAGCCTGGGGTTTGACACCACCATTGTTGAGAAGCTAGATGCCCCTGGCGGCAGGGCCTACGTGCGGCGAACCGATGGTTTTACCTTTGACATGGGGCCGACGGTGATCACGGTGCCCCACTTTATTGAGGAACTGTTTGCCCTAGGGCGCGATCGCGCCGACCTGACCGCCGATGACTTCCCGACCGAAATTGTGGATGAGAGCAAGCGGATCAAGGACGGCATTTCGGGTGGCCCCAACACCAGCCGCTACGTACAGATCGTCCCTATCCTGCCCTTCTACCGCATTTACTTTGACGATGGGACGTTTTTTGACTACGACGGTGACCCCGAGCATACCCGTCAGCAGATCGAAGAACTGGGCGAGCCGGGGGATCTGGAGGGCTACGCGCGCTTCCACGAGGCCTCGAGAGCTATTTTTGAGCGGGGCTTTTTAGAGCTGGGCTATACCCACTTTGGCACCGTGGGCTCCATGCTCAAGGTAGCCCCCGACCTGCTGAAACTGGGTGCGGTTCGCAACCTGTTTCGCTTTAGCAGCAAATACTTTAAGAGCGACAAGCTGCGCCAGGTGTTTAGCTTCGAGACCCTGCTGGTGGGCGGCAACCCCCTCTCCGTGCCCGCCATCTACGCCATGATCCACTTTGTGGAAAAGACCTGGGGCATTCACTTTGCCATGGGTGGCACGGGTGCCCTGGTGCAGGGCTTTGTGAAAAAGTTTGAGGAACTGGGCGGCACGATCACCTATGACGCTCCGGTTAGCCAAATTAACGTCGGCCGCGAGAGCGGCAAAAAAGTGGTGACGGGCGTTACCCTCGCCAACGGTACGGTCATGGCAGCCGATCTGGTGGTCTCTAACGCCGACTGGGCCACCACCTACGGCAAGCTGATCGAGCCCAAATATCGGTTTTGGAACAGCGACCTGCGGGTCAAACTGACCCAGCAGTCGATGTCGCTGTTTGTGATCTACTTTGGCTTTAAGGCCGACGGCAAAGAAAACGATAAGCTGCGCCACCACACCATTATTCTGGGCCCTCGCTATGAAGGGCTACTGAAGGATATCTTTAGTCGCAAGGTGCTCTCCGACGACTTCTCCCAGTACATTCACATTCCCACCCTGACCGATCCGTCCCTGGCACCGCCGGGCCACCACGCCGCCTACACCCTACTGCCGGTGCCTCACAATGGTTCGGGTATTGACTGGGCCGAGGTGGGCGATCGCCTAATGGATGTAGTCTTTACCTTCCTGGATGAGCGCGGCTACCTGCCCAACCTCAAGGAGCGGCTGGTGTGCCAGAGCTACATCACCCCCGACTATTTTGAGCACACCCTGGACGCCTATATGGGCAATGCCTTTGGGGTTGAACCGCTGCTGGTGCAGTCGGCCTTCTTTAGGCCCCACAATCGCAGTGAAGACATCGGCGGTCTGTACCTGGTGGGGGCAGGTACCCAGCCCGGTGCGGGCACCCCCAGTGTGATGATGTCGGCCAAAATGACGGCCCGCCTGGTGGCGGAAGACTTCGCGGTGCCCGACGAGGTGGTGAGCGGTAAGGCCAGCCCCGAACTCAGCTATCGTTAGGGGATTCTAGATGGCGATCGCCCTAGGGATGAGCCAGACTCACCCCTGGGATGTGACCTGTGGAGTGGGCCTGGATTCGCCATGACTGGCCCAAGTCAAGGGTCGAATCGGTCATTCGCGGTCTAAACTAATTTAGCCAAGGCTATCCGTACCGTGTGGGAGTAAGAGAACCGATGAAACGGCGAACATTAATGGGTTACGCAGGGGTTGGTCTGGGGACCGCCCTCGGGCTGGGGGCCACCCTAGGCCCCGCCCAGGCCCAAACCAGCGGCGTCACCATTAAGAGCCTAGGCCACATGGCCTTTCTGTTTACCAGCAGCGGGCGGCGGATTTTGGTGAACCCCTTTCGCCCCATTGGTTGTACCCAGGGCTTGCCTTCTCCGACGGTGGACGCCGACATTGTGATGATCAGTAGCCTCCTGTTTGACGAAGGCTACCTCGACGATCTGCCCGGCGAACCCCGCGTGCTCAGCGAACCCGGCGTCTACGACTTTGAGAATCTCCAGGTGCAGGGCATTCTCATCCCCCACGATCGCGAGGGGGGACGGCGCTTTGGCGACAACATCGTGTGGAAGTGGACCCAGGGGGGCGTTACCATCGTCAACCTAGGCGGAGCCGCCGCGCCGTTGGATGTCGAAGAACAAATTTTGCTGGGCCGACCCGATATCATGCTCGTACCCGTGGGGGGTGGACCCAAGGCGTTTAACGCCGCTGAGGCAGTTCAGGCGGTGCAACTCCTCAAGCCTAAGATCATTATTCCCACCCAGTATTTGACGACGGCCGCCAGCGATACCTGTGAGCTATCCTCGGTGGATGAGTTTCTGGCGCTGATGCAGGGCACCCCGGTAACCCGCGCCTCGAGCGGTACCCTGACGGTGCGCCCCAACGACCTACCCACCCAGGGCATGCGGATTCAGGTTTACCAGTACCCCACCGCCTAGGCTCGTTATCCACCCAGCTCCGTCACTGCCCATGTCTCTCTCCGCCATGTCCCCCGCCTACACCCACCGCCGTCAGTTGGTCATGGAATTGATTGGCGGCGGCACCGCCATCTTTGCCAGCGCCCCCTCGGCGGTGATGCACAATGACGTCGACTACCCCTTTCGCCAAGACAGCAACTTTTACTACCTGACTGGGTTTAACGAGCCAGCGGCGGTGGCGGTGCTGGCCCCCCACCATGAGGAGCACCGGTTTGTGCTCTTCGTGCGGCCCAAGGATCCTGAAAAAGAAACCTGGTCGGGCTATCGGGTGGGGGTCGACCAGGCCAAGGAGCAGTACGGGGCCGACGAGGTCTACCCCATAGCTGAACTCAACGAGCATCTGCCCAAGTACCTCGAGAAAGCCGATCGCCTCTACTACCACTTTGGCCATGACCAAGCCCTGAACAACATGGTGCTGCGCCACTGGCAGCGCCTGTTGGCCACCTACTACAAGCGCGGTACCGGCCCCGTGGCCCTGGAAGATGCCACCCTGATGATGCAGACCCTGCGCCGGGTCAAGTCGCCGGAGGAGCTGGAGCGGCTGCGCCGGGCGATCGCCATTTCCGCTAAGGCCCACAACCATGCCCGCGACATCGCTCGCCCAGGCCGCTACGAGTACGAAATTCAGGCTGAAATCGAGCATATTTTTCGTCTGGAGGGGGCCATGGGGCCGGCCTACACCTCCATTGTGGCCTCGGGGGTGAACGCCTGTATTCTGCACTACGTGGAAAACAACTGCCAGATGCAGGACGGCGACCTGCTGCTGATTGATGCCGGCTGCGCCTACGACTACTACAACGCCGACATTACCCGTACGTTTCCGGTGGGGGGCCGCTTTAGCGATGAGCAGCGCATTTTGTACGAACTGGTGCTAGAAGCACAGTTGAGGGCGATCGCCGCCGTCAAGCCCGGGGCCCCCTTCAACGAGTTTCACGATGCCTCCACCCGCACCATTACCGAGGGGCTGGTGGAGCTAGGGCTGCTCCACGGCTCCGTGGATACCCTGATTGAGGAGAAGAAGCACAAGGCGTTCTTTATGCATGGCACGGGTCATTTCCTGGGCCTAGATGTGCACGACGCAGGCATTTTGCGTAACCCCGATAAAACCTGGAAGCCCTTTGAGGTGGGCAATGTGGTCACCGTTGAGCCGGGTATTTATATCTCGCCCACCTACGAGCCGGTGGAGGGGCAGCCCCCGATTGACGATTGCTGGCGGGGCATTGGCATTCGCATTGAAGACGATGTGTTGGTGACCGAAACGGGCTGCGAGGTGCTGACCGCCGCCGTGCCCAAGGCATTAGAGGCGATGGAACGGTAAGGGAGATTACAACCAGTATGGGCAGTCAATCAATGGCAAAAACCTGGTTTCTCCTGGCCTCCATGGTGGGTTGGCTGATCGTGGGAGCGGCCTTGATGTACCTCTTTCCTGCGATCGCCGATGGGCTGGTAGCTAGCGATCTCACCCATCGTTGGATGGCCAATCTGGCTCTGAGCGGCTACAATCCGGCCCTCGGCTGGGGTGGCGGTGGTCTGGCCTTGATCCTAACGGTGGCGGGCAACTGGCTGTGGTATCAGACGTTTGAGGGCAAACGCTAGGGGCGTTTCTCTGGGCTGAGGGGGCTTGGCTTGGCCCTAGTGGCACTGATCCGATGGGTCACTTGTGCTGGCCAATGGCTAAGTTGATCCTGCGATCGCAAAAATGCCCTGGGCTCTGCTACTATGGAAAACTGCAATTGCAGCACGGGCGATTAGCTCAGTTGGTAGAGCGCCTGCCTTACAAGCAGGATGTCACTGGTTCGAGTCCAGTATCGCCCATACAGGAAACCCAAGCCCTCAGGCCTTTTCAGGCGGCGGCTTCAAGCATCGCCAGAACTGACTGAATGGGGCTGAACTGGAATGAACGGAGGCATTTCTAGATCAAATTTAGATCAGGAGCTAGCTCGCCATGGGACGAAAAGCGCTGACGGTGGACGCGGCCAATCAACGGCTAGACGCGGCTCAGATGGGGTTGAAGCTTTACCTGCGCGGCGAGAAGCTTTCGCTGCGGGGCACCCTCCCACCCCGACCAGACAGCAAGGAGACTCGGCCCAAGCAGGTTGTTTTATGAGCTGAAACCCTTATTCTCTCGTGACCCTCTGAACGGTTACAAGGGCTCTGACTTTGACCAGTCCACAGAAACGGAGATCTGTTAGGTTGTAAAAACCATTCGCCATGAACGAGCTTGACTTGAGATCGGATGTCAAGTTAGCTGTTCCAGATTCGCATAGAGATCTTGAGTTTTACAGGTAAATCCGATGCTATCTAGCGTTATTGAGTCATTCTCTCGATAGATACTAGGCACCCAAACATTCTGCGGCTTTCGCTGAAACTTTTCCCCTATAACCTGCTTTTGATGAATAAGTATATATTCTTCAAGCTCTGGGATGGCTTTATAACTAGCAAATTTTTCTCCCCTATCAAAAGCCTCGGTAGAGTCGGATAGCACTTCAACGATAAGTTTCGGATGGAGAATAAAATCTTCCTGAGAGGCATGATCTCGCTCATCACAAGTTACTGCGAGATCAGAGTAATAGAATATATCTAGCTCAGGTATGAAAATCTTCATACTACTAGCATAGGAGAGACAGGGCTTCTCTTTCAAGGAGTTCACTAACAGGGCTGAGAGATTACCCACAATGATCGAGTGTACTTTACTAGATCCTGCTATTGCAAGGATCTGACCTTGGAGATACTCGTGCTTAATAGGGCTTATTCGCTCGATTGCCAAATACTCATCAGGAGTGAAGTAAGCTGTTGAGCATCTAAATTGCATGTTGGTTTCTGTGAAGCCCTTGCGGCAAGGCTTTTGTGGCGATTGTACTAGTGCAGTTTGAATGACTAACAGCTTATGGGTATCGTCGATTGCTTTTCATAGCATCCATTTATCTCTAGAAAAATCAGGCTTAATAAACCTCGTCTAGCTTGAAACCCGGAGTTTACCCTCACCCTAAATCCCTCTCCCAGGGAGAGGGACTTTGAAGTCTGTTCCGGCTCCCCTCGCCCTTTGGGAGAGGGGCTGGGGGTGAGGGC
>Ga0169931_10012187_pt1 | contig 11969 bp, 11 predicted proteins | sample Kivu_15m_20L_FD_129675 | JGI IMG/M metagenome (GOLD analysis project Ga0169931, IMG submission 129675) | Freshwater microbial communities from Lake Kivu, Western Province, Rwanda to study Microbial Dark Matter (Phase II) - Kivu_15m_20L... | ecosystem: Environmental > Aquatic > Freshwater > Lake...
CCTTTCGTTAGTCGTTACCAGGAATTTCCTAGTAGCGGCTTTTAAGATGAGTCGCACGTGCTGACGCATCTCTTTCCCCCCGTGATATCCGGATCACAGGAGAAACCTGTTTGTTAGGAGTCATTTATTTGACCCCTTTCGCACCAATATTGATCGCCTGAGCAAGGATTGTGCTTTTGCTAGAGTCTAAAATTATACGGGTAGTTATCTCATTTGGAATCGCATCGACATCTAACCCACCAGTAGCATCCACAAATAGGGGTAAATCAATGGTGGAGTCTATATATAGGGTGGCAGTTAAGAGGTAATTACCGTTAGAAAGGCGGGTGATTGCTGAGGCAGAACCAGTCTGGGTTAACGGGAACCAGGAGCCAGCAATAGTGACTGATGGGCTTGCATAGTATGAGGTACCAGAGCCATCAACAGTTACAGATTGTGACATTAGCAGATTAACAACATTATCGCCATATGCCCGAAGGTATGAAACTAAAACATAACCATCTGGGTTGGTAATAGTTGATTGTGAGGATAAACCAACTGAGCCAACTTCGCCAGCAGAGTCTGAGACTGTAAAAGCAGTTGGTAAGCCATCTTTTGATAGGCCAGCAAATAAGGATTTAGATATACGAAAATTTATATCTGAGTTATCTTGAATTAATTTTTGTGCTGAAAGAGTCTCTTCTGTAGGAGAAAGAGTCTCTTCTGTAGGAGATTGTGACGAATTACTATTAGCCTCAGAGTTAACTGCGGATGGAACCTCTTGCTGAGCAGCTGCGGTGATAGTTGGTGTATTAAATTCTGAACCTGTTACAGAGTTAAATCCAAGGAAAGCAACCATTACAATAAGTAATGAGAGTGCTACCTTTGAAGATTTCTTCGCAAGCTCGGCTGCTTTCTTATATGTACCAGAGAGCGCATCAAGTGCGGTAGAGCCAGTTTTCTCGTCAACCACCCACTCAGTAAGAACTCGAACAAAAGAAGCGCGAGCGCGTTGCACAACGTGACGAACATTTTTCTCGCTCGTTCCAATTGCGTGAGCAATTTCTTTAGTTGTTCGGCCTTCAACCTCCCACATAACAAGTGCGGTGCGTTGAGTTTCTGATAAACGAGATAACGCTTCGCGAATTATTGAAGCATCCTCTGCTGCAGCAAGTGTGGCATCCATTGGAATGTAGCTTTGAGCTGCAAGTGTAGCCAATCGCTCTTGTGAGGCATCTGAATCAATTGCAACCAAGTTGGGACGTGATCCAGTAGCACGGATTACATTCAGGCATAAGTTGTTAACAGTAGTGCGCAAATATGCCATGGCACGATCTGCTGTATCTAACTCTGGAGCTGCCAAGATAAATTTAAGGAAGGCATCTTGAACAACCTCTGCTGCATCTGCATCGCTTCGAAGAATTCGGCGGGCTTGAGCGATAAGTGATGAGCGATTTTGGGTATAAAGGGCGGATAAATCAGAAACAGACCACGCAGCAACAGTTGCTGGGGTCTGAGCCTTCTTACGAAGTGACACTTTGATTTCCCGCTTTCAGGTGAGCCAACGTCTTGACCCCTCTACCTAGTAAGACACCAAAATGGGTTAAATGTTGTCATTTAAGGCAGAGTTTTTCTAGTTCTGGCTCCGCTTGCTGCCTTGGCCAGCCACCGCTTCGAGCACAGCCTTAGGCACACTTACATTTTGAGTCTCTATGCAAAAGCGCCATTCAGCCTCCGAAATAGTGGGCAGCTCAAATCACTCAGCCTTATTTATGTTACTTGCCGAAAACTACTTATTGCCTTGGAAATTCCTTCTGCAAAAGGTGCTGGATGCCAATCCAGTAAGCTTGAAAGCAAATTACAATTTAAAATGACTGAAGCTTTCATACTCGCCTCTGTATACGGAGATTGGATTTCATTTAAACAAAAACCGTACCTATAGAAACTCTCGAATACTTCATCACTTGAGGTCGGGATACCTGTAGATACATTGACGTATTCCGCATAGTCACGGGTCTTGATTAAGCCAATTACTGCTGCTGAAACATCATCTACAGAAATGTAGTCTCTGTAGATTTGTCTCCCAGTAATTCTCTTAACTGGATTTAAAGTTATAAGTGATCGAAAAATCAACCCAATAAATCCTTGAGTTATTGTTGGACCATAAACGTTAGCAATACGTAGATTACAATTTTTTACATTTTTATTCTTCATAATTCTCATCAAATTCTCTTCAAGTAAGAATTTTGAATTCCGTAAAACACTTGGTTCTAAGTTTTCCCTTGATTCAACTAAAGGAAAGGGTGAATCTTTATAAACTGACGCGGAGCTTAAAAAAAAGTTTTTTGAGCTAATAAATGAATCAGAATTGAACCACTCGTAGAAATTTTCCGAATTCTCGAATAATACTTCATGATTACGCCATGCAACTATTGATACTTTGCAACTTAACTTTGCATTCAAAATCTCTTCACGGGAATAAAACGAAATTTGATCAGTTGTAAGATGATCAAAACCAGGTGGCGTAAAATTTGTTATGCAAACTACACTTAATCCTTCACTCGCGATTTCGGTTATGATCTTGCTTGTAATCTCACCGAAACCAAAAATGGCGATGTCATAACTTAGATTTTGCATCACTTTGGAATTAAGGCGTTAATCTCTCGAAGTGCCTCGATATCATTAATTACTTCAATAGGCAACGAGGGTAGTACTTTGTAACGATTCGCAATTTTTATCGAGAAAATTGCCGGGTGCTTAGTTTTCAATACGGTTTCGTTGTCTGCATGTAACTCTTCTTTGAGTTTTTCACCTGTTCGTAAACCAACTAACTTAATCTCCGAGCGACTCCCCGAAATTTTCTTCATTTTATGAATGATATCAATGAGATTAACCTGATCTCCCATCTCTAGGATGTGAACTTCACCTTGGTTTAAAACAATTGCCCCTAATGACAAACTTGCAGCTTCCTCTAATTTCATGAAATACCTTGCAACATTGATATCCGTTAAAGTAACGGGCAAATTTGCTTCCAGTTGCCGTGAAAAAGTCTCAATTACTGAGCCCTGGGAATTAAAAACATTTCCAAAACGAACGCTAGTAAAATCCTTTTCGCCTATTTCTCTATATTTTGCTGTTAAGAGCTCACCGATATACTTTGTTTTCCCCAATACGCTAATGGGATTGGCTGCTTTGTCTGTTGAAATGTTTAAAAACTTTGCCACTTTATATTTATGAGCAAATTTCAACATATTGCTAGTTCCTAATACATTGGTCATATAAGCTTCCCTGGGTTGTTTTTCTAAAACTGCAAGATGTTTAAGCGCTGCGGCATGAATTATGATTGATGGATTAAATTCTTTTATGCAATTTTCTATTCCTTGAGAATCTCTTACATCGACAACTTTAAAACTTGCTGTGTTAAATAGTGCAGAACCAATTAGTTGCAAACTTAAGGAATGAAGTCTATTTTCGTCCCTATCCGTTGCCAGCACTTGGACTGAGTGAAATTTTGACAATTCCAAAACTATTTTGGAACCTATAGAACCGCCAGCTCCAGTTACTAGAATTTTCTCATTTTCAAAGGAGTTATAATTGAAAACCTCATCAGTTATTTTTCTGCCATTGCTATTTATTATCTCTTCGTAGGTGTACTGGTTTGACATGTGACAAGATTACTCGAAACTTCGTTGCAAATGGGTGGGCCCTGTCGGGATCGAACCGACGACCCACGGATTAAAAGTCCGTTGCTCTACCGACTGAGCTAAAGGCCCTAACAATCAGAAAATAATGGTTTTCCCATTATAGTAGTAGGCAAAGAACTCTAGGTTTACGCTACTCCCGAACCATACCTTAGACTTGTGCTCAATCTTGATCGTAATTTTTAGCATTTGTCCGGAACGGACATAATTCTAAAATATCGCACATGATATGAATGATTTATGTTTTGCAGTAAACTCATGGAATGTATCTGAGTCGGACTTAAATTGCAAAAATACGTTATTATTGGCACTGGCGGCCATGCCAAATCAATCCAAGACTTAATCACAAACGATGGTGGAGAGGTAAAATACTTTATTGGTTTTGATGAAGGCTTAAGTAATGTCAAAAATATCCCTGTACTTAGTGTTAATGAAATGCAAGAACTGCCAGTTGATTTTGACCTAGTGTTAGGAATTGGAAATTTCGAAATTCGCAATAAAGTTTTAGAAGGCATCGGGTTAGTCTTTCCAGATTCAAGATTTCCTGCACTAGTACATTCAACAAGTTATGTGTCGAAATCTGCCAAACTTGGCTTTGGTACTGTAGTTTTTGCAAATGCATATGTGGGACCAAATTCGAAGGTTGGAAAATTTAGTGTGATAAACACCGCTGCAAGCATTGATCATGACTGTCTGGTTGGCAATCAAAATTTTGTGGCTCCCGGTGTTATTTTTGCTGGGGGTGTGAAAACTGGACATAATTGTTTTATAGGAATGGGCTCCTTGATTTCTAGTCAAATTTCAGTTGGACAAAATTCTGTAGTCGCTGCAAATAGTTTCGTGAATGAAAATGTCCCTGACAATTCTTTTGCCGCTGGTACACCCGCAAAATTGAAATAATCATGAGACCTTTCATAATCGCCGAGATTGGTGTCAATCATGATGGCTCTTTAGAAAAGGCGATTGATTTGATTGATGCAGCTAAAAGCGCCGGTGCAAGTGCCGCTAAGTTTCAATCATTTTCCGCAAATAGACTCGCAACCGAAGTAACGCCAAAAGTTGAGTATCAAAGAATTGGGGATGGTGAAAGAACTCATTATGAGATGTTGAAGCAGCTTGAATTGAGTTTTTCAGATCAAGCCAAACTCAAAAAGTATTGCGACTCCGTTGGAATTGAATTTATCTCTACTCCATACGCAGTCGAGGATGCCATATTCTTGAATTCAATTAATGTTAATTGTTTTAAAATTGCTTCAGCAGATATTGTAGATTTACCTCTTTTAGAGTACGTCAGTAAAACCAAAAAACTTACATTGATCTCAACAGGTATGGCGAGTATCGATGAAATAAAGTCTGCTGCTAAATTTTTTCACTCATCAAATTCTAATTTTGTATTGATGCATACAACTTCTGAGTACCCAACTAAATTGGAATTTACAAATATATCTAGATTAAAGGCTTTGATCCAGTTTGATTCTAGCGGTATCGGGTTTTCTGACCACACAACTGATTCAATCGGTGCCATTATGGCAATAGCACTTGGGGCAACTTATTTTGAAAAACACTTTACGCTTGATAAAACTGATTCTGGACCAGATCATGCAGCATCGCTAGAACCAGAAGAATTCAAAAAGTATGTTTTAGACATCGAAGCTGGTTTTAAAGCTTTGGGCTCTGCAGAATTTGTTAGAACCGCTGGTGAAGAGGGTATGGCAAAAACATCTCGCAAAAGCTTGCATTATTCTCGTGACTTAGAGGTTGGTAATATCCTAGGTGTAAGTGATTTAGTCCTACTTCGCCCAGGTACTGGAGTGATGTGGAGCGAATGTGAAAAATTTTTGGAAAGAGCACTTAAGCATAAGGTTGCAAAAGGTACTATGCTAAGAATTCAAGATTTTCAATAACGAAGTGTTTTGCGAAATTTCATAAATGAAAATCTATTGTTCAACTGGTGGGTTTGAAGATAAGCCATTTTATGAAGTTGCAAATTCATTTTTAAAATTAGGAATCAAACAGGTTGAATTGTCTTCCGGCTCCTTGGTCGCCGGAGTACCCGAGAAAATCATTAGCTTAAGTCGAGAGATTGATTTAATGTTGCATAACTATTTCCCGCCTCCGAAAAATCCATTCGTTTTAAATTTGGCTTCAAAGGATGTTCAAATATCTGAAAGAACGATGGAATTTTTTCAAAACGCAATTAAGCTTTCAGCGTCAATTGGTGCAAAATATTATGGAGTGCATGCTGGATTTTTAACAGACATTTCGGTTTCGGAAATTGGCAAGACAGTTAACGCTAAATCTATACTAGGAAGGGATGAAGGGATGGAAATATTTATCTCGAACATAACTGTCTTGGATAAGTTTGCTGTAAATCACGATGTTGTACTTCTAGTTGAGAATAATGTCCTAAGTAAAAAGAACTTCATTAACAACACCACGAATCCACTTTTGCTAACTTATCCCGAAGAAATTAATCTATTTTTTCAATCTGTTAGCAAAGAAGTCAGATTATTACTAGATTTTGGTCATCTAAAGGTCTCTGCAAAGACTTTGGGTTTTGATTTAATTTCGGCGGTTTCAGATATACAGAAATGGGTGGGCGGATACCACATGAGTGAAAATCATGGAGAGCTTGATGACCATCTAAACTTTGATTCAAGCGCTTGGTTTTTGTCACATTTAGACGCTACGGTTGACTTCGCCACTCTGGAAATCAAGAATTCAAGCCCCGAAGAAATTCTTGAAACCTGGAAAATGGTAAACGGAAAAGTGAATGCTAGGCTTGATTAGGTCATGAAAAAAATGTTAAAAGAACTACCTGCCACTATCAAGGAGTGCCTTGAACAAATCTCGTCTAATGGTGAGGGTTTAATTTTTCTCGTGCGGAATTCCAGTTTGCAGGGGTCTCTTAGTGACGGGGATATTCGTAGAGCTCTGCTAGGGGGGGCAGAATTAAATGACTCTGTCGAAGATTTCATAAATAAGAACGTTCATTCTTTAACTGAGTTTAGTTCACCCATTGAAATTCATAAGGCTTTCTCACCAGGAATTAAATTTGTTCCTGTCATTAACAGCGATGGATTAGTTAAAAAAGTACTAAGGATTGGGGAATCTAGTTTCATACCGCTTTCTGAACCAAATTTAAGTTTGAGAGAGAGTGAATATTTAAATGAGGCTATGAAATCTGGTTGGATTTCGTCTATTGGTAATTATGTTGAAATGTTCGAAAAATCTTTTGCTAACTATGTCGATTCAAAGTATGCAATTACAGTTTCAAATGGCACCTTAGGATTGGTTTTGGCATTAAAAATGTTGAAAATTGGAGTAGGCGATGAAGTAATCGTTCCAAATGTAACTTTTGGTGCAACAGCCAATGCAGTCTGTCAGGTAGGGGCCATCCCAATTTTTGCAGATATCGATCAGGATACGATGTGCATGGATTTGGAATCTTTCCGATCAAAAATTACTAATAAGACTCGAGCGGTGATTCCGGTCCATCTTTATGGAAATGCAGCAGATGTCTTAGAAATAAATAAAATCGCAAAAAATTCTAATTTTTATGTAATCGAAGACGCTGCGGAGGCAGTAGGTACACGTATTTCTGGTAAACACGTAGGAACATTTGGAGATATTGGTGTATTTTCTTTCTTTGCTAACAAAACTATTACCACTGGTGAAGGTGGAATGCTCGTGTTAAATAACGAGCAGTTATATTTCAAAGGCAAAATGATGCGTAGTCATGGCTTTTCGCCCAATAATAGGTATTGGCATGAAACTTGGGGAACAAATATGCGGATGACCAATCTTCAAGCAGCAATAGGTTGTGCTCAGATGGAAAGAGTGACAGAACTAGTAGAAATCAAGCAAAAAAATGCTGGAATTTACAAAGAGTTTTTGTCAAGTCTATATCCTACAAAAATAACTTATGTAAAAGAACGTACTGATTGCGAGAATTCACATTGGCTTTTTGTGATTAAGTTAAAAGATAAAAACTTAATTCAAAAGTTAGAAACTCACTTAGTCTCAAACCAAATTGAGACTAGACGGATTTTCCACCCGCTCAATGTCCAACCAGCTTTTGAAAAATACAGTTCAAAAAATGAAATTTTTAGTGGCTCTGTAGCAGCATACGAAAATAGTATATGTTTACCATCATCTACGCTATTAAGTTTAGAACAAATTCGCAAAATTGCATCTGTGATCTCAAGTTTTTTTGAGTCTACTGCTGAGAAATCTTAGATATTGGTAAGTTGCTCGATTCAAGCTGCTTACGAGCGTTTGCAAGTCCATGATTGATAAAAACTAGCAAATTAGCTGTACAAACTGCATCAATTCTAGGGTGCGACAAACCAGCATGCATATGTTCACTTTTGCCAATTCCACCAGAAAAGATTATTGGTACTGTCAATAATCCAGCAAGCATAAACTCTGGTAACTTCAAGCCTGATACATTGCCTGTACTGTCTTTGTCAACAGACTGAATAAGGATTTACCCGCACCACAAGTTTTGAACAATACTTACTGGTCAAATAACTCTTGACCATTAACATTTGATTCTTTGTTTAAATTTTATATTTAGATATTTTCTATGCCAGATAAATTCCATAATCAAAGCTGGCAGCAACCTCCTGAAGGCGGCACTTCTCGCCTACTTTAGATGCAACTGTGTGATTTTCTGATAAACTGTTATTTAAATCTCTCATCTTTGCTAGAAGACTGAATTTATCACATTTACCAAGCACTTAGACCTCCATCAATAAATAAGTTTTGTCCAGTGATATAGGAGGACAAATCACTTAGTAGAAAAATTGGTAAACCAATGATTTCTTCTACATTGGCCATTCGTCCAAAAGGCACGCGCTTGCTGTATGCTCTCACAAATTCTTTACTTTGGTTGTTAAAAACTCCACCTGGGCTGACAGCATTAACTCGAACCCCATTTTGCGCCCATGAAGTTGCCAAGTGCTTGGATAATGCTTGAATTCCACCTTTTGACACAGTGTATGACACAGGAGTTGTCATTAATTTATTTTCCGTTGAAGTTTTCTCGTAAATTCTTAAGTCTGGACCCATTTCTGCCCCATATATTGAGCAGAAATTTACTATCGACCCAGTAGATCTGCTTACCATTCTTAAACCTATCTCCCTGCACAATAAAAATGTGTTATGCAAATTTCCTTCAACAATCTCTTTCCAGGTTGATAGTGTGTAATCTGAAATAGGACTGAAATAAAGATTCTCGTCCTTAACTTTCGTGGTCATACAATTTATTAGTCCAAAGACAGGACCAAAGTTCAGTTCAATTGAATCTACAATTTTTTTAACACTATCTTGTGAGTAGCTTTGGTTTATCTCAATGAAATGAACGTTCTTTATATCTTCTATATTGTTTTTACCTTGATCCAAAACTATAGCAATAGCGTTTAATTTGCTTAAAGCTTTAGTAATTGCACTTCCGATTAAGCCATTTCCTCCAGCAACAACTATCACTTTATCGCTAAAATCTAACGCGTCCTTTAAATCATTCATTTATTACTATTTTCACTCAAGAATTTTACAATTTCGAAGTCTAGTTCTGTATCTATATCTCGAGACCTTTTCTCCGGCATTTCATATAAAAGTGAATCATTAAATATGACAATTGGGTTACTTTTTAACGCTTGGGCATTCCAAACATGAACCGCAGCATTCATGTCAAAACTTTTAGGCGATAGTTGTCTACTTAAATAAGGCGGATTAACAGTTTTACTAATTGAGATTTTACCCTTCGAATCTATCTCTAGCATATTAAAATAGGGATTTCGATGCGATATACATGCAGAAACAACTGATGAAACTTTATTGAGCTCCAACATGTCGATTGCCCCTTTAATATCTTCGACTTTTCGCAATGGCGATGTTACATCAAGATCTACCACGACATCATAACTAATACCTAATTCTTTTTCAGTTTCTAACAATGCGTGTAAAATTGTTTCTGGTTTTCCTGCTTGATCAGTGGTTAAGATCGGTGGTCGATTAATCGTCAAGTCTGCGCCATATAGTAATGAATTCTCTAATATTTCTTCGTCATCGGTTGAGACAGTGATCGACGTAAAGTATTCAGATTTGACAGCTTGAGAAATAGCAATAGCATATAAAGGAATGCCATTCAACAATAATTTATTCTTCCCGGGTAAACCTTTTGAATTTTTACGAGCGCAAATTGTTGCCAATCGTTTCAATTTTTATGCTCCATGACTCATCGATTCTATTTTGTAGATTAATTCATCAACTTTTAGCGCCTCTTCAAGTGTAGCAACTGATTCACCTTGGTGACTAATCAGTGCTGCATGCATTAAGCCATATGTCCCTTGAATATTGCCTTCACATTCAACTTGAACACCAGGTGCAATTAATTTATTATTTAAAAGATCTACCCAAATTGTACCTGCGGATGTGAGAATCCTAATTTCTCGTTTAGGCATAGTATCTAAACTATTTAATTGCAAACTAATTATTGGTACTTGCGGTGTATTCATAGAGACATGCCAGCAGTCGTCAGAGTCAATCGTTACCTCACCAATTTTACCTCCAATGGCGTAGCAAACCTTTGGTTCCCCAAACAACCAGATTAACAAATCTAATTCGTGCGAGAAATCACGTAGAACTCCCCCGCCTTTCTTTTTGAAGGATGAATACTGGGTTAAATTTCTTTTTTCATCTCTCCAATTTGAATATAAATTTCCATAGTAAATTTCTGCTGCATAAATCTTGAATTTATCTTGGGCAATTACTTTTTTTAGCTTAGCAATTGAAGATAGAAACCTTAGGTTGTACCCCACCCCAATTCTTTCAAATTCAAAATTATCTTTTTGATTTTTAAAATCTAGTGGTTTTTCAATTAACACTGTCCCTGTATATTTAATTTTTTGCAATTCTTTTAATGTGTCCAAGTGTTTAGAAGTTTCATTGCAAATAATCACATAGCTTGGTTTTACCACATCTAAAGCTTTAGCCATTGAATGAAAGTTAAACTCAGATTGAAGAGTGTGGCTGGAGACTGTAAATACTTGATGGCCTAAATCATTTAGTATTTTTTGGTGCCTTATACCAACAGCACCTAACCCAATCACCAGTACTTTCATATACGAATCTTACTTGCTTATTAGAAGAAACTTACTTATTTATTGGAAAGACTTAATCGCTTTCGGAAGAAGCTTTGATTAACCTATCCTTTATGGCAACTTCAATTCCATATCCTTCCGGCAATATAGCGATTATTCGCGCCAGATTCTTGTTATCTGCATCTCTTAATGCTCCGTATAAGCACTGTGCATATTCAGTTAAATTCTTTGGAGACGCTAATCTGATTACACCCTCCGGAGTTTCAATTTCACTAAGGGCAATTAGGCCATCTCCTAAACTTGGGAGAGAATTAAGTAAAACTCTTGCTTTTGGTGCATAGTGAGATTTGTGTGACCCGGAGAATTTTAGTGGGATTCCATTCTGAACGGTTGAGAGAGGCAATCCTAAACACTCTTCAATCATTAATCCAGTTATTGCCCCTGGACGTAAAATTCTTGGTAACGTACTTGTGCAATCTAAAATTGTTGATTCCACACCAACAGCAGATGCACCGCCGTCCAAAATCAAATCGCCTTTAATTAATTTGCTACCTAACTCTTGATTTACTGCCAGCGCCGATGTTGGCGATACAGCTCCAAACCTATTTGCACTTGGTGCTACAACTCCAAACCCTCCAAGCAATTCAAACTCTCTCAACAAGGAGGAGGCTATGGTGTGGTTAGGTGCCCTAACCCCAACTGAATCTTGATCGCCTGTAATAAAATTTTTTGCTAACTCACTTCTTTTTAATATTAGAGTCAGTGGCCCTGGCCAAAACTGGGTTGCAAGTTTCATTGCAAATTCTGGAATGTTAATTGCCCATTTATCTAGATGATGAATTGATGAAACATGAACGATCAGTGGGTGATCAGATGGCCTGCCTTTAACGCTATAGATTCTGCGCACTGCATGCTCATTTGTTGCATCAGTACCTAATCCATACACAGTCTCTGTTGGAAATGCCACAAGATAGCCATCTTTCAAAGCTTTTGCCGCTTTTTTTATGTCATCTTGCGTGCAGTTGGAGATAATTTCCATGCGCGAATCATCCCATTTAACTAGTTTTGACCTGTTCTATTTGACCGATACCCTTCTCCTTCAGGTCCCCATCGTCTAGTGGCCTAGGACGTCGCCCTTTCACGGCGTTAACACGGGTTCAAATCCCGTTGGGGACGCGTCAAA
>Ga0169931_10012188_pt1 | contig 11968 bp, 12 predicted proteins | sample Kivu_15m_20L_FD_129675 | JGI IMG/M metagenome (GOLD analysis project Ga0169931, IMG submission 129675) | Freshwater microbial communities from Lake Kivu, Western Province, Rwanda to study Microbial Dark Matter (Phase II) - Kivu_15m_20L... | ecosystem: Environmental > Aquatic > Freshwater > Lake...
ATCAACAGATACTATTCTGTAGTTTATAAGGGCAACATACTTTTAAGGGGTTACATACCCTCTTCACAAGGAAATCCTAACTCAAATCAACATTCCCGTTCAAGTTCTGTTTCAACAATTAACATCTCACACATAACATACAATTACATAAATTCAATTTTTGGTCCTTCAGATATCCCTAGGCTTATTGATAGCAATAAATATCTTCTTCTACGATATGATGGTATTTCATTTCTGTTTGACAATTTGGGTATTGAAAATGAGGAATCTATAGTGGTAGGAACGGACGCAGCATTAAACAAAATAATTATATTTAAAGAGAAAACCCTCTGCGAATCAATATCGAATACGAATAACATGAATTATATCTCCTCAAAAGAAAATACAAGTGGAACAGCTTTTCGTATTAAAAATACTGGGTTATATCCAAATATAAAAATTGATGTTGAAAAAGGTCTATTTACATTATCATCCTCAGGAATTAACACAAACAATATCAATCAGAATTTTACTAACAATCTAATTAAAACTAACTGGGATGATAAGTCAGGAGATGATGAATTTAACTCTGATGGATATTTTGAAAAGACAATAGCATTAGGGGAAAACGTAGAGACAGTCCTTTACAAACTGAGTAATCCTAATTACATTTATTACAAACCTTCTGAAACCGAATATGATTATTTAGATTATGAATTTGAAGGAAATTCGAAGGAAACACAAAATGTTCATTGGATTTCAGACAACAAATTTGAAGATAACGACTATTTTTTAAACTATTATTCATTAGGTATTGATGTTCTTATAGATGGGGTAACTAATAAAACTAAAAAATTAATTTTTCATACGAATTCACCTTTCGATGCTAGGTTTGGAATTTATAATCGCTGTAATTTTTCTATTGAGATAAATAAGAACTTTTTCCAGAAAATAAATGATGGCCCTATAGGCACCAATAGCTCAACCAATGTCGATTCAAATAATCAACATTTAATTAATCATTCTCCAAGAAGCAGAAAAATTTCTGAAGATTCTTCTAAGTTGATTATAATATCAGAAGAGAAAGACGAGAATGTAAATCATTATTTGAGAGATCCAAAACCATTTCTAAATAATTCTGGGTATATTCAAAATTCGAATACTCAGGGTACACATAATTTGAAAATAGAAAACACTGAAGATTTTTCAATTGTTATTCCAATTTCGAATGGTACTTCAGGTAATAACAATACTGTAGTTACTAGAAATTATGATAAGGAAAAAGAAGATTGTAGTCATCTGAGTTATAAAGATTCTTATACTGCCAACCTGATTGAGAACGTAAAAGAAGAAAAAGAAATAGCAGCAAGTAGCACAACTTTAAATAAAAATAATTTGAATAACGTCAATTATGCAAATCCACAGAGTAATCAGATCTCTCAAAATCAAAATATTTCAACAAGAAAAAGAACGAAAACCTCTTTTGATATTGCAGAAAAGTCATTTAGTTCTATCAATGAATCTAATACAAGTATTTCCTTAAATAATTCTGATATTTTAAATTCATATTTTATTTATCCATTTACAAACTTCTATGAAATTCTAAATCGTGTTCCTCAAAATTCGTATTTTGTGTATCATAAACACGAGGGAAAATTAAACAGTTTGATTAAATATTATGTATTTGATGGATTTATTTTCGAAGTTTTAGAAAACTATTCGATTGCCAGTGTGACATTGTTTAAATCATGTAGATAGATAAAATAAAATAAAGTGAATAATGCTGTATAAATAAGCAAAATTGAAGATAACACTCTAATTTATAAAATTTCATTAGAATTCATATTAAAATTTCAATTTGTAATTCATATAAATTTAACAATTTATTATCATTATTGATAAATCAAGGATTGTTTTAATATTATAAATATATGTTTGTTTAATTAACGTTATGATTTATATAAAATATTTATTGATTAGTTCAAATGATTTCATAACTTTCTATAATTTGATAATAAGTATGTAAATAAAGTAATTAAGTTTTAAAAAAATATTGATTAATAGTGGTACTGCTTCTTAAGTTGTCTTTCTGTTTAATACAGATATAATTAAAGGTCCTATGACTAAAAGTTTTAAATAAAACTGGGCTAGTTTAAATTGATAAATTAAAACATCACTCTAATTAAGCTAAGACCAGAATATTTTAACAATTTTTATAATTAATTGATCTAAATTATAAAACGAAGAATGATAAAATCAACCTAAACTAAATTCGTCACAAATCATAAATCGTATCGGCCATTTTTTTATTTCGAATGTATATATTTGGTATTTTTCAAATCACTAGTTAAACTGCAAAAAGTTTTATGAAATAATCTAAAGAAGTAAAGAATGATAAAATAATTTATAACTAGTTTAAATAAAGTATATTTATATAATATTTTGTCTTTTAAAAATTTATTTATTGACAAATATGTTTAAAACAATAAAATATGATGCGATTAAATTCAATTTTATTTCTGTAGAAAATAAAATTTCAAATTTATTGTCAAAAAATAACAACATATACAACAATCCAATGAAACTAGGCTTGATTAAATTCTTCTCTACAAAATCAAAAGATAATCTTCCAAATTTATCAACTTCAGAAAATTCAAGAGATTTCTTTGAGTCGAATTTTACTATTTCCAAACCCCCCGAACACATATCAACAGTAAATAAATATTTTATTTAAAAAATTATCATACAGTTTAATGATTTGGACGGGAGTTTTGCTACTGAAATCTTCAATAAAATAGATTTAGAAAATATTTGCAACCTAGTATGTATCTAATTAAAATAAATCTTAGCCATTGATCAGTGGAAGATTTTCTCGTCTATGGTGTCTAACAGAAGATACTATCCATCATTTTGTTATGTACATGGCACATGATCTGAATATGGGAATGGGTCTAGCAACAATTGCACTTGCTGTATGCATACGTTTAATGTTTTTACCGATGAATATTAAAAGTGTAATTTAATTTAAATAATGATTAGTTCAAGAATATGCAATATGTAAGGCTTATTTTTCCTGAAAGCATGGAACACAATGAAAAAATTCAAAGATTGAAAAGAGCAGGGGAAACTAAGCTAATTCAAATAGAAACATCTAACTATAACAAATTCAGGGAAAAGTATGGAATTAGAAACAACCCTATGCTCTTTTTGCTTGCTCTTTCGCAAGGAGCAATTCTTGCATCATGGGCTGGACTTGTACAAAGATTTGCTTATAATGTTGAAGATTATCCTGAAATGCTGACAGGGGGATTCCTTTGGTTTAGAGATTTATCTAACATTGATCCATATTTTATACTCCCTATTTTAAATTCAGTGTGTCTTGCTCTAAATTTGTATGTAAGAAAAATTTCTATAACTTTCTTTTTTAGACTAATAACTCTCAGTATGCGAGTGTCATGATGCTGAAAATGAGAAGATATCTCTTTGTAATTCCATTCTTTTCTCTACCTATCATGTGTACTTTTGAAACTGGAACTATTTTATATTTCTGTGTCTCTTCTTGTTTAAATTTTTTGATAAATTATTTCTTGCTATCAGAAAAATCAAAAAAATTACTTGGAGTACATGAATTCTTGCCAGGAACTAAGTTGGAAAGAATGAATCAGGTTAGAATGGTGAATGAAAAATATCAAGAAAACATTGAAATATCGAAATATTTATCGGTTGATTCGGAAGAAAAAGGTGAGAATAAAATTTCTGAGGACAAAAGGATAGACCAGAAACCTCCTCAACAAAGTACCAAAAATGTTCAGGATTCTGTACAAACTGGAAATAGAAGAAAAAAAAAATAAAATGTTAAATAAAAAATAATATTTAATTTCAATTTTATTAATTTAAAGATAAAATTAGATAGCTTAATCATAAATAGGTATAAAATTATTTGTATGATTAAATACGAAATAAGAGAGGTTTTATATTTAATTAATGATTAATTTATTTTCCTATTCTTTTTTTAAGGATAATGTGTATAAGATTAATTTATCTTTTAAATAGTAAAAAATGTAATTTAAATATTAAAATTATTCCTAAAATAATTAATAATAAAAATGTTTGATAAGTTATCCAAAGAAATAGGTGTGCCAGAAGGTATTTATTTTTTTGTTAAAAATAGATCAAATAAAAATTATCGTCTTGATGTTGGCCTCATACCCAATCGGATTGTTTAATTATAAATTAACAAACCCTACTATAAGGTTATGGTATGGCTTCCTCACTGGAATTATTCTTCAATATTTAATGTATCAAGAACAGTGCATACATATAATAGCAGCTACTTTTGCAACCTACTTGTTCATCCATTTCCTAGGAAGAAGAGCGTCTGCTTTTTGGGTTCTAGGAGGAACTGTTGTGCATCTTTCTGCTCTACATATTTATAGAATGATAGTCGATTGGGGAGGATGGAATTTAGATGTCACCACCATTTACATGATGTCAATTTGTAAATTTTCTGCTCTGGCATTCAGCTACGAAGATGGGGACAAATCGGATGAAGTATTAAAGTCTAGCTATTTCAGATCCAAGTAAGAATATTCAAAATAATATATCAAAATCAAATTTTTCAGGAAAATTGTTCAATCGCCTTCGCTTTTAGAAACATTCTCTTATATTTTCTACTTTCCCTCAGCAGTGTGTGGTCCATCTTTTGAATTTGCAGATTTTAGAGATTTTATATATTTGCAAGGTTCCTACAAAAATATACCTAAATCACTCGCAATTAAAAGTGCCTTTACTGAACTTTTCAAATCAATTATAAATATTCTAATCGTGTTATTTTTAGCGAAACCTTTCGATCTAAAATATTGCATAACTGAAGAATATGGAAACAAATCTTTCCTTTGGAAATTTTTTTACTTCAATGCTTCATTCTCAGTTCAAAAAGCGAGATACTATGGAGGTTGGAAAATGGCACAATCAGGAATTGTATTTTGTGGTTTGGGATATAATCCGGTCGATAAGGATAATCAAATAATTCATCAATTTAATAAAGTTGAAAACTGTGTGATCAGAGAAGTAGAAATCGATTCGAATCCTAAAAGAAGAATGCAATTCTGGAATCGCACTGTGCATCTCTGGCTTAAATACAATCTTTTCTTGAGACTCTTGAACGTTGAGAAAAAGCCTTTTAAAAATAACAAAGGACTGGCTTCTTTGATAACCTTCATGGTATCTGCTTTTTGGCATGGATTTTATCCTGTCTATTATGTCTTCTTTTTCTTATTTTACATTATTGAACAAATATGCAGCATTTTGGAAGAAGACTATAATCTATTTAAAAGCATTGAAAACAAGAATGTTGTTACTAAATATTTGTTCAGCTTCTTCACTATGTCGTTTCATAATTATTTAGGTATTGCTTTCGCTCTGCTTGATCTTGATAAAGCTTGGGTGTTTGCTAAGAATACTTACTTCCTTCATCCTGTTATGATATTTGGAATTTACTTTTTGGTTAGGTTTTTACGTAAAAGTAAAAGAAGAAGAAATAAATTAGTTGGGGAATTTAATAAATCTACACTCGAAAATAATGGAGAGACACCTAAAACTAAATAAATGGTCGTCAAAACAAATAAAATTATTTTAAATTTCACAAAATTTTATTTATAAAATATTCAAATTACAAATATTACTAAAATTCATTTAATTCAGTATATTTATATTCCTATTATTCTTAACCTTAATCACATTTAAACAATTAATTTAAAAAATTAAAATTTAAGTATTTTTTTATAGATAAATGTTTTTAAGATTAGTAAGACGTAATTTTTCAACTACAAGATCATTATTAAAAGCACCTCCTATGGTCTACATTTCTGGTGAAGAAATGACCAGATATGCAGGGCAACTTTATTTGGAAAATTGGGTCAAACCTTATGTTGACATTTCAAATTGGGAATTTTATGATTTATCTTGCAAATCGAGAGATGATACTAACGATCAGGTTTTGAAGGATTGTATATCTGCAGGTAAACGAATTGGAGCTATATTTAAAGAACCTACAATTACCCCAACAGAGGATCAAAGGGTCCAAATGAATTTGAAAAGGTCTTTAGGATCACCAAATGGGGCGATGCGAAGAGGATGGAACGGAATTACAATATCAAGAGATACCATTCACATTCCTGGAATGGAACTGGGATATAAAGGAAGAGTTCTTTTCGATCGCCACGCTGTTGGAGGTGAATACGGAGCTGGATACAAAACAGTCGGTGCAGGAAAAGTTATAACTCTTTTCATCCCAGATACCCACAAAACAGATAAAAAGACAAAATTTGCTGAATCAATTATAGTAGATGAAAGAGAACTTACTGATGATTGCAATGCAGTAGTTCTCTATCATAACCCCTACGATAATGTTAATAAGATGGCTCATCACTTCTTTGGAAGATGCCTAGAAGCAAAAGTCACTCCTTGTGTAGTTACTAAGAAGACAGTTTTCAAATGGCAAGAAGAGTTTTGGAAAAGAATGAAGGATGTATTCGATCTACACTATAAAAAGAAATTTTCTGAAGCTGGTTTATTAAAAAATTGTGGAGGAGAATTACAACACTATTTATCCGATGTGGCAACGATGAAATTAATCAGTTGGTCAGATGGAAACTTTGGAATGTGTGCACACAATTACGATGGTGACGTATTGACAGACCAAATTGCTCAAATTCACAAATCTCCTGGATTCATTACATCTGTTCTGAACGGAGTAAGAGAAGATGGTACAATTATTAAAGAATACGAAGCTTCTCATGGAACTGTCACTGACATGTGGAAGGCTCACTTAAAAGGTGAAGAAACTTCCTTAAATCCTCTCAGTATGATGGAAGCCTTGATCGGAGCTATTCAGCATTCTGTTAAATTAACAGATATGACTGGAGGTGTGGAAATCATAGATTTTACAATTGCTTTACAAAATGCTATATATTCTCAAATGACTACAAAAGGAAAGGCCACAAGGGATCTTTCTGGAAAAAGCGGATTAACTACCGAACAGTTTGTAGAGGCAGTAAAAGAAAGATTAGAAAATAAAACAAGTTCACTTCATTCACCTAATTTAGATTAGAAGTATACAAAAAATTTTAATTATTTTACAATATATATCATAATTAAATATCAATACCATAATTATTTTAAAATGAATAAAATCGATCTATATGAAAAGTTCTAAAAATAACCTTATCAATTAAATATTTGAATTGTTTGAATTAATAAATTTATTATTATCGTATTGTTCGCTTATTTAATATAAATTTGAGATTATTATCAATAATTTATTCCTATAAGTAGAAGGTTTATTGATTTTATTTATTATCCCACAACTTTTGGGTGAACAAATCTATCCACTCTGTTCCAATCATCACTAGGTTTTCCAGTCCACTTGTTTGATTGTATAAAATCAGGATTTGGATTAGTTTCATACGATTTCATTCTGGATTCTGTGAATTGCTTATTGTCAGGTTGAGATAATTTATAAATTCCCCAATCTTCTGAACTATGAGCAGCCATTACATGATTAGCCCAAATGTCATGTTCTTCTTTAGTTCTATCAAGATTTAAAAAGCTTATTTTTATTAAACTAAATTTACTAATTTTTTATTTGTGCAGCGTTCCATCCATGCTTTCCGAATTTCGCATAATTGATTTCATATTTGTTGAATATTTCTTCATTTTCCCTTATATATAAAGTGTCCAAAATTCTATTGAATTTTGTGGCGTAATATTTTTTAAGATCGGATTGCTGTTGATAGCATCTTCCATAATAGCTTTTATATTCGTCATCCTTAGAGAAGTAATTTGAAAATTCATTTTTGAGACAATTTCTATATTCACGATAAAGAAATCTTAAATTATCTTGATGCATTTATATTTAATTATATTAAAAAATTTATAAATTTACTATTATAAATGAGTTATTAAAAAATAAATTTAAGAATTATTAGTTTTTTTATTTTGATAATCCTCATTCATTTAATTTTAAAATATTGTTGGAAATTTCTTCTTCTAGGTATCTTAATTTTTCTTTAAATAAATTCTGCTTTTCTAGAAGATCCTTTTTGATAAATTTTAGATTGAACCCTTCTTTAAAAATGCCCGTTTTCTTATTTTCCTCTTTTAAAATTTTATTTAACTCTAATTTAACTTCTTCACTAGATTTCTTCAATAAATTCACATCCTTCAAATTCTTATTAAGGAGATTTTTCATAACTATATGTCTTTCAATTATTTTTGGATCTTTTGATACAATTTGTTTAAATTTAGACTCAATATTTTGAACTTTAATTTCGATTTGCTTTTTCTTTGTAAGAATTTCTGATTTTTTAGTTTGTATTAATTTTCTTTCTGATTCAATTTGATGTTTCATCTGTTCAATATTTCCATAATCGATTTTTTGAAGCACGTTAACCAAAATTTTGAATTTCTCTATAATTTCGAAACTTTGTGTAGAAAAATATTGGTCATAGAATTTGTAAATTTCTTCAATTTGGATATCAAGGAACTCGTCTATATCTTCGAAAGAAGATTCGAATTTTTTAAGATGTTCTTCCTTGATTTCTATTTCTTTGTTATACATTAAATTTTTAAATGAAGCACTACTATTTGCAGATGTAGCTTTTTCTTCAAATAATCTAAAATTAAAAATTTTATTCATACTTGCTCTGCAAAATTGTTTCTAAATTTGTTATATCTGTATCAGATTTTCCAGAAAATAAATTATTTTTGTTGATTTTGTTTTGAATATTTTGAAGGAATTCATATAAATTTTGAGTTTGGCTTGCATCTGTTTTGTCCAAAAAGGACGATCCAAGATCATCTTGTTCATTTTCTATGTCATCTGTATGATTGACTAGTAATGAAAATTGATTATCTGACTGACTGATTGCAGATATTATCAAAAATTTCTGATTTATTTTTTCTAAGCATATAAAGCCGTATGGAATTTTCTGTTTAACAGAAAAATTGTAATCGAAATTCAAAATTTCTGTAACTTCTGATTTAAATTCTCCTATATTTAGATCATCTTTTCCATTGAAATATTTGAGATAATAAGAAAATCTGTCCAAATAAGGGAACTCAACCTTATATAAATTGCTTAAAATATTTACGTAGCATATGGTATTTAAATTATCTTCTATACCTCTAGTGAGGATTTTTATACCACACGAGATGCTTTTATCAACAACCTTAAATTTTATAGTTTCAACTAAGAAGCAACTGATCTCTTTCTCGTTATCTTTTTTTTTTCTTATTGGAGTTATATTCTCATGACATACAATACAATCGATTGTATTAATTTCAGATATTCTTAAAAATGTCAAAGGACTCGAACTTAAAACATGCAATTGATTATAAGGAATCTTTTCACCTTCAGAGAGAAGCATGATGTCTGCAGATCTACGTTTGTCAATAGTTACTAAATTCTCAATATTATTTTTTTGATTTAAATCTTTTAAATATTCGTCTATTTTTATTTTCACTTTATTGCTTTTTTTGTTGATATTCTTCTGGAAAGGAAATTTTGTGTTTCTAAAATGATTCTTTTCGGAAGTTTCGTCTAGATATTCAATAACTGAATTTTCTAGATGATATAAAAGATTCTCGTTTAATATATTTTCATGGCTATCTTCAATTATTCTCAAGTGCTTGTGAAATTTGATCATCTGTGTTAAAAATGATTCTTTTATTTCAAAAATTTCAGGCATTATCGGACATACATAAGAGATTCCTCCATTTGTATCCATAAAGAATATAGAAAAGTTCTGCCAACCGAATTCTGTTAAAGGGGAGAAAGCAAAATCAACTATTGGAGCTGAATAGTGGGAATTAAGAGTTATCAATTTTAATGTGATTGACGAGTTTATGTTATAAATTCTGAATGTATTATCTTTTAGCAGAATTCCAAAATAATTATCAAATTCTGAAAATTTGAATTTGATGAATTTGTGTTCAGGATTTTTTGAAGTAAAATCTTTTTCGATTAGACTTGTATGAATTATTTTGATAATATATTGATTTTGATTAATTTTCATTTGAGATATGATATTGGAATTGTTTTGATTTGAATCATGATTATTCGAAATACTTTTTAAATCTGAAATAAATCCTATATATTCCTCACCATAGAAACATAGTTGATTTTGATTTTGAGGATGTAATATAATCTCTTTTATATCGATATTTATTTCTGATTTATCCACACTATTTTTCTCAAAATTTTTATCGAATATAAATTTGAGAGATCTTGTAGATTTAAGACTATTTGTATCCAGGGAGAAGATAATAAGATAATATGAAAATAGTATATTATTCAATGTATTTGATTTGAACTTTATTAAAATGTAAAGCTCTTGGTTAAGATGTGAATAAACAGTGTTATTCTTAAGGAAATTTTTTTCGTCCGTCCAATCTATAATAAATCCGCTTCTTGTTTGGGAAGACAATTTCTTTATTTCCGTATTTAATACATTCTGAACTATCTCAATTAAATCTTCTGATTTAATGAAATCCTCAGCAATTTTCGATTCTTTCATATTTATCATTTTTATAATAAAAATTTAATTATTAGAATAATATTTTGGTCAACTAAATTATTAATATCTTTATATATTCATTTAAAAAAGTTCATTCCATAAGGATTTTTGAATGAATATTTTACAAGATTAAATTAAATATTCGAATCTTAAATTAAGCCATGATTTAAAATATCATTAAAATTAGAATAACAATCGATAATATTTGCTAGATTAGAATTCTATAAATTAAATTAAAAAATAAAAAATTAAATTCTATTTTTTAGTTTAAATTACGTATAATAAAGATAGGGATTAAAGATATCAATATAGTAATAGTGCACATATAAATTAAACATGATAAAAGTATAATAATCATACAATATAAATTATTAAAACACTCTAGATCAATAATTCTTACTTATAAATTTATAAAACTAGCAAATAATTTAAACAAAAATGTCAGATAAATATTCCCATGAAGAAAAGACATCTATTAATCCGAACCTAAATGGAGTATCAAATATGATAGATTCAAGTCAAATTCCGATTCAAAAATTAGACATATGTCTACAAAGAGACAATAATATAGTGAATGAAAACAAAGAGAAAAACATAGAAAAATTTCTTTTCTTTGAATTTCTTATTGACACGACAAAAATAGAAATCCATGTGGAGCGTCTTCAGAGTTATCTCTTCTGGCAGGGACTTATGGAATACCTTCTTTGGATAGTTCTTATAGCATGTTTCGTTTCTTCTCCTAGATCTATGACAAAAATTTGGGTTTTTTCATATCACATAGCCAGGGCTACTATTGGTTTGTTGATTTTGAAGTATATTCCAAAAACTTTTCATATAATTGATAATTTAGTTGATTACGAAAACACTTCATTAGAAGATATTCAAATTCAAATGGAAAATAATTATTTCAATCTTCTCTCAGGTTCTGAAAAAGTTCTTAAACCATTATTGTGCATATATTTCTTACTTACTTTAATTAGCCTAATTGTGGATGTTGTAATGTTTTTTGTAATAGCCTCCCAATTCAGGATTGTTGGAATCGAACATAGAAATTTTGCCTTTTTGGTAGGAGTGGTTGGATTTATTGTTTGTGATTTTGTATATTTTTCTTTTTTTTTCTCTTTAAGATACTCCTTCCCCTCAGAAACATTGGCACCGATAAAAAAAGCTACGATTGGATTTTTCACTGATCTTAAAAATGGTATAAGTTCAGGAATGTCCAGAGTTGTGAAAAGATTTAAAAAAAAGATTGTTTCGGGTGTAATTAATAGAATAAGACGGAGATAAATTTAATATTATATATTAATAATTGAAAATTTATTTTGATTGATAGTTATTATTTTAATAGGGTACCTGGGGATTGGGGATTGGGGATTGGGCCAATCCCCAATCCCCAATCCCCAATCCCCAAT
>Ga0169931_10012190_pt1 | contig 11968 bp, 9 predicted proteins | sample Kivu_15m_20L_FD_129675 | JGI IMG/M metagenome (GOLD analysis project Ga0169931, IMG submission 129675) | Freshwater microbial communities from Lake Kivu, Western Province, Rwanda to study Microbial Dark Matter (Phase II) - Kivu_15m_20L... | ecosystem: Environmental > Aquatic > Freshwater > Lake ...
AAGAATCCTGCCAACGATGGAAAGGTATTCCTTTTCAAGTTTGGTAAGAAGATCTTTGACAAGATCATGGAGAAGTTGCAGCCTGAGTTTGCTGATGAGACTCCTACCAATGTCTTTGATTACTGGAAGGGTGCTGACTTCAAGTTGAAGATTCGTAAGGTCGCAGGTTATGTTAATTACGACAAGAGCGAATTCGATGTTGCTGCTCCTCTTCTCGGTGGTGATGATAAGAAGTTGGAAGATGTATGGAGCAAGCAGCACAAGTTGCAAGACTTCCTCAAGCCAGAGAACTTCAAGTCTTACGATGAACTGTCAAAGAAGTTGGATAGTGTTCTCAAGTCTGCCCCAGAGGGTAAGAGTAAGGCAGAAGAGATGGGTGATGAGGATTTTGAGCCTGAGACTGAACTCAAGTACTCTGCACCAAAGACTTCAAAGCCAGTAAAGATGGCTGAGAAGAAGATTAAAGAGGAAACTGAGGAAGAGGATGCAATGTCCTACTTCGAGAAGCTTACTAGTGATGACGAGTGAGTTAGTGTGAAAAAGAGGTAAGGGAAAGAGCCAGTTAAACGCTGGCTCTTTTCTTTTATAGAAGTGCTGCTTTATACGATTCTAAATATACTCTTTGTAGAATTGTTTCAGTATTAGAAGCAACTAGTCCTTGTTGATTGAAACTTGCATTTGTTTCTTGTAAATTACCTGACGACATTCCACCCACAAAATTATTAACTATTGTTGGTGATGCAGAATTTGAAGATGAACCAATAATAGGGGAAATTTTGTAAACATCATTATATTCTTGAATAATTTTATTCAATACAGAATTCATCATTATTGCTTCTTTTTGTGTCGTTGTTATGTCTGTGTTTGCCTTTTCTTTTATAATATTATAAATATTATTTCCAATACTTTCTGTTACTGTATTTGGTTTTGTTGAAACTACCGCTTCGGATGTTCTATTTTCACCTGCAATTATAGATGAACCAGATGGGCTTCCTTTTATGATTCCTTCGTTTGCAAATTTTGGTCCGGTTATTACAGATCTACTACCTGCACTTTCTCTTTTCATTCTTTTTATTCCTTCTTCTCTTTCAACATCAATAAAATCTGATTTATATTTTTCATAATATTCTTGTGGACGTGCCCACAAATTTGTATTATAATCTTTCAAAATTTCTGGTCCAGATTTTATTAAAGCAAAAACATTATCATGACCCATACTTTTTAAAATAGAATTAGTTTTTTCATCTGCACCTTTTTTATTATAATATGAATAAAATTCATTTGCATTATTTAAGTCTTTTGCTTCTTTAAATGTTTCTATTAAATAATTTACATCTTGAATGCTATATTTTTGACCTTTGCCCCAAGCAAGATCAATATCAACAACTTCATCTAATTTTTGATGTGTTTTAACAACATTGTGTATAGCAAATAAATTCTTTTGAGCATTTTCTATTAATTTTACTGCTCTATCTTCAATAACTTTTGCTTCATTTTCTTTTCCCTCATTCATTAATCTCAATGCATCCTGTCCCATAACATCCACTTGTTCTTGTGTTTGTTTTATATTTTTTGTTCCAGATTCTATCATTTCATTTTCTGCAATAGATCTAGCCCAATCACTCGCAGCATATGATCTATAAAGAAGGTCTCCTACTCCATACAACCAACCCGCAATAGGAACCGCTCTAGCCAATCCACTCAAACCAGCAGCACTGAATGCACTAGAAGTTGTAGTCATTCCTAAATCTATTAATCCTGCAGTTAAAGCTCCTTTACCAAAAGCTCCGCCGGCTTGTTGTAATCTTTCACTCCATGATAGATTTTCATCAAAGAGCGACATTGCACCAACAGTTCCCCCAGTTATAAGACCACCAATACCAGCAGTTCTGCCCGCTTGAAGACCGGTAACTGCACCAAATTTTACACTAGCCGTTGTTGCTTTCTTTCCAGCACTTATTCTTTCTGATACTGTAGCCTTTGGTTCTGTTCCTATTGCTCCTGGTTGTTTAACTCCTGTAGCCTTTGGTTCTGTTCCTATTGCTCCTGGTTGTTTAACTCCTGTAGCCTTTGGTTCTGTTCCTATTGCTCCTGGTTGTTTAACTCCGGTTATTGCTGTTTTTGCTTCTGTTGTAGCTTGTTTTGCATATATTGTGTCTTTTGATGGAGTAAGTATAGATTTTCCTGTTATAAAATTTTTAACCATTCGTGAAGGACTAATTGCTCTTGCACCTCTACTAGTAGCACCTATTGCTGCAGCACCCCCTTTTCCTGCTTCTAAGGCTCCTTTGTCTTTTATATCAGTACCTTCACCTTTGAACCAATTTGTTAATTCAGTTATTACTCCAGTAAGACCGCCTATTACTAGTCCCAATCCCCCAAGTCCAGCCAATAAAGATCCCAATCCCCCAAGTCCAGCCAATAAAGATCCTAGACCCGGAGGATTACTAGAATTAGAAGAAATTTCTTTATCTTTTATTTCTTCTAAAAGTTTAGTAGTTTTTATTCTATAAGTTTTTTCTTCATTTATATTTTTTTTATTTTCTGATTGTGTTTCTTCTTGAATTGCTATTTCTATTGAGTTGTTTTCTTGTTCTTTTTTCGTTAAGAGAAATAAAGATTCTACTATTTTAGAAGTACCTGTTAGTTTTTTATTTATTTCTTGTAAAATTTTTTCTTTATCTTCCGTTACCGGCATTTAATCAACCCTTTATTTTATTTTTTCTTCTCACCTGCTCCATTCTTTCTTTTTGTTCTTGAATATTTTTAATATGTAATCCAATGTAAACTCTTCTTTCCCATGGCAACATTTCTTCTAAATTTTCAATATTGAATATTTTGCTCTCGATCAATGCATAATTAGTTTCATACATTATTTTTAAAGTTTCGACCGAGAGCATTATTCGAAAAAAGATTCAAAACTATTTATTAATATTGGTATCTTATTTCCTTTTGTCGGAGTGATATATTCATCTTCATATGTTACTTTAGGTAATGTATTAAAAAATTTAGTAATTTTTAAAAACATATCTTTTGGTAAGTTTTCTAAAAATTCTTTTATTTCTTGCTTTGATTTTTCTTTAGTTGTTATAACTTGATCTTTTGTAAAAATTTTATCAATGCATGCTACTATTAAATCAAAAAGAATTTCTGTTCTTGAACCTTCATGTTTTTCTATTTCAATAAATTCACTAATAGATGGGTATCTCATCACGACCCCCAAGTTGTCATTTAATTTTATAGTAGTGTTTATTTTTTCTGGAAGATTCTTTACGATTATATTTTCAAGTTTCATTTCAGTTTCGAATCGTTCATTAGTTTCTGGATCTTTTACTATTATTTCTACAACTTCACCCATAGACTTCATTCTTAATTGAATAAACAAATATTCAATATCAAAATAAGGCATTTCATCTATATTAAGTTTTTCAGAAAAACATGTGTTAAATATATTTTTTATTGCACCAATTATTTGGGAATCATCCTTTGATTCTAAAGCAATTAATAAAATTTTTTCTTCTTTGACAACAAATGGTCTAAATGAAATATTTTTATTAGTCGATGGTATTTTTGTTGTATAAGTTGGTAAAGATACTAAATTTTTCAAATCAATCATTATTTACTCCTTAATTAATATGGTAATCCACCTTGTTGTCTTGCGTTTTCTCTTAATTCTTCAATATCTGGTTGTGTTGGTTTTTCATCTAAGTTAGAATCCAAATCTGATCTACTGATGAGTCTTGTTTCTGCTATGTCTAATGTTAAGACTATAGTTATTGGATTTCCGTCTTTAAAGTGTGCATAAAATCCTTGTTGGGTATAATCGACTTGAACACTTTTGATAAAGCATTTATGCAAACTTCTCGGAAGAACTTTTGATTCTTCTTCATTAATTCTAAAATAAAAATCAATAGTTCCTGGAAAAGTGTATAATATACCACCAACATCAAGAGTTGGATAAGAATGTTGTTTTAATTCCTCTACAATTTTTATAAAGTTATTAGCATCTTCTTGACTGGTTGGACTATATTCAATGTTCCATTGCCAATTTCTAGGAGTTGGTGAACGATATAAAGTTTCAACTGCTGGATTGAATGCTTTTCTTAGTCCCAATTGAATATTATTTGAAATAAAATCTCCTAAACCTGGAATAGAATATTTTCTAGTTCCTGCTTTATCACCAACGGATCCGGTTGCTGAATCAAGTAATTTTGAAGCAATACCTGCAATTGGTATAATTGGATTATTTGAAAATGCATCAATATTATGATTGTGCGAATCAAATATTTGTTTTGGTAATGGTAAAATTATAGTTTTGGACTTATTTGTTCCGGAACCTTCATTGTAAAATGATTTGTTCAATTCTTCTATTTGACCGCTAGTATCTTTATTTTGTAATGCTTTATTAGTGGCTTCGGTTATTCCACTTGTTGCATCTTTTATTGCTTCAGGAGTATAATCGCTTATTGTATTTCCTATACTATTTAAAACACTTGAACCCGATTCAAATGCTTGTCTATTTAAATTAACTGGTGAGTTTGAAAGATTTGGATTTTCATTACTGGATGGGGAATAAAGAATAAAAACCATACAATCTCTTAGTTTTGAAGTTTCGTTAGTAAAAGCTAATTGTTCGCTGCTGTTTTTGTCTATTTCTGGTAATTCTTGTTTTTGTGCTTTTGCTAAATTCTCAATTGCGGAATTTATTGGAATAATAGAAGGCTGTAATGTCTGATTCAAATCAAAAGCATCAGTCAGTTCCGTTAAATTTGGAATAACACCTGCTGTTTGATCTAGTGGAACAAGATTTGAGTAATTAGCAATGTTTTGTTGATTTATTTCTGTCATTTTCTTGATAAATAGTAAAGATCTCTGTTCTTTTTATTTATATGCCATATAAAGGAAAATATAAACCTGAAAATCCAGAAAAATATGTTGGGAACCCCAACAATATCGTATATAGATCTCTTTTGGAGAGAAGGTTTATGGTTTTTTGTGATAAAAACTGCAATATATTGAAATGGTCATCAGAGGAACTTGCTATTCCCTATATCTCTCCCATAGATAATAGAGTTCATAGATATTTTGTAGATTTTGTTATTGAAGTGAAGGAAAAAACAGGAAATACTAAAGTTTACCTTGTAGAAGTAAAACCATCAAGACAATGTGTAAAACCAAAAGATTCAGAAAATAAGAAACAAAGAACATTTTTAAAAGAAAGTAAAACTTGGTTGATAAATAATTCAAAATGGGATGCTGCTGTAGAATTTGCTAAAAAACAAAACTGGGAATTTAAAATAATAACTGAAAAAACATTAGGGACCAATTAATGCAACCATACGGACCACTTGGTGCAATTGATGCAATAAAAACATTTCAGGGATTAACAGATAGAATATCTGCTGGATCATTAAAAGAAAATGATCCAATTGCTTCTTTTAATCCTATAACAGGAACACCACAAACAGAGTTTGCTAATTTTTTAGTTGATGCAGGTATTTACTATAGAACAAATAGATTCTTTGTCACTCTTTTTCCACCGTTCATAAACAATAATACGATTTCATCTTTAAATGATAGAAATGGTTTTAGATTTGTTTGTGAATCTGCTGGACTACCAAATCAATCTTTTTTTACAAGTGATTTTAAATTAAATAATTTACCAATTGTTCGTTTACCTTATCAATTAGATTATGGTAACGATTTAACCCTAACTTTCAGAATGAGTCAAGGATTTAGAGAAAGAAAATTCTTTTTAAATTGGCAAGAATATATTTATGATGTAAATAATGGGTTTGAATATTATGATAATTATACTCGAAACTCTCTAATAGTTTTGAGTCAGATTGACGTTTCATACCAAAAAATTTATAATACCCAATTTTTGGGAGCATATCCAACAAACATAGCATCTATAGATTATTCTTGGTCAAATGATAATGATTTCGTAAAACAACAAATTACATTTAGTTATTATAGAATGCTTTCAGAAGGTGTTGTTTATAATAAACCAAAAAAACTATCTTCACCTTCTTTCCAAACTGATCCGCCTCCTCTTATAGCCGCACCAACACCAAATGATATTCCTTATTATTTGGAACAACCAGCAGCAACACCCCCTAATTTTGTAGAAAGATAAAATGTTTTTTATAAAGCATCCTTACATAACTCAAACTGATAAACACGGAAACACGGTTCAAGTAACTGACATTTTTTCTACTTTAGACCCGAGTTCATTTGACATTTATAAAAATAGTAAATACTCAATACAATATTATATCAGAGAAGGTGATACACCAGAATCAATATCTTTAAAATTATATAAAAAACAATCATATTCTTGGATTGTAATGATTATAAATGGAATGAAAAATGTTTATAATGATTGGCCTCTTTCTTCCATTGCTTTTGATTCATATGTTAAAACAAAATATGGTGGTCTTTCTTCTTTATTTTTTAAATTAGATACAATAAACAATTATGATATAAAAAAAGGTAATATTATTACAAGAACAGGAGTCAATAATACAAAAGCAGAAGTTATTGACTGGAATCCTTCTTTGAGTAAACTGACAATAAAACAATTATCTGGTTCATTTTCTACGAATCAGAATATATCATTTGAAGGAAATAGTAACATAATAGCAAATATTGGAAGAGTTAATTTGTACGAACAAGAATCATTGCATCACTTTGAACAAAATGGAATATACATAGATCCTCTTCTAGGTTATTTACAGGGATATATAAATGGTGTGAGTAATGATGTTATTACAAATTATGAATATGAAATAAAATTAAATGATAAAAAAAGATTGATATTTTTACCACTACCTGAAGTAGCATTGAGAATTGAAAAAGAATATAGTAATTTAATGGTATAATATGATAAATTTAGAAAGTCTAGGAAGTATAGTAATTAAATCTGAAGATATGTCCGTTGATGTAACGGAAGTTACTACTTCTATAAACATATATCAAAGTTTATATGATCCATTTGTTACTGGTGATATTACAATAATTGATATGCCTTCTAATAGAGTAACAAAAAATTTTAGAGGAGGCATAGTTGGTAAAGGAGAGGAATTATTGTTTTCTTTTTCAACTAAAACATTTCCTGTTTCAAGAGAAAATGAACTAAAAGCTGAAAAATTTTACATATATAAAGTTTCAATGTTACCATTGGAAAGTACAGGTGAACAAGCACTTTTCAAACAAGTAACCGTCTTTCATTTTTGTTCAAAAGAAATGTTTATAAATGAATTTAAAAAAGTTCATAAATCTTATAATGATAAAATAAGTTCTATAGTTTCTAATATAGCAAAAGAATATCTTTCGATAGATGTTTCTATTGATGAGGAAACGAAAGATTCTCAAAAAGTAATAATACCAAACTTTTCACCAATTCAAGCCATAATGTGGTTAACTAGCAGAGCATATACGCAAGATCATAATTTTGTTTTCTATGAGGATATTGATAGGGTCTATCATTTTACCAGCATAGGATCTCTTATGAAAAAAGATCCAGTTATTGGCACTAAAGAAGATAATGGAATAACAATGAGAATGATGCCAGATAATAACGTAATATCTGGAAATATAAATCAAAAAATATCATTTGAAGGGCTACAACATATAGCAAAAGAATTTTCTCCTCTTAATAATATTAAAGAGGGAATGTATTCTTCAACTTGTATAACTTTTGATATTACTAGAAAAAAATATTCAAAATATACAATGACATATAATGATCTATTTAAAAAGCAAAATCATTTGTATGATAGGCAATTAGTAGATCCTAATTTTTCTCCGGAAACTTCTATTGTCAATCAAGTTTATGAAAATCCAGAAACTGTATTAAAATATTATGCAAAAGCAACCAAATTGTATTCTAGAGGTGAAAAACCCGGAAATCCAGATAATCCTGCTAATGGTGTGGATAAATGGCTACTACAAAGAGTAGCATCGATGTCAGCAATGGATCAATTTGGAATAGATGTAGAAATAAAAGGAAATGTTGGTATAAGTTTAGGAGATGTTGTTTTCTTTTCAAGACCCCAAGTAGATTTTGTAGGAAATAAAGAATCAAGAGATCCTTATTTTACTGGCAAATTTTTAATAACAAGGATTAAACATACTTTGGAAAATAAAGGAGATACTATAGGTTTTAATTTGAGAACTACACTTTCTTTACGAAGAGATTCTGAATATTCAGATAATGCAGATCATGCAGCAGATAAATTAACAGGTCTCATTTCTGGCGAACTTAGTGTTGATGAATTAGGAGGATTAACTGGTGTAGAACAATTATGCAATGAAGCAGGACAGTGTTTTCCAGATAAAGTAAATCAAATTAAAGATTTGTTTCCTGGAGTAGGAATATGAATGGGTTTTTAGGAAAAGATGGTTTTGCGTGGTTTTTTGGTGTTGTAGAAGATAGAAAAGATCCTCTGAGACTTGGTAGAGTTAGAGTTCGTGTTCTTGGTTACCATGATGAAGATAAAAATATAATTCCCACAAAAGACTTACCTTGGGCAACTCCTGTTCAAAGTATAACTTCTGCAGGATTGGGTGGTATAGGATCAACGCCAATTGGATTGGTTGAAGGTTCATGGGTTCTTGGATTTTTTACTGATCCTGGTTCTTACCAAATTCCTATGGTTCTTGGTTCGATAAGTGGATTAAATGCAAAAAGTTTAGATATTTTAAGTTTAATTGGAATAAATTTAGGAGTAACTGAAAATTCAGGAACAGGATTTAAAGATTTAAGAAGTTATGAAGAAAGAGGTAACGCACCAAATAATTCTTTCAAGAAAAGAGAATATCCAAATGGAAAAGGAAAAGACGGTGATCAGCATGGTGCGCAACTCGAAACTGCTACAAATAATTCAACATATCCGAGGTCAAATTATGGTGCTGATGCAACTTCAAATCCAGATGGAACCCCCGATACAAATATTTTAGGGATAAATGACAAAAGTAGATTAGACACTACTTCTGTTGGTGTAAAAACAACTACTAGGGAAGATGGTGGCACAAAAGATATGGGTGTTCCTGTTGCAGATATAATTTTTGATAAATTTGAAACAGGTATAATCAACAAAAGTGGAGTTAATAAAGGAACAAACAAAGGATTAGCAAAAGGATATAATGGTGTTGATTCATCATCTAAACCCTCAACAAAACAAAATTATAAACAATTTAAAGATGGTCCAACAAATGCAAATGGAACTCCTGTTTATTCGTCAGGCAGAGGTTCTATAGGAGGTATTGCTTCTTTTGCTTCGGCATTTTCAATATCAGGAGGATCAAACTGTTATAATACCAATATGAGTAATGTTTCTTCTGCCGTAAATTCAATAAAGGAAAACATCAGAGATCTAACAAGTAAAAATGTTACTCCTTCTAATAATACTCAACTGCAACAAGATATTATTAATCAAGGAGATGTTGGTGATTATGTACCATCTTCAAATGGAACTTCAGTTTCACCTAGTGAAATATTTGTAACTACTAATCCTTTTAATGATATAAACAATAGAATAGAATCTGACAAATATGAATCTTATACACAACAAATGGCTAAAGAAGTACAATTGGCAAATGAGACTTCTCAAAGAGAAGAAGATTTGGCAGAAATCAATTCTAAAGAAAATACTAAATTGATAGAAATAGATGCAAATGGAAATGTTGTATTGAGAGATATAAATGGTAATACTATTTTAGGCAGAGGTATTGTAGATGCAAATGGAAATACAATAATAACAGATTCAAATGGAAATATAGTAAACATAGATCCAAATGGAAACGCAATAAATATAGTGCCTCCAAATATCACAGGAAAGAATATTGAAAATAATGATTGTGGAGATTGTGATTGTAAGGATTGTAAGTAAACAATTTAAAGGAAATATATGGCATTAACAGAAACACAGGGCAAGTGGAATGAACCAGATACACCTTATGGCAAGGTTAAAGGTATTTTTACCGATAATGTTTATCCATATAATAAAATTATAGAATCAGAATCTGGTCATATATTAGAATTGGATGATACTCCTGGTTCTGAAAGAATACATGTATTTCATAGATCCGGAACATTTGACGAATTCCACCCAAATGGAGATAAAGTTGTAAAAGTAGTAAGAGATAGATATACAACTATTTTTAGAGATGATTATATACACATTGATGGGTTTTGTAATGTAAATATAGACAAAGCATTAAAGATAGTTGTAAATAAAGATGAATTGGAAAATACTCCTTCTAAAAATGTAAATTTTGATATTGAAGTTGGTAAAAATGCAAATGTAAATCTTTTAATTAAAAAAGGAAATTGTAATATTAAATTAGAAGATGGTGATGCTAATTTACTTATGAATAAGGGTGACATAAACATAAAACAAGAAAAAGGAAATTATAATCATTTTATTAATGGTGATTATAATTTAGAAGTAACTGGTAAAATGCATGTAGTTGTTGGCAAAGATGTTGTAAATGAAATTGGCGGAAATAGAGATATAAGAATTGATGGTGATTTTGATAACAAATGGATTACGAATGGATATTCAGAAACATTAGTAGAAAAAGGTGATATGAGAATAGAAGTTGGTCTAAATCACCACCAGTTAATACATGGTGAATCTCATTTAAAGGTAGAAAAAGGAAGAAGAAGTTTTATAGATCAATATGAAGAATTAAGTGTTAGTGGACCAACTAAAATTAAAATAGCACCAGGTAATTTGGACATATTTACAGAAGGAAATATAGCAATTTTTGCAAGTGGTAATTTAGATACATCTATAGTGGGATCAGCAAAAATAAATTCACTATCAAATTTTGATTTACATTCATCATCAACTTTAAAAATAACAAGTTTAGCAGGAACTGATATTTTTACTTCGAGTCAACTAAAAATGACTTCAAATGGTATGATGGATATTTTAAGTAAAGGTATACTAAAACTAAGTTCTGATGGTCTAATCGGTTTAAATTCTTCTGGACCATTGCTACAAACCGGAAGTGTTATTCACTTAAATGGACCATCAGCACCAAAAGCCATGAATGCGTCACCCGCGTCAAAAGCAAAAACAGCAAGTTTGCCAGACAAACAATTTGTTTATGTCCCCGGTTCAATGGGTTCTTGGACAAAAACAATAAATGGTAAGACTCCAGCATCCGTTTTAACTGGTGCAGTTACAGATTTAGAAGGTCAATTAGAAAAATTAAATGAAGCCTCTGGTAGTTTAAGTCTGGCATCTGGTGATTTAGGAGGATTACAGTCTCAATTAGGCTCTGCTTCTGGTAATATTGGACAATTGACTAATGTTGCAGAAAATACAGCAACCTTAACAAACAATGTTTCTGGTATTGCAGGAGTTCTTGGTGGAATAACCGGAGCAGTTGGTGGTATAGTTGATGGTGTAACTGGTGCAGTTGGTGGTATATTTAGTGGTATTGGAGAAGGAATCGGTGGGTTATTGGGTGGATTGGGCAATTTTGGAAGTGGTGGTGATTTCTTTGGTGGATTGGCAGAAGGTATAGGTGGAATAGTGGGATTTATTGGTGATATATTTTCTACAATTACCGATATTGCTTGTGGTATAATTGATGCAATTGGAGGAGTAATAGATGCAGTTGTGGGAACAATTGCTGACGCAATAGGTGCAGTAATGGGTGCTATAGGTTCAGTAATAGATGCTTTAGGCACTATAATTGATTCTTTAGGAAAAGCAATTGGAGAAATTATAGGTGGAATAACTGATATTATAGGTCAAGTTTTTGATGCTGCGGGTAATTTTATAGGCGGTATTATAGATGGAATAGGAAGTATTATAGATTCCATAACAGGCATATTTAATGGACTTGGTGGAAGACCCGGTAATTGCGGTATATCTTTGGGTATTGGCATAGGTGGGGGTGGAAATGGACCTTGTAACAATGGCGGAAGTAATATTGCAGTAGCTGT
>Ga0169931_10012191_pt1 | contig 11968 bp, 9 predicted proteins | sample Kivu_15m_20L_FD_129675 | JGI IMG/M metagenome (GOLD analysis project Ga0169931, IMG submission 129675) | Freshwater microbial communities from Lake Kivu, Western Province, Rwanda to study Microbial Dark Matter (Phase II) - Kivu_15m_20L... | ecosystem: Environmental > Aquatic > Freshwater > Lake ...
ATATACAAAATTTAATCGTTTATTAATTTACTAATCATTTAATGGGGATTGGGGATTGGGGATTGGGGATTGGGGATTGGGCCCAATCCCCAATCCCCAATCCCCAATCCCCATTGACATCTTTAAAATTTCCATGAATTTAATATGAGAAATTATATGCATATAAATACAATAAATTTATAACTTCCCCAAAATACTTATTTATAAATATGAGGCAGCTCAGGGAAACCTGCAAAAATTAAGCAAAATATTTTGAGGTCGGTTGATTCAGGTGATAGTTATTTTTTAGGGACCCTCCATTTCAACCCAAGTATTTAAGATTATTTTAAGATTATTTTTGATTATAAACCAATAATTAGAGTTGATATTAAATAACCATTCACATATTTTTTTCTATTTCTAATAAAATATATTGCGAATAAAATATATATTATCTTATGCGTTTATATTTTATTTATATAGTTTCAATTTTTCTTTAATTTATTTCAAATATATTCAGACTTCTATTTAGTTTAATCTAGATTGTATCAGATTTTTTAAATCTCAAGGTGTTATTAATCTTAACACAATCAGTGTGCAATTTGGATTTAGTGCTTAGAATTGCATTATCTGCTGATTTAAAGTATTTTTCATAACTTTTTCCACTTAAGATCTTAAATCCAAAATAAGTAAAACCATAAACAAAGAGGAAAGGATATAATTTATCTACATATGTTTCAAAATGGAATATTGGAAGATTAAATTTTCTTTTGAGGAGGAACGCAGTTACTCCAGCAGAAACAATAGCAGCGGTAGTGGGTATATAATCATAACCATTAGGCAAACCTTTGAATAATTTTTTTTCATCTTCGACATCATAGCAATCATATAGTTCCAAAATAGTTTCCAATCTTTTTAGATAAAGCATATGAGATAGATTTGCGGCAACAATCGACTTTACAGCATTTTGAGATTTTTCAGGAAGTTTTTCTACATGATCCTTTACAGAGTAAGGATTAGCCATGTTGGGAGTGTTGAAAGCAAATAATCCTACAGGTGAGGCTTCTTTTCCTTGTAGCATACTTAAATTATTAATTAATTAAATTATATTTTTATTGTATATTAATATAGAGCAAGCTTTAAATAAAAATATTTGAGGGTAAGAAATATTGTATATACTATTAAAATTAACTTTTAAGAACAATGATCTAAATTTAAATACCACATATTTTTTATTTAATTAAAATGGAATAACTTTTTGGAAAAATGATTTTATTAATAAAAATTTTAAACCAGATTTTGAACAAATATCATAATTCAAATATTAAAAGCTAATACTATTAATCATTTATACTAAACTTTTAGCTATCTCTTCTTTTATTAGATAATAACTCAAGGACTCATTTAAAGTACCACAAGACCTATTTTCACATCCTTCATTTGATTCGGATGACGAATATAGCAAGGTACCTTCAGGTGAAGTAGAAGTTATGTAATTTGTGCACTTTTTTTCGAAATCTAATTTCATTTCGGAAGAAAGTATTTCATACATATTATTATGTGAAGAATTTATCAATATGATTTTTTTTAATTTCTGCTTAAAATCTTCTCTAAATTTGTCTATTAATTTAATCATTGTATAACTTCCCATTTTGTTTACGATAAATACCATAGTTTTTATCCACTCTTTTCCTAGGATTAATTCGTCATAGACAGCCTGGCAATATTCATAATGATCGTATTGTTTAGAATTTTTAGCCTTGTCTTTTTTTTCTTTTTTATAAGGATTCATGAGAATAACAGAATAATTGTTATTAGCTGCAATTTCAACGTAATTTATAATCGAGCCTTTTTTGACACTTCCGTATATCAAAGAAACCTTGGAAAGGCAACATGATTCTGTTAGTCTGTCAGGTATGAACACTACTATTTTATTCTTAGTCCCGAAATCCTTACTTATTAAAATTTTGGAATTTTTTATATAACTTGAGTTACATTCTCTTTTTTGCATGTTGTATGACATTATGAGCTTACACTTAATATATTTTACTAAGAGTCGATATATTTTTTCTAGATTTTCTCTTGAAAAATCTGATATAATTTTGAATTTCTCTTTCTTTATCAAATCGACCAACACTTCTTCTTCGGTGTCTAATTTGTATCCAAGTAAATTCAAATTGTCTAAAAGTTTTGTAATTTTTAAAAATATTTGTGAGCTAATTGAAGGGTCTTGCGATCTTAATTCTTTACTTGTATTTGAATTCGTGCTAGTTTCTGTATTCAACATTTTTATTTAATTTTAAAATTAAATTTTATAGCTTTTAAAGCATAAATATAATCAACCATTTCCAAATTTGAATAATAAGTAAAAATTAAAATGAAATTAAGTTTAAATTTTAGCTTATATTTCAGTTTTATTATATGATAAAAGAGTTTTCTTTTTAAAAATTATAATTTAATTATTATGAGATAGTATCTTATTAGTTATTTTCTATCTGAATTAAATACTATTTATTTCCATATCTTGATAGTACCATCCCACGATGATGAAATCAAAAGATTATGATTTACATTGTTTGAACTGTTATCCATCAAATTGACATTAATCAAATCCGTTATTGTATTCTTATGACATGCATCTGATACCTTTGAACAAAACTTTAACATATCACAACTTTCATCAAATTCGTTTTGATGTCCAGAGTGAAAACTAATTCCGTTATAATTTTGATATTCAGAAAAAAAAGGAATTTCCTTTTTTGGTAATTTAGAAATGGAAACTTCATTTGATTGGAGGATAACAGTAGAATAAAATGTGGAAGTAGAGAAAAAACAATTATCAATTTTATTTGGTGCGTTTATTAGATAAGATCTTTTATTGCTGCTATTTAATCCATGCAGACTTTCTTTTGCTAAATCCCAATAACGAATCGTCATATCATTTCCTGCAGATATAATATATGGAACATTTTCTTTAATGGAAGAAATATAAGATGAGTAGTTAATTTCTCCTAATTTATTGATTGAATTAAGGGGAGAAATAGCAACTTGTACGGTATTTGAAACATCAAAAAAATTTTTTAGCTTTGATAGTCTATTTTTAGAAAAAGAGTAATATTCTGAATCAACATAATTCACAATTAATCGTTTTGTTGAAAGATTATCGAAGTGATGAGTATATAAAGATAAATTTTTATACAACTCCTCCAAATTTGATCTTTCATCTTTAACCAGAGAATCTTGCATGTCTGAATAATTAATATTTGGATCTTTGAGAAAACCACCTGCTTCTAATTTTTGTATGTAAGGAATTTCTGTAGTCAATGGTTTTATTTCTTTCCCAGAGGATGGATTTACTTTAAATAGGACATCACAATTTAATGTATTTAGATTCCATAATCCCATTTCATGGTCGTTAGCTGCAGTCCAAATAAGGAGATAATTATTGTTATTAGCGCTTAAATTCATAGAATATAAATCATATTCTTTGGATTTTGTAGGTATATAGCTTTGTAATCCTATAATCGGTGTATTATCATTGTATTTGTAACTGTATATCACTGAATTAAGCCTGAAATCGTATGTTAATATATACCCACCGAGGGTTGAAATGTACAAAGATCGATCATCCTTTGAAAAATCCATGCTACTTATTAATCCCATTTGAGTTCCGAGGTCATAATCTAGTGCATTTTTATTAACTCTTAGATCGTATATCTGTAATTTTCCTTTACTATTACAATAAACAAGAACTTTATTGTCATTAGATCTGCTGTTAGATATAACACATGAGATATCATTATTATCGTGTGAAGAATTTGAAATAGAAAAAGTATTTTCTATAAAGAAGTCTGATTTTACAGATTCGATCTAAATATGTATAGTATATAATATTATTTAGCTTACTCTAAATAACTCTAAGTTATTCTCTATCGCAACAGCAAATCGATTGCTATCTAAACTGCATATCCCTTTTCTATAATTAATTCTTGTGGGATTAGGATTACTATAACTTGCGATTTTTTCTACTGAAACATCATTTTCATTTCCGTAGATATCCCATAAAACAATTTTTCCATTTGACGAAAACGAAAGAAATTTGTTCGCATTTTCTATATTTAAATTTAATAATTTCTCGAATGAATTAGTTTCAGAATTAATTTCATAATCGTATAAAGTATTAATCAATCTACCTTGAGGTCTCCAGGACGATAAATTTTGTGAGTTACTTCCAACTTTAGTATTACCCATAGGGCTAACGTTTCTCAAATTAGTGACATTTGATGTATTATAAATATTGACCATGTCTTTATCTATTTCATCCAAAATTTCCTCTTTGACCACAATGTTCATGGCTTTAAATAAAAATTTCAATTTAAAATTGTCTTGATTAACTATGTTATCAGACGCTGGATTATAATCAATCGAACATTTCCTTGTCCTTGAATTAGGGAGACGCAGAGTAGGAAGAATGTTAGAAAGAGAAGTTAATTTACCTATAAATGTCCTTTCAAGGAATTTAATATCATCAGAATTTTTATCTATGCGTTTAATAAACTTAGTAAATTCTTTTTTAACTATGGTAGAAACAGAAGTTCCTTCTAAGCTTGCTCTAAGCCTAACAAGCTGAGCTTCTAAAAAACTAGGCGAACTATTAACATTATTAGAAGAATTGCTGTTGACATTGATATTGTTATATTCAATTTGATTGTAAGAATTGTTTTCTTTACCAGATTCTATTATATCCTGCAAAAATTGAAAAGCAACTTCATCTTCTTCATTTCTGGGAAAGAAATACTTTATGCCTTTGAATTCAAGCTGGTAAATAACACGGCTTAATCTCTCTTTTGTACAATTTTTAATTAAATCTTTGGTAATTATGACACATGGCATTATCAGGTAATTTTTAAAATCTGGGCGCAAATATGTATAAACTTCTCCCTGAGATAATGTGTCTATCAAAGTGTTTGAGAATTCAATTACTTCATTTCTTATCAATAAATTTGGATGCATTATAAATGGAAGGATTTTTCTAAAAAGTTCGATTCCTCTTAAAGTTTCAAGATACTCCATTTTCAATAATAAGTGCATCGTGTGAATCATTTCATAAATTTTCAGTTCATTTAAGTTGTTAAAAATCATGAGATCCATGCATGGAACTAGAAATTTATTTAATGAAGTTTCGCCAAGAGTAAAAATTAAAGAAGGTAAACATTTCATCACTTCTCTTTGAATCACCCATTCTTTTTTGTTAAAATGTGCTATTATAAACTTGAGAAAGTTGTTAGTTTCTCGTCTACCAAAAAATAACATAAGATTAGGCAATTTCCTTATCAAAGTTTGTTGAATATCTATGTCCTCATTTTTAGATAAAATATCTTCTATTATCTTAAAAAGATTAGATTTAAACTCAAACAAATCACTGTCATATGCATGAATAATTTCCTCTCCTTTATCTTTGTTAGTATTTATATTAAAACCTATTGTTTTTCGTGAGGAATGCATGTCAATAGACTGATTCTGACTTTTCATGTTGTGAAATCTTGAACGGAGAGTTATTTGTAAAAATTTCTGTTCTAAATCAGTTAGTTTGTCAATAATATTAGCAAATGCTAGAATTAAAGTAGGCTCATTACTAGAGTACAATTCAAGTATAGATGGAAATATATAGGCATCAAAAAAATTGTAATCTGAACTATTCAAAATTAATTCGTTTTCGTTAATCATTGTTAATATATTTATTATTTCATGAAGAGCCGTGATTCTTACAAGAATACTTGTATCTTTTAATAACTTTACTAAGTAGGGAATTATCAATTGAATTTTAATAACGTCAGACAATCTCATCGAGAAGGCCCTCAGAATTTCCATCGTTACAATTTTTGAAGAGGAGTAATTTGCATTTAGAACTGAAGTCAGAAGAAGATCAACAATTATTAATGAACAGTCGGAATTATTATTCTCCTTGTATTTAGAACTAGGGATGGACATAGCTTCTTCAGTTAAATTTTTGTCGTTTCTGAAATCGAATAATGCTTGATAATTTTCCAACAAATGAGCAGATAATGGATTATCTAGAATCAATTTGTTTAAAATTTCGTGATTTAAATTATGCGTCAATTCTGGTGCTTCACTTTCTATACCGTAAATTACCTTCCATATTTGTTTCCAATGCTTGTATATCAAACCTATTCTTTTATCGGGTTTCCAATAATTTTGATTTATTATTAATGTATTAATTTGAATCAACATCCTTGAAAAAGAGATAGGGCAAATCTCTTCAGCAAAATATTTTAGGCACTCACCTAATTCTATTCTTTCATGTGGATTAACAGTCATCATTTTCATAAGGATATATTCAAGATTTTTATCTTTTATTTTAGATAATACAGATTCTAAATTAAATTTTCCATTTTTGTATAAGAGAAGTTTAGAATGATCAAATATCATATCTTCAAGAAAAAGTTCAGCTATCACAGCTCCTGCAGAAAAAATATCCATAGCAGTTGTAGTTTGATATATAAAGTTGGATAATTCCAATAGTTCATATTTGTCAACTAATCTTTCAGGGGCCAAGTAACAGGATTTGATTGAAGAATTAGTTCCGAAATAATATGTAAATGAACCTACATCGTCCTGTTGTATATACGCTGGCTTATACGGAGCTATATCACATAGAAACACTGAACCAGTTGAAGATAGAAGAACATTTTCTAGTTTTATGTCACAATGACATAAACCTTTGCTGTGAATCTACACATCAAATTAAATAAAGGTACTTGTGATAATCCTAGAAGAATCTGAAAACTTATCCATTTTTTTTCTATAGTGGTAAGATAAGGCATTGATGCCATTCTTTCTTTCAAATTGAATGAATAATATTGCCGTATTATCATTCCTGCTTTCTATTGTCATAAAATAAATATATCTATTTACAAGCAGATTGTCTTTGACTAATAAAATTGGTGCTACGTTAGGACTATTTTTTATATTGTATAATTCTCTTATCTCTAGCAGCGAGTTTACATGCTTTGCATATAGCTTAGATTCGGCTTCATTCATCTCTCTTTTGAAATATATTTTACAAACTAGAGGCTCCCCATCTATTTCGTTCACCACCAAAGCAGTTTTAAGGAATATACTGTCACCTGATAATTAATAATATTTATTAAAATTCAAATACTAAGCGATTTTGTAAATGTTAATTGTGGTAAGTATTTGTAAAGGAATGTCTCCACTTCAGGAGCAACACTTAATTTTATTTGAGTTAATTTTTGACCCATTAATAAATTATTATAATAATATAAAATAAGAACTAATTACATAAAACCAATATTAAAATCATATGCAGATTCTTATAAATTTTTATGATGAACAAATGAATCTCGTTAGTTCGAAATTTTAATGAGATGATTAAATTTGTGTCTGAAATAAAATGTATTTAATTTCTATCATATGTAATTCTAATAATATTTTCATATTTCTTTTCATTTAATTACAAAATATTTAAATATTTTATTTATATATTTAATAAATGTACTATTTAAGACACAAAATAGAATTGACTATTTTAATAATTTTAATCTTCATTGCATTCTGTACTTCCTATTATTGGGTTCATTGGGCATTTTTTGCTTTTCTTGCATTCATGACACTAATTGTTGGTAATTTCTTCAATAATAATTAAATACTTTAATTTAGATTTATTGTTCTTAAATGAATCGGATTTCATTTACGATCCTGATTATAATCATTGGAAAGATATAAGCGAACCAAAAGATTTCCAATTTGAAGCTGATTTAAGTTCAATCAAAGATTCTAAAAAACTTCGTTGAGAAGAAAGATGATAAATTTTATTTTAAATAAATATTCTTTTATCGAATAAATGCATTTTTTAATTATTACTGGGTCATTTTAAAATTGAGTTAAAACCTGCTCTCTAGGTTTAACTTTAAACTAATTATTTTGTATATTTGAAATTTCAATACATTTCACTTTTACACCTATTTTTTAATAAAATTTAGTGAGAATTTAAAACTTTTTATTAACTTAATATAAATATGTCGGGGTCTAATAAAGAGTTAAAACCAATAATAGAGGTATTAAAAAATAATTTTATTATCTATCATATTTTCATTCTAGAAAAGCATCGATAGCAAAACCGTTTCCTTTTACAATTCAATTAAAGAGGAGGAGTCATTTCATTACAAAAAGAAAAGACCACTTGAGGACACTATGATAACGAAATCTTTATTCACTGACAAAATTTTTAGATTTTACTTTTTTAAAAATTATAACACGACAGAGTACGAACAATTCAGCGATTTACCAGATAAAGAAAAAATAAATTTCCTAATAAACCTTTTTCTTTACGTAAGTAAAAAAAAGGAAATCCCTAATTCAAACAATGGCGACATTTTCTTCAGTACTTTAGGAACCAGATATATAACAAATCAACCCAGGACAGAAAATATGAAAGAAAATGAGCCTGTTTATTCTCATTTATACACTAATCAAAATTTTTCAAATAATCATTCGTACAACAATAACTTAGACAACTATATCCAGAGAAGAAGCAGTTTTAGTTTTCAACAAAATGCAAAAATTTCTTTAGCTACGAATCCTTTAAACACCAATGAGAGAACAGCGACTATGGAAGTTTCAGAAATTAAAGAAAATTTCAAATCAATTTTGAAAAAATACTCACAAAATGCTAAATCAAATATGAATGCTGAATTCAGCACAAAGGATATACATAGGATGATAAATAATATAGAGAGCACAATTATTAAAAATTCGCATTTGATTGATAATTACATCAAAGAAAATAATGAGTCGATTCATACTAATACGATTAATGTCGATACTAAGAATTTTGTAAAAATCACTGAAACACAAAAATTAAATGATGCCCTTTATTTTTCTAATTTTTATAATTTTAATAATCCAACAATTTTTCATAAAGGAGATTTTAACAAATCACTCCTTATCAAACAGAAACCCGAAAATTTAGTTATTCTAGATGAGGATTTTTATGAAATTGACAATATCGAAATATACAGGGAATATCCAGAAATAAATAATAAAATCATCAATTCTGAAAATAATGAAATTTTCGTAAACTTGAATGATCATCATTCGAGATTTAAAAATTTGAAGGATAAAAATAAAAAGTGTTATGTAGATAAAGTAAACTTTGTGCTTTTTAATCATACTAAACCTAATGTGATGATGAACCCTTCCAAAAGTAAGATAAATGTTAATATATTATTAAAAATTTAGAAAATTTTTTAACAACCGGTAAACAACTCATCATGAATCAAAGAAGTAGACCGTTTGTAAAAAATTTAATCATTTCTATTGATCCAATTACAGAAGAAACTGAATTAAATTCAATGCGAAATAACAGCAAACCCTTCGATACTGAAGATATTGTGGACAGAATTTACTTTTGCCCTGAAGATTTATTAGCTAAATTTAATGTAAACGAATTGAATAAAGTCGGTGTTTTACTGATAGAATATGTGAGATTAGAAGAGGCCTATGATAAATTGAAGAAAGTTAGTTATGAAAGATTTATGGAATTAAATCAGAAAATTCAAGAGGACTCAAAAAATTTCGAAGAAGAAAAAGAAAGAATGTTAAAAGAGTAAACTAAATTTAAAATAATGTTTATGAATATAGAATAAGCAACTTAAAAGAGCATCAACAGAAGAAATTTGATTTAGTTTATGAATATGTTAATTCTCTTAGGAATAAAATAGAGTTTTGTAATAAGTTAACCAAATATGAGGATAATTTTGAGTTAGATGAATCAAAATTAGCAGAGGTAAAGCTAATACATTAATTCCTTCTTATTAAATTGTAGGCTGTTAATAGCAATTTAGATATGATTTCAAGAAGTGAAATAAAATTTACCAAAGAAAAAGATAATCAAAATTTATCTGATTTTAATATAAACCTAAATATCCTTACTAATCTTGATTTAAGAGATAATGATGATGTCACTCATAGTACTTCAATAAAATCTGCTGACAATTTTTCTAGGCTGATTCATTCAAAGAACAAACAAATTTGATTTGTTAAAATCTGCGAAGGAGTTTTTTAATATTTTAAATAAAATTAATATTTTTTAAAAAATAAATTCGAGTATAATAAATAAATATAATATTATGTAGTATAATAAAGATTAAAATTTTAATAAATATATGTGATTATGTATAAAATCAGATCTTTTTCTTAGCGGAATCTAAATCAATTTCAATCTTATCCATTCTTTGATTGATCTTCTTTACTTCCTTCAATAATTTCATATTATAGTGCAATAATCCATTAGATCTATAAATAGATTTGGATTCGTTTCTCATGTTTTTAAATTCCAGAAACTGTTCAATCATATCTCTGTACTTCATTTTAGATTCAAGCATATTCTTTTTCGTCAAGAGATATTTTGACTTATGAAAGATATAGGCAGTCTCTATAAAATTTATAGCCACTCTTGATTTAACTACTTTAGTAAACACATTAAATTGGTCGTTGCTTAAGTCTAGCAAACCATGCAAGCAAACTATTATAAGAGAGCAAATAAAAACTCCCCAAAGGGCTGAAATAACTCCTATTAACTGTCCTAATTTAGTCATGGGTGCAACATCGCCAAAACCAATAGTTAACATTGTTATAAATGTACACCACATGGGAATCTGAAAAGAATCAAATTCAACTCTTCCAAAACTACTCCAATAGGGTCTTTCGAATATCCTCAACATATATCCGAAAATTATAACAGAAGCGAAAAAAAACCAAATAACCAACTTTATATGATATATTTTTAACAAACTTTTTATTGCAAATCTAAAATTATTCTGAACCTTGTATTCCTTGCAAATTTTTACTGCGTAATGGTCAGAAAATATCGAGTAATTTACAAAAGCTCGAACAACATAAAAGCTTCTGCATAATAAGAATATATAAATAAAATCACTGAGAAGATAATCAACTTTTATTACTTTATTTTTTTCTCTGTCAAGTTCATTGAAAAATATATGAAAATCCATATGGGGATAAGGCTGGATAAGATTTATAATGACATCTCTTAACAGTCCCAATCCGAATATATTCGAATTCTTGTCACCTATTGTTAAACTATCATCTTGGAAAAAGAAGTCTTGGATCCCTGATTTTCCTCCCTCATATGCATCTTCTATATAAATTTTCTGAACTATTTTAATATTTTTCCATTTATTTTTCATATAGTGTCGTCTAGTTACACAAAAAATAATAAGCAAGGCCAATGTTATCATAATTAATCTTACTGAATTATACTCTGCTATTATATTCCTTGGATAATGGAAATTCAGTTCGTAGTCGTAAAAAGCTAGGATTATTATCATAATATTCATCACTGTTATGCAATTGTCATATACTTTCCACCATTTAGCGTAATAAATCATCTCATCATATTTTGTAGGAATTCCCAACCAATGAAATATTCTTTTCTTGCTGGTATCAATTAGTTTATTGCCTACATCTGAAAAAGGCGACATAAAATCGAAAGTATTTTCTAAAATTCTTAGATTCGAGTATGAATTTGATATTCCTGTTGATGTAACATTGTTTAATTGATTAAATCTGTTATTTTCATCTTCTAACTCATTATTATTTTTTGTTGTTTCATGTTTTCGCTTTTGTTTATCTTTTGTTAAAAGTCGTTCTAGTTTTTCTTTGTTTTTTCCAATTTGGTTTCCATCCATTAATTAAATATTTTATAAGACTTTATTATTTTCGTTTCATTATTTAAATAATGATTTTTATATAAGAAAATTGGAATTTTGCACATATCTAATTAATGGGGATTGGGGATTGGGGATTGGGGATTGGCCAATCCCCAATCCCCATAAAATAAACTTTATTTATTGACTTTGATAATTTTATTATTTTTATAAAAGAATACATATAAAACTAACATAATTAAAATTTTAATAAATTCTCA
>Ga0169931_10012192_pt1 | contig 11968 bp, 10 predicted proteins | sample Kivu_15m_20L_FD_129675 | JGI IMG/M metagenome (GOLD analysis project Ga0169931, IMG submission 129675) | Freshwater microbial communities from Lake Kivu, Western Province, Rwanda to study Microbial Dark Matter (Phase II) - Kivu_15m_20L... | ecosystem: Environmental > Aquatic > Freshwater > Lake...
ACCGATACCCTTAAGCCTTGTAAGTAATAATGGAGGATTCGCATAGCGGCCGAGTGCGCACGCTTGGAAAGCGTGTGTAGGGCAACCTACCGAGGGTTCAAATCCCTCATCCTCCGCCAGAACTCCACTCCGGTGATTCAAGGCAAGGTTCAAGCGCCTCGGCCATCAAATTTGATCAAGCTAGACGGTGGTCAAATCTCAATCATCGAAAACTATCGGTTATAGATTCTCTTTGCCGAACTAAAGACCGTCAAAGATGCAGGATCGGAGAGGGTTGTATCTAACTCAACACTCAAAGACCCATCAGTATTAACTTGAATTGCAACGACACCTCTACTCATTCCAGCAACCACTGTATAACCGATTGGCCATGGAGCCATACTTCCGGGTGGGTTAGGTGTTACTCCTGCAGGCGGCGCGTAAGAAAGTTGTGCAAGCTTGTAGACAACCATGCCACTTGCTGATGTGAGTTTATCGGGTGCTACTTGGCCTGAAGCAACAATGAGGACGGCTTGATCAGCGTCACCTCTTGAATCTTTCCACCATCCAGAAGAAAACACCCAAGCTTTAGTATCGACTTGATGCGGTGCAATTGCTAAGTGACTCCAAGAATAATCATTCTTACCGGGAACATTCCCGCCGCCCAATATCGCTGTCGCATTTTCATAATCGCTATTGAGGCGTCCGGCATATCCATTTGTTCCAGCCAAGTACCAATTTCCTGAAGCAGTACCCGCGATATCGTAATCAATTTTTCCAACACGTGGCGCACTAGTTCTTTGCAACTGAGATTCCATTGCTGTCCGAATCGATGGAGTAAAGAATGGAAGATAGTCAGCCGTGTATGGCTTCCACGTATCAAATGTGAGATAAGAGGCGATGTTTTGGAATCCAGATAACCATTGAGTTCCATCAAAAACATTGAAATCAAGCATTGTCTCTGCTTGACGTCCAAACTCATCACCAGCTTTAACTTTGATATTTGTCCTCACGTACCCAGAGTTAGCAGCCTGTGAAGCTACCGGAGCCAGGACGCCCGTTACTTTATTCATCACCATATAAACAGACCAGAGATTGCAGCCATGGTCAATTACGACTCGATATGAATTGGGAGAACCGAGATTAGATACTTCAGTGATTGTTCCTGCAGCTGGTGCGGTAACTGGAACATAGTCTGAAGTCGTCAGTTGAGAAGTGGGCTTTGAAAGAGATTTAAGCCCTAGGTATGCGTGGTCGATAGGTGTAACATGTCCGCCCACCATCATTCCGTATGGAATTGCGGGTGCTAACTGATCAAGTGGGATCACAGGATTTGTGAACGTTATTGAAGAAGGCTTACACGTTGGTTCTTTTGCGTTCGGTCCACCAAGAACTTGTGAAAGCGTTGGATACCATTCAGGCCGTGCAGTAAAACCACCCGCAGGAGTCTTCGGCGCATCCTTTGCTAAGAGATATCTGACTTTTCCGTCTTTGCACACCGCAGTGATCAATCCATTCCATGCGATTTCACCACTCTTGCTACAACTGGCGCCGAGTTGGCCTAACTTAAATCCAGTGTCCTTAGTATTTCCTCCGGCCGACTTTGCAGCAGGTGCACCTGCATTCCAGACCAGAGACTTACCCTTCTTGATGCAGGTGAATGTTTTCCCAGAATATGTCACCTTTTGATTTACCTTCGCACACTTTGTCCCAGCTTTCGGGTTTGCAGCCTGCGCAAATCCAATTCCAACAAGTGAAAGTGAGGCAGTAAGGACAAAGGCTAGCGCTTTCTTCATTTCACAACACTATCGCCAAAGGTAGAAATTGTATAGATAAGGAAATTTTATAAATAAATGAATTTAGCCAGCCGAGGTAGAATTCAAGATAACACAGTGCTAACGTGTTACTTATGACCCGTTTACCCAAAAAACGGGGAATTACCCAGGATGGAGAGGATAAATCCCTCATCCTCCGCTGTTTAATATTGAACAACCCGTACATTATAGCGTTTTAGAAAACAAATAATCGAATAACACTGGTTCCATTTACCTATGAAAATTTTTATCCGTGTTGACGCTTCCATGGTTATTGGGACCGGTCATTTGAATAGATGCCTAAATCTTGCTGATGCGTTGCGCTTAAAAGGCTGTCAAACGCTATTTGCAATTAATAATGCAAGCTTAGATTTACAGAAAAAAATCACTAAGCGAGGACACGAAATAGTAAGTTTTGGTAATGATTTTTCAACTATAACCAATACATTAATTCTAGAAAATATAGAACAACAATTACTTGATGCAAAAGATTGCTCTAAATTATTAGAAAAATACCAGCCCGACCTTTTGATTGTTGATCACTATAATTTAGATTATAACTGGGAACGTATGCTCAAACCATTGACAAAAAGTATTTTAGTCATCGATGACTTAGCTAATCGAAAACATGAATGCAGTTTCTTGCTTGACCAAACACCAGTTAGAACTTCTAGAGATTATACAAATTTAGTAGAGTTCAATACATTACTTCTCATTGGACCAGAATATACTATTTTGCATCCTGACTTTGCCATCTACCGCAATAAAAAGATAAAAAATCCCGTCTCTAGCAAAAATATTTTAGTTGGAATGGGAGGATTAGATTCAAACAATTTAATTCCCAAAATTGTAACTTTTTTAGAGCAAAAACCTGAACTCGCTCAGTATGAAATAAACGTTGTAATAAGTTCAATGGCTACTCAAATCAGACTCCTAGAAAAAATCATAAAGTCATCCTCATTGCGAATACACCTAAATATTGAAGCGCAAAATTTTGTACAATTACTGGCAACATCAGAATTTGCAATATGTGCTGGTGGTCTAATGAGTCTCGAATTGGCATGCTTAGGAGTTCCGGCTATAATTTTGCCTTTAAATGAAATTCAAAGTAAAGTTTCATCAAAACTTTCAGAGGAAGTAGATTTTTTTATTGCTAGTGACTGGGCAAACAATTTTGAATCTACCTTAAGTGCTTGTATGGATTCATTATTACAAATTCCGAATTTGAATAAAGCAAGACGAATTCATACCAAGATTGATGGTTTGGGAACTATGAGGCTGGTAGACTTTATAATCAATCATGCAACGAATTTTTAAATCAAATAGAACTAAGGTCGAGCAGGCAGGATCTATCAAGAATTATTATCAATCGCTCTTTAAAGAATTTGGGGATAGTCACGAAACTGTTCGATACTCAAGTAAAGAGAGCCAATTAAAAAGATACAAGAATCTGATTACAGTTGGGGATTTAACTGGTTGCACGGTACTCGATTTTGGTTGTGGCGTTGGCCATTTTTTAGAATTTCTGCTTTCACAACAGCAAAGCATAGAAAAATACACTGGGCTTGAAATAGTTCCGGAAATGCTTACTTTTGCCCGCAAAAAATATTCTAACGCTAGTTTTTTCCCCCCTACCGAATTAAGTAACCTAAGTTTTGACTATGGATTTGTAAGTGGCACTTTCAATGACAAAATGAAAAATAATAGAAGATTTTGGCAAGATACTATAACAGAGTTGTTTTCGAAGTGTAAAAAAGGAATTGCATTTAATATGATGAGTACATATGTAGATTTTCAAAATAGAGACCTTTTTTATGAAAATCCTGAATATGTATTTAAGTTTGTGAAAAAGAATTTGACGCCTTATGTCACTCTCCGTCATGATTTTGAAACCAAAAAGCACATAATACCTTTTGAATTTGTGATTTATGCATACAAATTTCCGAACAATGAATCCTAGATTATGAAATGTATGATTTCACAGCCAACTTTTTTGCCTTGGGTTGGTTGGTTTGACTTAGTTGCCCAAGCTGATCTTATTGTACTTTATAATACTGCCCAATTCAGTAAGCAGTCATGGCAACAACGAAATAGAATAAGAACACTTCGAGGCTTAGAGTACTTAACTGTGCCAGTGAAAACATCCGGACGTTTTGGGCAAAAAATCATAGATGTTGACATTTCTAAGGTAGATTTTGAAGAGTATTTGAAAAACAAGCTAAATGATGCTTATTCTAAAGCACCTTTTTTTAAACCTGTAATGGATGACTTACAAAAAAAACTTCCAGATTTGCTGGTAAGCAGAAAACTTTCTCACTTAAATGAAGGGTTGATAAAATTTTGCTGCGAATGGTTGAATATTAATACTCAGTTTGTTAGGGCCTCTGATTTAAATATTGATGGTCAGCGCGGTGAATACCTAACCAAAATTTGTGAGGCCTTTAACTGCGACGAATATATTTCAACTGAAGGAGCAGAAAAATACCTAATTGAAGACTTCAAGTTTTTTGCGCAAAAGAAAATTACGGTGAAAATCTACAAATATGAGCATCCAGTATATAGTCAATTGTTTGAGCCATTTATACCTTATGCATCTGTTATAGACTTGATAATGATGTATGGGGACAGAAGTAAAGACGTCATGCAAAAGGCTCAGAGATATACTCACGCAATTTCTATTTAGAATTCACTTAGTTACTTAAAATTGCTAAATTATTTTTATTTATTGCTAGTTCACCTATATTTCTGTAAACTGACAAAATGAAAATAGCAATTATTGGTGCCGGTAGTGTAGGTATTTCGGTAAAGTATTTCTTGAATAAAAAGCAAATAGATTCAATGCTTTACGAGGCTACAAATAATATAGGTGGAATATTACGCGATATCTCATTCGAAGGAATGAATTATTTTGCCGGATGCCAGTATTTTACTAATAAAGAAATTACTTATGAATTTATGCCTAAAGCAGGTTTGAGGAATTTTGCCTATACATATGGATCTTACACAGATATTTTTGATGAAATTAGTGTATCAACTGAATTTGCTGGCCCAACAATAAAAAAACAAATTGAGCTTAACACACCGAAAGATGTAAGATCTCTCGATATCTCAATCGAGGAGAAATTGAGAGAATATCCGCCATTTATTGAATTTGCCCTCCAAAATTGGTTAGCAGGAATCGGTATCAATTCGAGTCAAATGCACCAAAGCAGTTTGTTGGGCCTTGGTGCTACAAGGGTTTACCTTCCAAATCAAGTTGAAGATGTACAAATTATGCGTAGGGGTAGCCCTAATGCTTCAGACTTTTATGGCCTACTGTATTCTAATTATTCACAAGATGATTTTTTCTCAGTTCCGTTTGATGGATTTAATTCATTCCTTGACTCAAACGTGTTTCCAGAAATTATTAAAGAAACTAATACAAATGTCTCTGTAAAAATTGAAGCAAATAAAACTGGCTTTAGACTGCGAGGAAATAAATCTCTCAAACCATACGACAAAATTATTTGGACTGGGAATCCAAATCCTATACTAAAATGCTTAAACCTGCCTAAACTTGATTCACATAATCTAAAATGCAAAATTCTTGTAGGTAAAATTAATATACCTATTGATAAACCTTTTTATATCCAAGTATTTTCGAAAAAGTCAAATATTCTGCGCATTTATCTTTATAAGATTAAGGATAAATCTTGCTTTACGATTGAAAAGATTGAGGATCTAGAACTGCCAGATGATACAGTCAAATTCGCAACAGATATTCTTGCGTCATTTGGGATTATTACTTTACTAGAGTTAAAAACAGTAAAAAAACAAAATCGATATATTTTGCATACTTTAGATGACTACAAAAGTTTAATGGCTCTGAATCAAATACTCTCAAGCACTAATTTAATCCCCGCTGGATGGCATTTATACGGTCGAGATTCAAAAATTGGTTTTGTCTTAGACCAAATAAATAATTTACAAAGAAATTAATATTTAAATAATGCTCAAGTTACATACTCTAATTTAATTCCTTCTCCGAAACTAATATGTCGATTAGCTTTTTTCCCAATGACTGAATCGTAATTATCTGGACCTAATCCTAAGTTTGGCCTCACAATTGTTACATTCTCGCTTGATAACAGATCTCCACATTTAATTTCTTTTTTCGCTATCAAGGAGCGTCTGTAGCGCAAATAGGATTGTTCGCTGTTTGTTGGTCCATCTTGAATTGAACCAATAGAATCTGCGGTTAAATTAATCATTGAAACAAAATTCTTGAGTTCTGATGCGTTTAGAGAAAAACTTGAATCTACTGATGTAGTATCCCTATCTAGTTTTACATGTTTTTCTATAATTGAGGCTCCTAATGCGGTTGCAGCGATGGCTGCGGTTGTACCAATTGTATGATCAGAGAAGCCCACAGGCAATCCAAATTTTTCATGCAAATAGGGTATGGAGCTTAAATTTAGATCACTAAAATCAGCTGGGTAATTGGTTGTGCATTTTAGAATAGCAATTTCACTTGCACCTGATTCAGTCAAGATCTCTACAGCATTCGATATTTCATCAATCGTGGCCAAGCCTGTCGAGAAAATAACTGGTTTTCCAGTAGATGCAATCTCTCGAAGCAATTGTGTATACGTGATCTCAAGTGATGCTATTTTATATGCAGGAACATTGAAATTCTCTAAAATTTGCACATCTGCAGGACTAAAAGGTGTCGAGAATACAGTAATTCCAAAAGCTTTAGCTGCAGAAAAAATCTCCGGAATCCAATCTGTAGGGGTATGAGCCTCTGAATAAAGATCGTAAAGATTTCTTCCCGCCCACGTTCCACTTTTAATTATAAATTCATCTGAAAAGCAATTAACTGTCATTGAATCCGCAGTGTACGTTTGTATTTTAAATGCATTAACACCAGATTGCTTGCATATTTCAAGCAACTCTAAAACATTTTCTATAGAATTGTTATGGTTACCTGATAATTCTGAAACAATGTACGGGGCGAATTCTGAGCCTATATTAACGCCATTAATTAACAAGTTTGCCTCCGCAATTTTCTATCGCTGTACTATAACACAACCTGTTATTGCTCCACTGCCAGTGCCTTGTTCAAAGAGATATTTGAATTTCTGACAAATAGAATGTCTTACCAATTTGCCTCTATCTTGCTAGTTTAGAATGTCTATCATTATTTTCTTGATATTTTGGGGAATTTAATATCGTCAAAGGAAATTCTATTAATGCGTAGCGCTCCAACGCAGGCTTTGATATTTAAATAGTTTAATTTATTCTTAGTTTTACACCTCAATATAAATTTTAGAAGTTTTCAATGACTGTATTAATGTATTGAGTATCAACCTGTTCGTTTACCCAGAAATTAATTACCTGCTTCTCAAAGAGAATACTCTCATTAAAGCGATCAGGGTCCACCATTCCAAGGTAATAGGGTACTACTTGGTACCAAGAGCTAACTGGTAAATTTTTTGCTCGAAGCACATAAATTAGTCTATTTCTACGAGTTTCGTCAACACGAACCGTGAAGCGCCATACGGGATTCTCTTTAATAAAGTCATCACTATGTGGAACAATTATGCCTTTTATACTTGATAATCTCTGCAGAAATAACTTGGATTTATTGAATATATTTTGTTTTCTGCTTTCAACCAATCTCTTATATATTTTTATTGAAGGAGAAGTTTGTTTTTTGAGAATAAATCTTCGGCTATCTGTTTTCGCTAAATTTTTGTAATACTTATGCCAATCTCCGCTTAGTCTTGCTTGTAATTTATTAATTTCATCTTTAGCGTCGATTTCCATCTCAAGTTCATCACTCAAGATCGGGATATCTCTATAAAAATTGATGATATCTTGAAATAGATCATGGTTTTTGCAGACCAACATCCCTGCTTTGAATTCATCAATGAATTTAGATTCTCCAAAACTATAAATAGTCACGAGTGTGATGTTAGTTTGATTATTATTTATAAAACTATTTCCAAAAGTTTGGGCCATATCTTCGATAATAAGCCATTTACGATGGGAATCTAGTTGTTTTAAACTCTCTATATTTTTGGGTAGATAACCGTATAGCTTCGGTAATAAAAGCACCTTTATACTTTTATCAGAATTTGCAATTCTTACAACTTCTTCGCAATCATATGAAAGATTGGCTGGATTATAAAAAGCTACGGAATACCCCGCATCTAAACTAACTCTTATAGGACTGTAACAGATATTTGCTGGCATTAGAATTTTACCTGAGTCACTCCAAGCCTTTAAAGCGAGATAAATTCCTGTTGATGCTCTGTTCAAGTTCAAAACATTTGCAGTATGTTCGATTAGATTTGAATCACTCTCTTCGACTGTAATCAATTATACGATCCCATAATCGTTAGTGTATTTAAGATAACTAAAGTAAGTATAAGGATCAATATAATCTTGTAGAGACTTCATTGTGCTTCAGCGCAAGTTAAATAATGGAGATATTGGTTTTACTCGTAGTTTTTTTGATATGTTAGAATTCTCCAAGTCTTTCTTCAACAGAGACAGTACTTCTTCATACGTATCCACTACTTTATGAGCAATTTCTTGTGTCAGACTTAATGAATTATTATGGGTAGAAAGAACCAGAATACCTCTTTTAAACATTTCTTGCATAAAGTAGGTTTTTAAGATTGAGCTACTGTATTCAGAAGTTCCACACCAGTTCAAAAATTTCCACGTTGGATGACCACTGATACGCAAAACATCTTCCAATTTATGCCTCTGAATGATTCTTTCAATTCCGAGCGCTATATCAAGCCCAACTTTTGATATTCTGCTTGAAATGTTAGATTCCAGATGCATTTTTATAACAGTTTTGGCTGCTGCTAAAGACAAAAGCTCTCCGCCAAACGTTCCGGAGAAAAAGACATTTTCAAGTTCCTTCATGAGTTCAGCTTTCCCTGCTAATACCGAAAGAGGGTATCCGTTCGCAATGCCTTTTCCCAAAGTTGTTAAATCTGGAGTTACATTGAATTCTAATTGTGCTCCTCCCGTAGTGTAACGATAGCCAGTAACCACTTCGTCAAAAATTAGTATGGAGCCATTTTTAGCCGCTAATTTCTTCACTTTTTGCAAGAAATTATCTTGTGGATACTCCCCTGACATCGGTTCTAGAATTACTGCTGCAATTTTGTTGGGGAATCTAGAAAAAATTGACTCTAGGGATTTAAGATCATTGTACTTAAATGTATGAGTGAGATTGGAAACTTCGAAAGGCACACCTTTATTCATGCTGGTTGCACCGATGTACCAATCTTGCCAACTATGGTATCCGCAAAAAGCAATATGATCTCTTTGCGTATAAGCTCTAGATAACCTAATTGCTGCGGTCGTAGCATCACCGCCATTTTTTCCAAATCGAACCATTTCCGCAGAAGGCACTGTCTGTATGACTAATTCAGCCACTTCCGCTTCTAATTTTCCTGGAAGAGAAAATATTGTTCCTTTGGTCAATTGCTTCCGCACGGCATCATCTATTTTTTTATACGAGTAGCCAATTGTTACAGCAGCAAGTCCATTAACTAAATCTATATACTTGTTACCATCAATATCCCACACGTAAGTACCGCTACCTCGATCAATAAAGAGTGGAGAAACCCCTACCGGATACTGAGTTCTTGACTTACTAAAAGTTTGAGAACCTAATGGAATAGATTTTTCGGCCCTGGCTAAAAACTTAGTTGATTTTTTATATCGTAATCTACTCACAAATTTAGTGTATCATAGTGATTCGTTTGATATATTTTTTAGCATTATGTTTCTGTAAGTATTGGATTTTTTGTTAGCTTTAGTTGGATTTAATCTAACATACTCTAAAACATCTGCTATCTTTATATTAACTGAGCGATCACCAAAATGGGAAAACATTTCTGCAATAAACTGGAAATCTTCAGGATAGTCAACGGTCCACCTTTCATTTCCTAAGTCATAAGTGTGCGGGAAGTTTGCCACAGAAAAAATATGAGGATTTCTCCATATTCTTAATGTGACATTCTCTTTTTCCTCTTTAGTAAGTGAAATCTTCGATAATGTTTGTAAGATTTTTGAATTAAATATTTCAATATCTAAACCATCTGGCAAGGTTTCTACTATTGCATTACACAAATAATCAGGTTTATGCTCAATGAAATAATTGAGCATTTCGTCAATCATATCGGGCATAACAAGCGGGCAATCTGCTGTTAACCTGATAACCGTCTCGCTTTGAAAAATCTTTGACGCCTCGTAGAAACGATCAAGTACATTGTTTAATGAACCTCGATAAACATCTACACCAAGGTCCCGCAACGCATTATTCAATACGTTATTTTCTAAATTATTAGGTATAACAATTACAAGTTTTTCAATCAATTTTGATTGCAAAATACGCTTAATCTGCCATTCAATCATTGGTTTACCATTTATTGGAAGCAGAACTTTTCCTGGCAACCTTGATGATTCCATTCTAGCTTGAAGCATCGCTACATTTTCTAGCATAAAGAATTGATCCAATTGCGAGGGTCAGAATAAAAACTTCCCAATGTTGAATTAGAAAATTCGATAGTACCAGCTGGGGTTGAATAATGCTCAATAATTTCTAGGTAATGTTCAAAACTATTAATACCCACAATAATTCCATCTGACCAGGCAATAGATTTTGCATATTCCAAGCAGATTTTGAGTGGAGAAGAGTTATACCGATCGCAAAATTTCTCAAACGCTACAAACACTTCACGCTTAGGCATAAGCGAGGGAATTATGTCAGAACTCTTTACAAGCAGATTCCCTTGTAAAAAAATTGATCTCACAAATATTTTCTTACCTATTTTTTTTAAATCGTTCAATTCCTCACTATTAAAATTTCTTTGGTCAATGACATTTTCATTAATTTGAAAGATAGTTAAACTTCTATACTTAGCAGCAGCTAACTGTATTGAAGCTGAGTCATAACTAGAAATACCAGTATGAGACACAATGCCTAAATCAATACAAAACTCTAAGCCCTGTATAATATCGTCAATATTTGGAGATTCCATAATCTTTGAATCGTGCAACAAAACTCCGTATAAACAATTCTGATTTAAATCGATAAGAGATTTTTTCACTAAATTTACCGTGGATCTAGCAGTATCATATTTGTTTGGAGAAATTTTCGTGACTACTTTATTTTCCAACTTTTTCCCCGCTAAGTCACCAATAAGTTTTTCTGCATCAGAATAACCTTGAGCAGTATCTAGAAGTACATTATGTTTCGATTTTACCTCAAAAAAAATTTTTTCTAAATCTTTCTTGTCAAATATTGATGCTCTGCTGCCAATCCCATACTTTTTACTAAAATTTGCCGTGCCAATAAATATCTGCCTAGCGGAGTTCGAATAAAATTGTTTTGAAGTACTATTTGTTAACATTTTTTATGTTTCTATCCCTATATACTTAATCTCTAAAAACTCTTCGATTCCAGCAAAGCCACCTTCTCTACCTAAACCTGATTGCTTAAAGCCACCAAATGGCGCGGCCGGATCTGAAATTACTCCTTTATTAATGGCCACCATTCCAGATTCCAAAGACTCTGCCACCTTCATCGCTCGCTTTAAATCAGAAGAGTAAACATACGCAATTAAGCCAAACTCTGTTGCGTTGGCAAGTTCGATAGCTTCTTCATCTGAATTTGTAACGACAATTGGTGCTACTGGTCCAAATATTTCTTGCACTAATATTGGATTATCTCTTTTAACAGACAAAACTGTCGCAGGATAAAAAGCACCAGCTCCCGCTGGTGATTTTCCTCCAGTTTTAACAGCACCACCTGCTGCTACTGATGAATCAACCAGCTCTGCAATTTTATTGCGCTCTTTAACTGAAACACTTGCTCCTAGTTGGGCACCAGAAGATGTGCCAGCTGCCATCTTTAAGCCGCTCATTGCTTTGGTAAGTTTTTCAGTAAATTCATCTGCCACCTCTTTAGCAACATAAAATCTATTTGCAGCGGTGCAAGCTGCTCCGCCATTTCGCATTTTGGCAAGGAGTGCGCCACTTACTGCATCATCAACATTGGCACCTGATAAAACTAAGAAGGGGGCGTTTCCACCTAACCCCATAGAACACCTGATAACTCGATCAGCTGCCTCTTTTAATAACACACGGCCAACCTCAGTTGATCC
>Ga0169931_10012193_pt1 | contig 11967 bp, 8 predicted proteins | sample Kivu_15m_20L_FD_129675 | JGI IMG/M metagenome (GOLD analysis project Ga0169931, IMG submission 129675) | Freshwater microbial communities from Lake Kivu, Western Province, Rwanda to study Microbial Dark Matter (Phase II) - Kivu_15m_20L... | ecosystem: Environmental > Aquatic > Freshwater > Lake ...
TAGGATCGATTTTCATCAATCTGATACTTCTACTGGGGATGATCGATTCTCATTATCTGACTCAGAAGATCAAGATAGCATTAGCGCAAGGGATGATACTAGTCAGGAGGAGGATGAGGAGGGTTCTATGATACAACCATTAAGTTCTGTTTATGTTCATGACTTGACGGAAAGACGAGAAAAGAATAAAATCAGGAATGCTGAACGTCTTCGGGTTCTGGGTCTTTCGCACTCCACGACTTATTCTTCAGATGTGTTGCTCTCTACAAAAGTCAACAACAATAATAAGAGGAAGAAAAGGGCTCTTATAGGCAAGAATGACTCTAATTTAATACCTAGAAAACGACCTAGAGGGATGCTTCTATCAAACGGGATAATTTCAAATCAAAGACTTATCACAACAAAACATCACTTCAAACCAAAGGGTAGTAAACTATCGATTCTACAACAATCCATAATAGAAATTATGGAAGAAAAATATATGTACCGATCATCACAAATACGGCTCCTAGCGAGTATATTTCAATCTTGTATTCGTTTAGCTCAATGTAAAGGTATACGTTCAGATCCGTATTCTACTGAACCAGAATACATCCCCGCTCCATTACTCATCACAGGCCCCAAAGCCACGGGGAAAACATCTGTAGTGCGTGATACATTGGAATATTTAAAAATGAAAACGGTACAGGATGACTCAAGTGTTCGTATGGGCATTGCGTACGTCAACCTTGAAATCATGGAATCGCGTACTATACCATCTCTCATGGATGATATTTATCATCAGCTGGCGTCAAGTTTAGCGATCCATACTGAAAATGTCCACCGTCAACGACTCGGCATTCATGGAAATGCAAAAATAGGAAAGCATTCTTCGGATCCCCTTCTAGATAAATATCTAGATGACAACGATGATGATGATGAACATGATCAACAAATTCTTTCTATGTCTGAGGATGAACATGACAATATACAAGACGATGAAGATTTAATTGAAAAGGCAAGGGGTATGGGCTTGTCACGTAAAAGACGCTCTAATACTAGTAAGAACCCAGTAGGACTCACATCAAGGCAATCGAATGTACCAAGTATTCAAAATGCCATGTCTCTAGGACGGGCACTCCTGCAATTGATGAATCCATTAACAATCGCTGGTCTTCCATCATTAGTAACCAACTCCTGTGGATTTGTTGTTATTGACAATGTTGAGCACATCTTTTCTTTGGCACATCGAAGGCAACGTAATTTCGGTAACAAAGGAAAGAATGAAAGAAATAATGTATTGACGCAACTGCTTCTTTTACCTCAAGTAATAGGTCTGAATCTTACCTTCATTTTAGTTTCAAGACATTTATTCATATCCCATGCTCGTAAGTTAGGAATACATATACATATATACTCACATGTATCATCATATATTCGTCATGGAGCTCATTACTTATGTATCATCGTACATTATGAAGGCATAAATAATTATCAAAGTCCAATGATGGCTTTGGGGACCGTTGGGGACACTCTCTGCCCTGTGCATATTTACTTTCAGGCCTATCGAGGAACTGAACTACGTAATGTAAGAACAACAGCATAATCATCGTTAGGGTTTCTTCCGCTCCTCCATTACAGGGCTGCTAATGATTCTTGTCTACTTTCTTCAACAGATTTTGTTCCTACCACGTATGCAAGAATGGATTACTGGAACTCATCCTAGCTGTTATCGATCCGATATTCAATCCACTTTATATAAATCGATGGTTGAAAGAATGATTCAAATGATGGAGAATATTACACGGGACATGAGTGAACTCATCCGCTTGTGTCGATTATTATGGCCTGTGTATTTATCCAAACTATCTAATTCTTCAATTGTATGCTCAGCAGAGAACGCAGAGGGAGAAGGACATTCAATGTTCACAGCGTCTTCAAACTCATCTTTGATGGAATATATCCAGAAGCATACTCGCCAACTAATGTCTCTTTGTCTCCCGATACCTGGACACGGTTACGATTCGGACATACTAGGAGAACAAGCATGTACTCGAATGAGATCTTCGACGGATGATAAAACGGCATATCTAACCAAGTTTCTGCTTTTAGCGGCATTTATCTGTCAGAGAAATAAATCTGATCATGATGAGGTTCTATTCACCGACAAAAATCAAGGGAAGAAGAGTAGGCGATCAAAAGATGTACTTGATGACAACATTGCCTTTGCTACATCCGAACAACTGCAGCTTCATTTGAAATCAGTCCGAGTGCCATCGTTTCCACTCGAACGAATGCTATCTGTTTTCTCTTCAATCGTTTCCAAGTATGGTAGAGCTCTTACCTCTTCAATAGCTGCTGGACATGATGACCTGAGTCATGTAGTTGCCAATATAGGTACTTTTTCTTTCTTTCAGGCAATATCTCAGTTGCGACAGGTACATCTTTTAATGTTCTCAGGACATGTAACAAATTTCACTTGCACCCTGTCCCTCGCCGATGCCAAGCTAATTGCCGAGGCGTTGAATTTCCCATTGAAGGATTATTTATCAACCTTTCAATAGAAAGCAATATGGTATTTCGCAATAACTTGGTACATTCGGCGGCTCTCCGTGCAGATAAGATGATCTGGATGAGTTTTATCGAGTTCTAAACTGTAATAATTGTAACTAATCGTGCTTAATTAAAATTTTGTTAGTGGTTCCGTGCTGCAAGATATGTACATCGTAACATCAAAACAGTCATCCATTCTGATTGCAACTATATGATGAAGTCATCTTCGTCGGAATCAAATGTCAGTTTAGTATCCCGTCATATGTCCGGTGAAGCTGAGATAACACAATACTCGAGATCACGGCTACCTTGTAGAGTAGAATTCTGTTCCTCTAACGCTCTTTACGGTGCCATCAATTGCCTACCGCACGGTAATGCCCAAAATATACCTAAGAACTCAGAGATCAATCTTCTTCAACCTACGAATCGTAAATTAGGTCCGATACTCTTAGAAATAAGGCAACTTGTTCTGAATTATGAAAAAGGACCCGAGAAACAATCAACAAATATTGGCTATGTCGGGCGTCTCGTAGCAATCAGCCGTGGTATTGTGTCCTCGTCTGTCACGTCAACATGCTTATCATTTCGCAAGGATCCCCGAAGTGTGAAAAATGGAGATGATATCATGGAACTGGATGATTTACAATGTGCGACAGGGTTATCGAGTGGCCTCTTGAGTGTGCACACCTTTAAGAATCTGAACTCCTACACTCAGAATAACGCGACTGTTTTAGACTCTGCATTCTCTGATGACTCCGTTGTTAACTATTACCAATATCATCAAAGAACAAACAGACCTGTATCAGTTGTAAGTTGGAGACATGGCGCTGGAGCTGATTATTCACGCCACGTGGCGCTAGGGCTCACTGGCTTGAGTTCAGTTGATAAAGGATCGACCACGACGCAACCTGGAGTTGCTTTGAATAACGTAGATCGTGAATACTGTGCTATTGTTTGGGATATCGAAGCGCAAAGTGGTTCCAAAGGCTCAAAACAATCTCCATTGTTTCGTTTGGCGCATAATATCGGTGTGAGCTCACTTTCGTGGCTGGGGGGACAGCTTTTAGGTGTCGGTACACAGCATAAGAATGTCCAAATGTATGATCTGAGAGCTTCAGGAACGAATTCTCCGCCCATTTCCTTTGCGGCACATAGAGATGACGTCAGTGGAATAGAAGCTGACCCTTCTCGTCCATCTATATTTGCCACCTTTAGTAAAACATATGGAGAGTCAGTGAAACTTTGGGATTTGAGAAAGACAGACACTTGTCTTAGTGAAATCAAACATCATGCTACATTTTCTGGTTCTTCAAAAGTCTTCAGCTCATCTGTATCTGCAATTAGTTGGAATAGCAATCAATATAGCTCGCTCTGTGTTGCGACAGGTGATTTATTGCGATATTACGACACTCGCTCAAATGCGTCCAAACCATTATTAGTCAAAGTAACCCACCTGAAGGAACCTATTCAGTCCTTAGCATATCGATCAAAGGAATCATCCCCGACAATGCATATGAACTTTGAAAGAATGATTGTCGTAAATATGGCCGGTGAGGTGATGGACCTTCCCATGGAGCAATTGTCCCCATTGGCTTTATCTCACAGAGATGGTCGACTAGTTCATGCCTTTGGACTAAATACTTGGATATATCCATCGGTCAAAGGTAAGGAGCGAATACCATAACCACAATATGATTGATGGATACTCTTTTCATACCTCCTTAACATTATAGAAGACCCATCATCATCGATCGTCAATGACGACGTATCTGTAGCTATACATAGGAGGGCTAAAAATCTTAAGAGTCTCAAGGACTTCGCTGATTCACGAGATGTTGGGACAATTTTATCAGAAGAAAACGAAAGTTGGTGTAATGCCGAGAACAACCGTCGGATATCTAATGTTTGGACGTTTATTGATACCGTAGAGAAATTCGTTACAAGTGATTCGGGAAGTCATGACGATGCATCGATTTGGCATAGTCGCAGTCTAGTGGACTCCGGTATCCTACGTTTGCTTACGATGCAAGATAAATCAACTGCGCACGCTGAAAGTATCTCGGCTATTGGCTTTAAATTATATGATAGCCCTGCAAGAAGGTAAATATTTGAATATTTTAACGGGAAAATTATATAGCTCTTCTCAATATATCGTGGTACTTTATTCCTCCTTTTAGAGCTGCTTTGGATGTATGTGGTTGGTCCAACTCTTTCGATGATGATAATTTTGAAAGAAGTGCCGCGTTAGCTGTATGGCACGGAAATATTGAACAAGCCGTTGACATAATCAATCGTAGCTCTGCTTTCATTCGCCATGTGGTTGAAAGTGGTGTACACGATGAGTGTGATCGCCCTCTTCCCTTGATGACTACGAAGTACGCTGAAGCCCTTGATCTTCTTAGGTAAATGGTATTATTGCCTTTGTTATTGTCATTTCATCCTGCCGTTCTTATCCTGCTTGCTGTTATCTAGTTTTTGTATTGCGGGATATAATAGTAATGCAATCTGGAGTCAAGCTTGCTCGCGCCTTTTACAAAGATCAGAATTTAATATTCGTAATGACAGGACATATACACCCTACATAAGAGCTCTTTGCACTTTTCTACTGCACGCAAATGACTCCAACGTGAGCAACTTAATTTTGAGCGACGAAAATTTATCTTTGGTGGATCGTATCGCGTTCGCATGTTCTTTCCTCGACATGAATAATATGATAAAGTTTCTCAACGTTTGTTTGGACCGATGCTTAGAGGAGGGTAATTTAGAAGGTCTTATTCTGAGTGGTCTCGATAAGATAGGCTTTGCCCTTTTACAATCTTACGTAGACAAAACTTCTGATGTCCAGACTGCTGCAGTCATGAGTAGTCTTTTGTTGATTCCGTATGATTGGGTACTTGAACGGTCTTTGTGCTCATTGTGGGTCGAAAACTATCGCGATTTGCTAAACAGATGGCAATTGTGGCAGTTTAGAGCTGCATTTGATGTAGTAAGGGCCGATAAGGTACGCAAGCTGAAGAAGCATGCAGATGATGTTGCTGGTAACTTGGTTTCACTATCAGGATCACGCCCCAGCTTGCATTCCTCGCGTCGAACCGGCATGAATAGTAATAATATCAATCCAACACGCAAATTGGGTACCATTGATTCGAAACAAGGGAATGTGGATACTACGATTCCACCCCAAGTGCATGCCAGATGCAACTATTGTAATACATCGTTACCATTAATGACCTTACGACGGAATGAAACCTTTGCTAACTTATTTATGTCACGACAAAAACCGAATGCCAGTGACCAAAAACCAATTTTATCTTGTTGTCCGAACCCACAATGTCGGAAACCATTGCCAAGATGTGCAGTTTGCCTTCTTCCGCTTGGATGCTTAAATCCCTTTTTGGAAATGAAGAAGAGAGGTAGGACGGGACTTACCGGTGGAGACGACCTGTCAGGACTCGCAAATTTACCTTTTGCAGAATGGTTCACTTGGTGCATGAAATGCAAACATGTAAGAGTAAATTTTATATTGCATTTTTTGTTCCCGAGATAACATTTTTGTGATCCAACGTCCGTTAACAAATATAGGGTGGCCATGCGCATCATATTGTCGGATGGTTTGCGAATCATGGGGAGACATGCCCTGTGTCCGGATGTAATTGTAACTGTCAATCTGACACTCTTCAGAAGCAATGTCGAGGTATATCAAAGAAATAGTGATGGGTCAGAGGCGACGAGTATCTGACAAGTTGATTCGTCACTTATTACGATGTTTACTTTGTTTATTTACTTAAAGCCACTAAAGCCCATAATCGATGCGATATTCTGATTGTCGTCTTCTTCCTCGTAGCCACTTTCATCACTATCATCGGCATCTTTTTTCTGCAAGCTGTCGTAATTTTTTTCCTTTGCGACACTTCCTGAAACGGTATCTTCTTTTATTGATTTTGATATAACATCATTATCTACACCAAAGATATATCTGGAGGCGTCGTTGGAATCTTTTGTTTTAGAGTCGGAAAAATCTCCCTGTGATTGTTTCTTTTGTTTCGCTAGCTCAGCTAGTTTATTTCTCACTTGTTCATTAGTACTTTTACCAGTTCTCATACTATACCCTAATAGTTTTTGATGCTTTCTGCCATTAATATGATCGACGTAGGTAATAGAATCGCGTAACCAGCAGTCACAGACAGAACAGTGCCAGCCAATACCACTCGCTGAAGCAGTTATACCGTCTTTGAGAGATGGTCCTACGGCTTCGGGATTGATAATCTCAATGGAACCTAGCTTTGAATCAAGATCAACCCGTTCTTTACGGGCTTTTAAAAAAGACCTTTGAGAGTTGAGTGGGCCCGCTGCACCATCCTCTGCGGGCATGAATTCTTCCTTCTCATAATTATCGGTCAAGGCCACAGCCACTGCGGAAAGCGGTCGTTTCGACTTTCTAGCTGATTTGTCCTCGATAGAACTAGCTTTTGCTCGAGAATCAGCTCTCTCTAGGTATTCCTGATGATTCCAAGTCCTTCGTTCAACATTCTTAACCTGTTTATATGGCAAATTCGATGACATGTCGATGATACACTTCAAAAATGCTACGTACTGCGGAGAGGAGAGTAACTAGTAACAGTCATGCATTGTGATTGTCGTCTGTACGTACTGTCTTTTTCAGTACAGTTGCGTAGAGACTCTACTGTTGCTCATGTATGCAAGCTCACGTGGAGAACTTGGTGTATGTCATGCCAGCTGTTTTTGTCATTTACACTAAGTATTGCTGTCATCATAATCCACATCATTACACATATCACAGCTTCAATTCTACTTCGTCTACATCGATTCTTCCCAATGGCTTTCAATAAACCCGTTGATGCAGATCGAGTTGATGACTTAGGTCTACTCTCATCTATATTGAGAGCTCCGATCATTGGACCTGTTTTTTGGATGCTTGGAAAGTTGACGACTAAGCAACAACAGGATGAACTCGATTCCGCAGTATGTAGGACGGTTCCTAGAGAATCGTTAGCGACTGAGAATGTTTCCTCTTTAGATAGCCATGTCATAGATTCAATTACTAGCAGGTTAACAGATCGAATAGGTATATTATCGGACGAGATTCAAAGGACAAACACTCTTCGCGAGACTTCTCCAAGTTGCTCAGAGCTTTTCCAAAAAGATCTTCATCCACCTCTCAAGAAAACAAGGAAAACCAGTTGGTCCGATGAATCTGGACATTCGCTAGCTAAATATTGCGATGAGGTAAGCGAATCCAAACTGAAAAATTGGAGGAAGGATTCGATTCGCCTTCGTTGGGAACGTGGTACTCATGTACATACGTGACATGTTTTATCCAACCATGAAGAAATTTTTTCTTGCCTCGTGTCACGAAAAAAGGATCCGATTCGTGACACCTCTTTTCTTTCATGTCGTCTTATTTGCTGTAGAGATTTTGTTTTTTTTAGATACATGTATAAATCCTTTTATCTCACTTTACTTTACTTCTCTCCATGAACACATAATACCTTCGAAATTGCTTTTGTCTGAAATATCATGAATCAGTCTGAACCATCATCATCGTCATCATCATCGGGGTACAGGATAATGCCAGCTCTATTACCACCAACGAAACCAATCAAATCAGCTATGCGGAGAACTTCTGGTAGAACCACAATCGACTCATCTCAATATATACCATCAAATGGATCAGGCGAATCTGCAACAGGACAAAGAGAGGTTGGATTTTTGTTACCCACTGACGAATCTTATAATGGCTACGTAAGTCCTCAATGGGGCTGGTATGCTACCGGCAGCACAACACCACCTACTCCAGAACAATTTTATTCTTCTTTACCACCGAAGAATGGCACATCATCTACTAATAAATCTGAAGAGGTTCTTACCAAGAAAACATATCCAGAAGATGATATTGAAAATAAAATACAAAATATAAAATTGACTGACCAACAAAAAGCTAGCCCCAATACAACCAGTAGAATGAAGCCTGTTCTTAAAAAGGGAATGCCTCGAGACGCATCTGGATGGCCATCGGTTCCATTGTAAAATGTTATTTGTTTTATTTGTTGGATGAATCGTTGAAAATACTGGAACACTTTAAACTAAGTATTATGAAATGTGTAAATGAAAAGTCTAATCGCTATGGTGTACCATCTCAGCCGTCGTTGGTGATCATAAATAGGCACATGTTCATCTCTTCACTTATGACAACATCAAGACAGCATCTTGGACGCATCATTCTATCCATTTAGTGGTCCATTTATATTCCTCTCAAGTTAGGGACCGACTCTTTCCAGATGGTTATAGATTCATTCTTCCTCTTCAGTCCACCAACATTTTTCCGTTAAGAAAGTAATTGACCAAGGGTTAGATGTACTTTCCATATCTAACTGTATTAATTGTTTCGTTCATTAATCTTGATCCATTTATTCCTTGATTTCATTCATATGTTTTGTCATAGATTATTGATTTATCGTATTATTATGAATTTGATCTCTATCTCACTTATTCACCACCATGAACATTGACAGAATTCATCTCTGCAACTAGATTTCCACGATTTGTGAACTTTCCTCGAGACCTTCAATAAGTTGATTCTGATTGCTCTCAGCTGCTTGATTTTGATTGTTTCATCTGTCTTTCCGCATGTCATTTGGTTGCTCGTTATACTTCAAAAACATTCCTGTTATCCAAAATAATAATCGATGCTGTCATCGCATTCCATTTGCATTTGTACCCCTACAGTATGTAATTAAGACGCTGTACGTATGTAGATGGTACCTAAAATACTGTAGAGTGTGTGCACGGGAAAAGGAGTGACCACTGAGCGATATTTACCAGACTTGCAGTAGGTACATACAGTACTGAATCCTATTTATGAGAAACGCACAAGTCTCAGAAAGAAGCGAATCCATTCCGAATCTGTATCTCCTTCTTCGTTTCTTCGATCAACATTTAGGAACCGCATCCTCTAATCTGTTCGTACGTAAGCGACATTGAATAAAAAGGAGCCAGTCAAAGTATCATTTTATTTCTGGAACAAGAGCACATTTCTGAAACAAGTGGTGAGACAGAGAATCGATTTATCGAAAAAACACAATGAAGTTTTGTAAGAATCTACAAAAGGTTATTGAAATTTCTGACCCCGAATGGGCTCCGTACTGGCCTAACTACAAGATGCTCAAGGTTGGTTCTGTGCTTGCTTTCCCGATTCTGTTACTTTAAAATGCATCAGTGGTTCTCATATATAATCCTATCCTTTCTTTTCATCAACAGAAACTGATCAAGGAACTACCGTCGCGAGTACCTATAGAGGACATAAATGCTGCAAATGCTCATGTAGAAGAAATCACTGCATCGGATGAGTTGATAGAGGACAATAGCAATGTGTTCAATAACACAGCATCAAAGCAAACTACACTAGACGCGACTACACAACACACCGGCACCATCACCACGACCTCAGATCCAGCTATCCCTCCCGACCCAAGGTCTTCATGTTCCTCAACTCATAAAGACATAGACCCTCCTCAGAAAGAAGACATGGTGAAGAGTCGTGGTGAAATCGCATTCTTCAAGCTACTACATGCGGAAATGAAAAAGGCTGATCATTTCTTCGTCAAGGCTCAAGAGGAAATCGCCATCAGAGAAGAAAGAGTCCGAGACGGCTTAGACATCATACAACGGTCCATGTCCGTCATGGTAGAGAACAAGTGGTCTTGTGCAGCCAAGAGTTTGTTTCGCTTATACAAAGATCTACTTTTACTAGAAACCTTCGCTATTATGTCCTACTGCTCATTTTCTAAAATATTAAAAAAACATGATAAGGTCACTGGTAATGCAACGAGGTCTGCATTCATGGCCAAGGTGGTAAATCATGCATCTTTTACTATGTATCCATCTCTGCTGGCTATGATTGGTCGATGTGAGGGCCTATATGATCAAGTGTCCAAGAAACTGATCTTAGAAGGTAAAGAGAATCTCTGTGAAGCAGAGCGTGAGTTCATCAGTACGATATTTCAACTCAAGGGTCAATATTTGGATACAGCCGAGAAAGAAGGAGCCGACGTCGCCGAGAGAAAAGAAAGTCAGATCAAGCGTCATCATCTATCGACCATGGTATCTCAACTATCATCATCCCAACTCAACTCCATCAGTCATCTCACATCATCTCTTCGTGACTTAGTCGAAGAGAACGAGGCCAAGTCTCAAGAGGAGATGAAATCGGCATATCCTAGTGATGATAATGAAGAGTGTGTGGCGAAAAAGGACGGGAGGACTGGTAGAATAGATCATCATACTATGGATTCGAAGAAACGGTCAAGGGAACCCAACGGGATGTCGCCTCCACCAAGGAAAATGCTGAAGAAATCGTAACGAAGGATATGATGTTGACTGGGGATCTTCGTAGATTTGTATGCTTGTATTTTTTGCCGTTTAATGATTAGATTGTATTGTCTTATTTATCGATGATTATTGTATAATTGTTCATATTGATAGAAGAGATTAGCTCACTATCTCCTTCCATGGTGTCCCTTATATATATTTCCAATCAATCAATATATACTGAGAGACGATTTTGAATGTGAGTAAATTGTTCATCACCAGCTTTTTCGGTTGCATGGGTCACTTGGCTTTATGCTTTAAGAATCGAGAGGAATGCATCTATGTCTATGCAAGGCTCGATTAAAGTTCCATAATCTGATGTGACGTCATAAATATCAGCGTGCTTCGGGTTACCTGGCCAGGCGTATACTGTACGTTATATGTGTAGCAGCTCTCCGTGAGAGGAGAGTGACGCGGGACGAATCCGTTCATGTTGTGTACAAGCATTGCAAATTGCAAAAAACGATCTCATGCCTCAACTATGTATCTGGAAATACATACAACTTGGACGTGGATATAGATGTTAAAAGATCATTTAACACCTCTTTCTTTGAGCAATATTTTAAGCTACGGTTATGATCCCCAATCCCCAATTGCTTAAACGTTTTTCGTGATGGTACGGTTCGCATACAACTGTTGGTTTTGTTCGTCGGAGCTCGACGGCTCGACTTAATATTTTCGTTCTTTCATTAATCATTTCTCTGCAGGTCATAGATATTGTACCCAATCAACCTCAAAGACATGAGATATAGATGTTACGATTTAGATCTAGTCAATATACTCTTGTAGCTGAGATGGCTTAGGGAGGGTTGCCTCTTTCATGAGATTAAAGTGATTATAATAGAATACAGACTCTGCAATTATATGTGCAGGCCACTTATGAGTGAAATCAGTGATTTATATTATCACTTGAAGCTCTAATAATAATAATAATATCTTTAACGCTTAATATATATCTACAAATATCTTTAAGAATCCCGATAAATATTAATGCCGCCCCATCCGCTCGTGGCTCGAGCAAACAGTATAAGGATAATAAACATAATA
>Ga0169931_10012195_pt1 | contig 11967 bp, 13 predicted proteins | sample Kivu_15m_20L_FD_129675 | JGI IMG/M metagenome (GOLD analysis project Ga0169931, IMG submission 129675) | Freshwater microbial communities from Lake Kivu, Western Province, Rwanda to study Microbial Dark Matter (Phase II) - Kivu_15m_20L... | ecosystem: Environmental > Aquatic > Freshwater > Lake...
ATGATCGATAACCTTCACACTACAGCTAAGTCGCACGAAAGAGTCTTGGTCTGCGAAGTGATGGGACGTCACGCTGGCTGGATAGCTAGCTACGCTGGTATCGCTGGAAACGCTGATTATATCTTGGTTCCAGAAGAAGAAGTTAATATCGACGAGCTCTGCGCGACAGTAAAAGAAGCTTACAAATGTCAAGATTACGCTATTGTCGTTACCGCTGAGGGCGCGCGTTTGGGCGGCGAAGATGTCACCAAAGACACTGAATTAGATGCTTTTGGGCATGTGAAGCTTGGTGGTATTGGTGAGCGTCTCGCTAAAATTATCGAAGAAAAAACAGGCTGTGAAACCCGCTCGACTGTGCTTGGTCATATCCAAAGAGGCGGCAGACCGTCTGCTTATGATAGAGTGCTGGGTACGCGCTTAGGCTGTAAGGCGGCTGATATGGTCGCTAGCGGCGATTGGGGCAAGATGGCCGCGATTATTGGTAACACCACTCAAGCAGTTCCGCTTGAAGTAGCAGTCGGCACACTAAAAACCCTAGACATGAGTATTCATGAGGATTCTAAGATATTTTTTGGTGCTAATAAGCTTAAGTCTAAGGTTTAAGAATTCTAAATGACCACTTTAGAATTCTAAGTTTTTTAGGATTCTAAAGCGTAAGTCAGGAATTCTAAATAATGTGGTAAAATATCTTTGTTATGGTATTTCGCCGTGCTATCTATGCTGAATTGCTTAAAGATGCTAATGATTCTAGAGTCAGTATTCTTGTAGGAGCCAGGCAGGTCGGCAAGACCTATCTTATGAAAAAGCTTTCATCGGATTTAAAAGATGATCGTTATTTTAATCTTGAATTTTCTGATGAGCTTAGATTGTTTAATGCCGATGAAGCAAGCATAATTAGCTTATTAAAAAAATCTGGCTCTAATATTTTTATTGATGAATTTCATTATGTAGAAAATATTTCCAAGATCCTTAAGGCTATTTATGATCATTGTAATTGGCACAAAAAAAATTCTATAAAAATATATGCTTCAGGCTCTTCCGCTTTAGAAATGCACAAGCACCTAAAAGAAAGCCTTGCTGGCAGGTTTAAGAAGTATTGGATTAGACCTTTGAGTTATCGAGAGTTTTGTAGTAATTCTGAAATTGATACTGGCTTGGATGAGTTCTTGTGTTATGGGGCCTTGCCCGGTACTTATGATCTCAAGAGCAATCCTAGTCGCAAGGACAAGCAACACTATTTGCGAGAAATTCTAAATTCCTATATTCAAAAAGATGTAAAAGCTTTAGTCGCTGAAGAAAATATTTCTGCGTTTAATAATTTGCTTTATATACTTGCTGATAAACAAGGTCAAATAGTCTCAACAGCTGGCTTGGCAAGCGAAATAAGAGTCTCTGCTCCCACGGTTGAAAAATATATTTCTATACTAGAGCAAACTTTTGTATTGTATGTCTTGAAGTCGTTTTCTGGAAATCTAAGCAATGAACTAAAAAAATCAAAAAAATATTATTTGTATGATTTGGGGATTCGCAATAGTTTACTAAAAGATTTTAGTGCCCTAAAAAATAGGGCTGATAAGGGGTTTATTATGGAAACTTTTGTTTATCACTATTTGCTTAGCATAGCTGATACTAGCGATACCGAGATTTGCTTCTGGAGAACTTCTGATGATATGGAGATAGATTTTGTTTGGACCCATAATCGTATTCCCTATCCTATAGAAGTTAAGTCATCAATCCGTAAGCCAGAAGTTTTTCCTGCCTTGATTAAGTTTCTAAAAGCCTATCCCAGAGCTCCTTTTGCAGTGGTTATCAATGAGAAGATAGATGAAGAAATTTGGCACAAAGATAGAAAGATTTATTTTATTAGCTATAAAAATATCGAGCAATTAGAAGAAATTTTGAAATCTTAATGACTCATTTAGAATTCTAAAAAATATTAATTAGCCATTTTACCGATCTCATCCCATTCCTGCTTGGTAACGGGCTGGACAGAAAGCCTTGAGCCTTTTTGGCAGAGTGCCATGTTTTTGAGCTTGGGGTTGTTTTTGATCTGTTCAAGGTAGATTGGCTCTGGGAATTTTTCCACAAGCTTGACTTTTACTGTCATCCAGCGCGGGTTTTGAGGGCTGGATTTTTGGTCGAAGTATTCAGATTTAGAATCAAACTGAGTCGGGTCTGGGACTGGTTGCGGGGAGACTATCATGGCGATACCGGCGATATGCGGAGCGGGCTTAGCGTTACTGTGATAAAAAAACACCATATCCCCTTTTTGCATCTTATCCTTCATTAGATTGCGCGCTTGATAGTTTCTCACTCCGTCCCAGATAGTGGTTTTTTCAGGCATGCGCCCGAGATCATCTATCGAAAAACAATCGGGCTCGGATTTCATTAACCAGTAATTTTGGGGCATAATATTAGAATACCTGATTTAGTGCGCTTGGTATAATTGTGGTAAAAAATGAATTTACATTTTGAAGTAATTGATAGTAAAACAAAAAGCTTGCTTTATGAGCTTATGGCGCTTGAAGAGCTATCCTCATATTATTTGGTGGGTGGTACTGCTCTGGCGCTCCACTTGGGACACAGGATTTCTGTTGATTTAGATTTTTTTGGAAAAACTTTTGTTGATTATGATGATTTGATTTTTAAATGCCAGAATATAGGGACCTTGGAATTACCCCAAAAATATTCAAATAAGGATAATTCTACTAAGCTTATACAGTTTAATCTTAATCAAGTAAAAATCGATATTCTTCAGTATCAGGAAAATCTATTAATGCCTCTGGTGCTTTTGGATAATCTGAGATTAGCTTCTATCGAAGATATTGCCGCGATGAAAATTAGAGCAATAGAGGATCGAACCACAAAAAAAGATTTTTATGATTTATATATCCTGCTTGAAAAATTTTCACTTGAGGAGATTTTGTCGTTTGCTAGTAAAAAATATAATTCAAAAAGTCCCGTTTTTGCAGTTGAATGTATTATGGATATTGATCAAGCTGATCTTGAGTTGGATCCCGTTTCTTTAATCGATGTTAATTGGGATATTGTAAAATCTCGTATAATAAAAGAAGCTAAAAAAATTCTATTATGACCCAAGAAAAAGATAAATTTTCAGAGGCACTTTTCTGGGATTGCCACCTGGAACCTGCGGATTATAGTAAATATCCTCGCTTAATTGTTGACAGGGTGGTTCATCGTGGCAATTTAGATGATTGGCGTTTGATGAAGTCTTTGTTTGGTTTAGAAAAAATAAAAGAAGAGCTTTTAAATATAAAATCTCTGAACCCAAGGGTTTTAAGGGCTATGTCTAAGCTGTTTGATATTCCGCTTTCTGAGTTTCGTGCCCATAAAAGATTAAACGGTGATATGCGATTTTGGTGGGAAAGATAGGGTTTTTGAATCTGCTGCCAGCATAAAACTCTATTGCTGCTAGGGCAAAATCTCGTCAATAGTTACGATGTAATTGAAGTATTCGCTTTTGACAAGCTCTGTGCTAGCTCCATGAACGCAGATCAAAGCCTTTTCTACACTATATCCCCTAGGAACAGAAAAAGCAGAAATTTTTCTTTCAAGTTCAGGGATGATATCGCTTTTGATAGTATCCTCTCTATATTTGATTTCACAAATCACATAAGTTTTATCAGATCTTTTATAAACAAGATCTATTTGACAATTGTTTTTTTGATATGAACCAAAAGAAAGAATCTCATCTCCAAAACCCATTTGCTCAGCTATATAAACAGCGTATTTAACTATAAATCTTTCAAAAGCAAGCCCGAGCCACGTTAGCCATTGCTTTTCACAAACGAGCTCAAATAATTTTCGATTAGCACTATGCTTAACTAAATGTAAATTATCTTTAATGTATTTAAAATAGAATATCAAAAACTCATCGCTTAATTTATATTTTTTATTACGACTATTAATAGGAGCATCAATAATGATTTCATCAATGATAATTTGTGCATTGATTAAATTATCTAAATAAAACTTGATACTACCACCAGAAAAATTAATCTTTTTCTTTACTTCTTTTGTTTGAGAAGAATAAAGTTGCTTGATTGGGTTTTAGAGCTTGCAATAATATAGATGAAGAAATCCTGCCATACAAAGCTTTCGAAAAAATAACCTTTTTAACCATGAAAGACGCCATGGAGCCACACAAAACTAACATGACATTTTGTTTCTGCCAATATCTATCCCAATAAAGTTTAATTAGACTAATTAATTTTGATTGCCCTGCAGCAAGCCACTGTAATTCATCTAAAACAAGTATATGTTTTTGTTTTTTTCTTCTAAATATGTTTTCAGTTAAATAATCAAAGGCTTCATGCCACGAATCAAAATCTTTGAGATATGAGTTCTGACTCTGCTTTCTTAATTCATTGGAGAATAATTTGAGTTGTTCACCAGTTTGCTCATTTTCTTGTCCCTCAAAAAATAGTTTAGATGTTTTACCTTCAAGAAAATGTTCTATCAAATAGGTTTTTCCTATTCGTCTTCTGCCATAAATCGCAACAAAAGGGCAATTATAACTCTATTGGTGCTTAGCCACCCAGCCACTAATGTTTCTTGATGGAATATCAAAACCAACGCCAATCATAGTGATGCTTTTGCCAGAATTTAGATATGGCCGTGAATAGTCATTATCAATGATTTGCCTGAGAGCATTATCAGCGCTGTCATTAAGCTTAAATTCAAAAATATAAATATTAGATTGGGTTTCAAGAAACATATCAATGCGCCCAATATTTGTGCGTACTTCGGCTAGAAACCTTTCACTGACAAGTCTTGAGATCATATAAATCATACTTTGATAATATTTTTCAAGCGGTAATTGTATGTCATATGGAATTCCAGCTAAATATGATTTGAGTATATCAAAAAATTTTTCTAAATCGTTTGATTTAATTGCCGTATGAAGCTCATAAATCAGTAGAGTATTTTTGCTTCTATCTTGTTTGCTAAAACAAGTTAAAAGCTCATCAATAAAAGAGTCTCTAACTTCAGTGTTTGGATAAGCTAGCTTCAAAAAACCAGAGTCATAATTTTTGATAGTTAAATAACCAGTCTGAAATAAAATACTAGGCAAGTGAAAACTATCAAAATCAAATTTTTCTAAATCAGTAATTTTTACAACAAGATTTTCAAAAGTTTCTACTTCAATAAATTTTTGCTCATCAATAATATCTATCAAAAACTTTGGAGTGCCAGAATTAAACCAGTAATTTTTAAACTCTTTTTTTTGAAATAATAATAATGTCGAAAATGGATTATAAACCTTAACTTCGGATTTTGGAGAAAATCGATAGCCATTGTACCAGGACTTGATCATTTCTCTCAAAGCGTTTTCTGATGAGCATTCGCTAAAGCCGTTTGCTTTTATATATCCTTCAAAATACTGGTCTAGTTCTTCTTGAGTATAACCACAAAGATCAGCGTGATCCGCATCAAGACTGATATCTGATAAATTATTTAAACCAGAAAACACAGAGACTTTGGAAAACTTGCTTACTCCTGTTAAAAGAATAAATCTAATATTTGCATCTTGAGCTTTTAAAACAGTATAAAACTCTCTTAAAATATCTCTACATTTTTTTGCAACTTCGGTATTTGCAATGTTGTCTAAAATTGATTTATCATATTCATCAATTAAAACAACTACTTGTTTTTGATACTTTTTGGCTAGATTTTCTAACAAAGAACTAAATTTATCAGCCAAGGTGCCAATAAATTTTTCTAGTCCATATTGAATCGAATGTTTATCTATGCTTATCTCTAAGCTTGTTTTTAAATCATCAGAACTTGATCTTGCAATATTGCCAAAATCAATATTGACTATGGGATATTCTTGCCATTGGTAATCACTAGAATCAAGCCATAAACCTTTAAAAAGCTCACGTTTGTTTCTAAAAATCGCATCGAGAGTAGAAACAGTTAAGGATTTACCAAATCTACGTGGACGAGATAAAAAATAAACACCCTTTGGATTTTTTATGAGTTCATAGATTTGCCTTGTTTTATCAATGTATAAATAGTTTCCATTAATAATGTCTTGAAATGTTTGAATTCCTACAGGAAGTATTTTAAGTTGCGGTGAAGCATTCATCCAAGAAAATTATACCATTTGTTTAGCTAAGGCATCTTGCTTATGACTCTCTAAGACCTTTTGCTGAGCGGGACTGACCAAAACTTGCCAAGGGTATTTAGCATCAGCGCCCCAGTTTTCAAAAACAAAATATTTATAGTCTTCAGGTTGCATGAGCTTGCGGTAGATATTAGCGCCGGTGTTTTTCATCTGGTAGGCTTTGAGCATAATATCTCCTACACTTTGATCGCCCCTGCTGATCAGCGCCTGCACTTCAGCCCAGTTATAGCTCTCGTCGCGCACTTCGATCCCATCTGGCTTTAGAGCCTTGATCAGTTCTTTTATTTTACTCGAGGCTTTTGGATCTACACCGTAGTCCTGAAAAGGCGTCTGGGCTTTTGGAGTAAACACACTACAGCCCCAAATTATTTTTAGACCTTTGTTTTCGCTTTTGAGTTTTTTGAGTAGATCTTTTGTGGCTTGAATATCTTCGTCTTGTTCGTGGGGCAAGCCTACCATGCCATAAAGTTTTATCTGCTTCATTCCCGCTTGGTAAGCTGATTTGGCCGCTCCAAAAATAAATTCTTCAGGCAGTTTTTTATTTATTATATCCCTCAAGCGACTAGAGCCTGACTCAATAGCGATAGTAAGATTTTTTACACCCAGCTCAACTAGGCTCTGGCACATGGTTTTATCGACAGTCGAAGCTCTAACTGAGGCTACTTGTACTTTTGGTTTTGGGTTTTGCTGAGCTAGAAACCCCAGCAATTCCATAAACTGCGGATGTTGCGTCACGCTTGCTCCCAGCAAACCTAGATTTTGAGTGTGTTTGAGCAGGTGCTGAGTTTTGGGGATGAGATCTGTTTCTAGATCTGGCGTCCTGAACGGAAGCGCGAGATAGCTTGCCAGGCAAAATCTGCACATCTCGGGACAGCTTCTAACCACTTCTATCAGTCCAGTATCCTTCCAAACGCTTTCAGGGGCGATGATAGAGGAGCTTTGGAGTTGTTTATTAGAGCTTTTGGCGCGCTCGACAAGTTTTTGATCACCGCTCGGCACATAAATCCCAGGTATCTCGCTGTAAGCGTTGAGATTAGATCTGCGGTACTGCAGGCAGGTGTCGATGATCTCATCGGTATTAGATTCACAGTCTCCTATTGCAAATAGATCAAAATATTTTGCCCAAGGCGCTGGGTTAGCGGTCACCACCGGTCCGCCCGCCAAGATCACCGGGTGGCTTTCGTCGCGCTCGCTAGCTAGAATCGGGATTTGGAGCTTTTGCAAGATATCAAATATATTAAAAAAATCCAGTTCCCAAGATATAGAAAAAGTCAGCAGATCTAGATCCTTTGGGTAGTGCTCTTGGATATCGGTAAAATATCTAAAAGTGTGAGTTTTGGGGTTGGTGGAATAAAGCTTAAAAACCGTTTGGTAAGCAAGGCTAGCCATCCCCACTTCATAAGTATTTGGGAAGCAATTAAGCACGTGCAAAGCTCCGCCGTAACTGCGATCAAATAAAAAAGTTTCGCTTTTGAATTTGTTACTCATCCAAAAAAGCTTGCAGAGCGAGTTTGTAGCTTTGCGCCCCGAAGCCGCAGATTTGTCCTTTACAAACGCTCACGGTTAGTGACTTGTGTCTAAAATCTTCTCGCTTATAAACATTAGAAATATGCACTTCAATTACAGGAGTTTTTATCGCGGAGATAGCATCGCGGATCGCAACGCTGGTATGCGTGTAGCCAGCAGGATTTATTATCACCCCAGAAAAATTGTTTAGACCAGCTGATTGGATTTTTGTTACTAACTCACCTTCGATATTAGATTGAAAAAACTCAATTTCGATATTATTTTTTTGGGCTAGCTCACTAAGTTCATTATTAATCTGTTCAAGAGTGATAACGCCGTAAGTCTCTGGCTCGCGCTGGCCAAGCAGGTTTAGATTGGGTCCATGTATGACTAGAATTTTCACGTTAGTCTCAAATATACTCCGTATTAATATTAGCTTATCTAGCAGTTTTGTTAGTCAAGAGATTTTCTATCAGATTAATTAATTCAAGCGGACTAAAAGGCTTGCTCAAAAAACAATCAGCGCCTACCGAGCCTGCCCACTCTTGATCGGTTTTTTGACCTTTAGCTGTTAGTATCAAAACGATAATATCTTTTAGTTGGGGACTACGTTTGATTTTTTCGCAGACCTCAAAACCCGACTGCCCCGGCATCATCACATCCAAAATTACTAAATCAGGTTTTTCTTGCTTGATCATATCTAAGGCTTCATCACCGTTACAAGCTTCTTGTAATTCATAACCAGGCTCAGATCCAAGCACGGCTCTTAAAAGAGTTCTAAGTGAACTTTCGTCATCTACTATTAAAATTTTTTTGCTCGGGTTTTCTGGCATCTTATAATCCCATTATTCCCAGATTAAATAGTAATACACACACTTATAAGTAAAATTTTGTTTTTTCTCAAAAATCCCTGGATTTATCTTACTGCCTGGGTTTGGTAAGATTAGCCTATTCTCGGTTTTGCCGGGCAATTAATAAAAATATGGTTTTAAGAATAGCGACAGGAAAATTTAAAGGGGCAGTTTTGGTATCCTCTGATACCGCCAAAGAGCTCCGGCCGACTCAAGCCCTGGTGCGCGAAGCTATTATAAATAGTTTGCGTTCATTATTTCAGGCTAATGATCTGGATTTTAGTGAGCTCGATGTTTTGGATTTGTACTCAGGGACGGGGAGTATGGGCTTTGAGTTTTTGAGTAATGGAGTCCAGTCCCTGACTTTCGTTGAGCGGGATCCCAAGTGTCTAAAATTACTAAATCTAAACACCAAAAAACTCGGACTCAATGACCAAGTCTCTATCCAAACCGGTCAGCTACCCAATATTCTGGGGGTTTTAGCTAAAAAATCCAAAACTTACGATTTGGTGTTTTTTGATCCGCCTTTTAAGTTTAGTGTCAAGGAGTTCATGGCTGTCGCCAAGGCAGTTTTAGAGAATAAACTGGTAAAACCAGGTGGTTTAATGGTTTTGGAGTATAAAAACCAAGAACTGGCAAATGCACTGGCTGACGAGCTTAGCTCAGAATTAGAGATTATTAATTTTAAAAAATATGGGGGCTGTGTAGTTGTGTTTGCCAAAATATTTTTAAAAAAATCTCAAAAAATTAGTCTATAAGTGCTTTACAGCCTATAAAGAAAGTTGTAAACTTTTAACTACTGATGAATTCATCTCAGCAAGTGCTTTTCATCGTGGGATAAAAGCATGACTCGCAAGAGTAAGCTTGAGATGAGTTATAAGGTTCAAACTTCTAAAACCTGCTTGTTGAGGGAGTTTGATTAGAGGTAAACGTTTACCAAAAAAGGAGAAATCGTAAATGAATAAAGCAGAATTAATTGATTCAGTTGCAGAGCAAACTGGTCTATCAAAATCTCAAGCAGATGATGCGCTAAAAGCAATTTTGGCTACTATCACAGCTGAGCTTTCAAAAGGTAACAAAATCACTTTAGTTGGTTTTGGTACATTTGAAAGACGCAAGAGAAAAGCTCGCGTTGGTGTAAACCCACAAAACCCATCACAAAAGATCAAAATCCCTGCAAAAAATGCACCTGCATTTTCACCGGGATCTGAACTTAAGTCAGCAGTTCAAACTGGCAAAGCGCCTATTCTTGCAAAAAAGAAAATCGAAGCTAAGAAGCAAGCTGTAAAGCAAAAAGCAGCTTCTAAAGCTGGTGCATCTAAGAAAAAAGCAGCTAAAAAATAGTTTTTAGCTCTAGCTATTCTTTTAAAAAGCCTCCTTATATCAAGGGGGCTTTTTTTATGGGGCGTTTCATAAGGTTTAAAACTGCATCGATAGCTGTGATATCTCCGTCTAAAAGTTTTTTGATTTCTTTGGCGATAGGCATTTCGATTTTGTTTTCTTGGGCTATTTTATAAACTGCTTGAGCGGTATTCACGCCTTCAGCTACTTCACCAAGCTTATCGATAATCCAATCTAATCTTTTGCCTTCAGTCAGCATGAAACCCACACGGTAATTACGGCTTAGATTAGATGAGCAAGTCGCCACCAGATCTCCAATTCCAGCTGGACCAAGTAAAGTCTCAGCCTGACAGCCATAAAGCTTGAGAAAATTTCCCATCTCTTTTAGACCTCTGGTAATTAAACTAGCTTTAGCGCTTTCGCCGAGCTTAAGCCCGTCACAGCAACCAGCCGCTATTGCAATAACATTTTTGAGTGCGCCGCAAAGCTCGACACCTTTTACATCGGTATTAATATAGACTCTTAAAGTAGGGCTAAGAATTTTTTCTTGCACAAGTTTAGCGATTTCTGGATCTTTTGCAGCTACTTCAGTAACCATCGGCTGACCTTTTATAAGTTCGCGAGCAAGGTTAGGACCAGAAATAACTGCTTTTGGATTTTCCGGACAAAAACTGTCGATAATCTCGGTAGGGGTTTTTAGATTTGTGGAGTCGATACCTTTTGAGGCGCTTACAAGAATATGGTCAGGTCTGAGTCCTATAAGTTTTAGATTCCCAAAAACTTCAGCCATCCCTTTTAGAGAAACAGCACTAATAATGATTCTGCTATCCAAGACATCACCAAGATTACTAGTGATCAAAACATTATCTGGGTATTTGTGCTTAATAGGTTTTTTGAAGCGGCGGGTTTTATTAGTTATTCTGACTCGGCTGGGGTTATGGTCCCATAAAATTACTTTTTGGTGTTGCCCTAAAAGAAACGCAAGAGTATTGCCCCAACTACCAGCGCCAATTATAGATATCTGTTCATAACTCTTGTCCATGTATTAATATTATAAGGCTATGAGGCATAGCTTTTTCAACTTATATATAGATGATTTTGATTTAGACCACCTTTCTGAGATTAAATCGGGTTTTCATATCGCCAATTTAAACTTAGATCAAGTAATTTTAGCTCAAAAAGATCCAGAATTCCTAAAAATCATCAATTCAGCTGAGCTAATCATCCCTGATGGGGTGATCATACCACTGAGCTTTAAATTTTTTATGCCTAAATCAGGTCTGAAACCTTTATTGAAAAAATGCGCTGGAATAGATTTAGCTTATGAATTGATAAAAAAATCTCAGCGATTAGCACTTATAGGTTCGACTCAAGAGGTCATCGATAAGTTAAAAATCAAATTTTCTAGTAATTTGGTTTTTGCGCAGAATGGATTTTTTCATCTAGACCAAAAAGAGGAGATTTTTAAGGACTTGGTTCTTGCTAAGCCTGATTTATTACTAGTAGCTATGGGCGCGCCACTTCAAGAAAAGCTAATCGCTGAGCTGGTTTCAGAGCTTCCTTCTACTATAAAAATGGGTGTGGGCGGAGCGTTTGATGTTTGGGCTGGCAAGTATCAGCGAGCACCTCGTTGGATGATTTTTTTGGGTTTGGAGTGGTTATTTCGAATAATTCAGGAACCTTCTCGACTAAAAGTATTCTTTTCTAATATGTGTAGTTATGCACTTTTGCTTTTTAGTAGCTATTTTGGTGAATCAAGCAAGCAAAAGTGAGGGATGAAACTATCACACATCAATTTCGGATAACTTTTTGTTATAAATTAGTAAGATGTGGGTAAAATTTCATTAGACACAATTGTCAAAAAATTTGCGTAAAATCGAATATTCATATATTATTCATTAAGTAACGTAAATTTTAAAAAAAAATTTGGAGGAAAATATGGCAACAAAAAAAACAACAGCAAAACCAGCGGCGAAAAAACCTGCAGCAAAAAAACCTGCGGCTAAAAAGCCTGCTGTAAAAAAAGCAGCTCCTAAGAAAGCTGTTAAGAAAGCGGCTCCTAAGAAAGCGGCAGCAAAAAAACCTGCAGCTAAAAAGCCAGCAGCTAAAAAGAAAAAA
>Ga0169931_10012197_pt1 | contig 11965 bp, 11 predicted proteins | sample Kivu_15m_20L_FD_129675 | JGI IMG/M metagenome (GOLD analysis project Ga0169931, IMG submission 129675) | Freshwater microbial communities from Lake Kivu, Western Province, Rwanda to study Microbial Dark Matter (Phase II) - Kivu_15m_20L... | ecosystem: Environmental > Aquatic > Freshwater > Lake...
CGAACCCAACCAAGCAACGGAGCAACCACCATGAGCATGATCCAGCCCACCGAAGAAACCGAGATTCTCGAGAATTCGGTGTCCCAACTGGCCCGTAAGTACGCAGGCAAGTTTGACGAGACGGAGATTCGTCCCATCGTCAAGGAGTCGTACGACAGCTTTTCCGACGCCAAAGTGCGCACCTTCATTCCCGTCTTCACCACGCGCTATGCCGATGATCGCCTGCGAGCACTTGCCAAAGTGCGCGGATTCATCACCGATGCACCACCGTCGGTGTTGTTCGTGTGCGTGCACAACGCCGGTCGTTCACAAATGGCTGCCGGCTGGCTGCGTCACCTCTCGAAGGGTCGCGTCGAGGTGTACTCGGGCGGCTCACTGCCCGGCAAGGATCTCAACGCCGCCGCCGTGGCGGCGATGCAGGAGGTGGGAATCGACATCGCAAGCGAGTTCCCGAAGCCGTTTGCCGTTGAAATCGTGCAGGCCGCCGACGTCGTCATCACGATGGGCTGCGGCGACACGTGCCCGATCTTCCCCGGCAAGCGCTATGAAGACTGGGCTCTCGAAGATCCCGCCGGCCTCGGTGTCGAAGCGGTGCGCCCGATTCGTGACGCCATTCGTCGTCGCGTCGAAGACCTGCTGCAAGACCTCGGCGTCGACACGAAATGAATCCACCTCTCTCGCGGCGCCTCGTCGCCGAGGGCCTCGGCACGGGGCTGCTCATCATCGCCGTCGTCGGCTCGGGCATCATGGCCACTCGCCTCACCGACGACGTCGCAGTCCAGCTGCTCGCCAACGCCGGTGCCACGGTGGGTGCACTGATCGCACTCATCCTCATGTTCGGCCCGATTTCGGGTGCGCATTTCAACCCGGTCGTCACGGCGATGTCGTGCATCCTCGACAAACGACCATGGCGCGAACTCGTCCCCTATTTCGTCGCCCAGACGATCGGTGGAATTCTCGGTGCGGGCATGGCCAATGCGATGTTCGACATCGCAGTGTTCGGTCCGTCAACGAAAGTGCGCAGCGGTTCACCGATCTGGCTCGGTGAGGTGGTTGCGACGTTCGGTTTGCTGTGCGTCATCTTCCTCATCGCCAAGCATCGTCCCGAATCGGTGCCGATGGCCGTCGGCGTGTGGATCGGCGGAGCGTACTGGTTCACGTCGAGTACGTCGCTCGCCAACCCGGCCGTGTCCATCGCGCGCGCATTCAGCGACTCCTTCGCCGGTATCGCACCGGCCTCGGTGCCGATGTTCATCGTCGCCCAACTTGTCGGCTTTGCCATTGCAATTCCGGTTCTCTCCGTGTTGCGACGCACGTAACCCGACGCGCTCGTCGGTACTGCAAGCACACGGTCAATCGCGTAAGGACGTCGCTCGCGCAGAGGCTCATCTTCGCCCAGACATGAAAGGCCCCGGGGTTTCCCCCGGGGCCTTTCCCTTACTCAGTGGGGTTGATTAGACGCTTCCGCACTTCTTGGCGAGCGGAACTGCCTTGTCCTTGAAGCCTCCGAGTAGTGGTGTGTAACCGAGCGCCTCGGCATTCTTCGGACCGAAGTCGTTGAGCACCCACTCGAAGAACTGGGCGACGACCTTGTTCTGCGCGTCATTGCTCGTCTGGCACAGACCGTAGGTCACGGCACCGATGGGGTACGCCGTGCGATTGGTGGTCTGGTTCCAGTCGAAAGTGACGAAGCCGCGTGCATCCGAGGCACCACCCGACAGGTGCGAGTTGTACCCGGCCGACGTCGGAGCAACGTACTTGCCGGCTGCGTTACGCACGAGCGCTGCGCGCATGCCCTTGGCGGCACGGGTTGCATCGGTGATGTAGGCAACTTCGGTGTACGTGATGGCACCGTTGGTATCGGCCGTGTAGTTCGACAGGTTGTTCGACTGCGGCTGACCCACGAAGCGCGAGCCGAAGCGGCTGATGCCACCGGGTACGCAGTTCTGGAATGCATCGTTGATGTTCCACGCGGTGTTCACGAAGCCCTTCATGTATTGGCAGAAGTTGTTCGTGGTACCCGACGTGTCAGCGCGGTAGACGACGATGATCGGCTTGTTCGGCAGTGTGACGTCCACCCGCTTGAAGTTGGCGACATCCTTACCGCCCACTCGAATCGCGTACTCGTGCTTCAGCTGCACCGGTGAAGTCATTGACACTTCACCCTTGGCAGCGACCGTGAGGCTCTTCAACACCTTCTTGTTCGTGGTGTCGACCCATTCGATCTTCTTGCCCTTGTTGGCCTTCAGAGTCGCGGGGACCATCGACACGGTGACCTTTGCCGACGTCGTCGACTCGTTCTCCCACAGTGCCGTTGCACCCTTCACGTCGCTGCGCTTCTTCGAGTTACCCCACGGCGGGTTGATCTTGAGGTCTGCAGCGATGCTGGGGTGATCCCACGTCTCGATGCTTCCGCCGAAGATTCCACCGATGGTGTCCTTGCTCAACGAGAGCGGCAAGCCCTGCAGCTCGTCGAGGCGGTAACCGATGCCGATGGCACCGGCCACGTACGGCACGTAGGTCCACTCGAAGGAGGGCAGGTCCGACGATCCGACGGCCGAGTCGGTGCCGGCGAACTTGAAGGTTCCGGCCTTGAAGTTGCGCTTACCCGTTCCCGAACCGGTCGAGGTGTAGGTGAGGTTGTGGCCGAAGGTGCGGTTGAACTCGGCGAGTGCCGGGGTGAGGAACTGCACCGGGAACGATGCGCCACCTCCCGTGACGTCGACGGCTCGCGCCACCGGTGCGGTGCTGAGCACGCCGGCCGCAGCGATCGCCGCTGCAACGAACTTCTTGCGGAAACTGATCATTGATGCTCCTTGGAATCGGGGTGTATTTCACCACGAAACGTACGAGCAGCACCTGAATGACGAATGGAAACGGATCAACGTCCCGACGAAGCGGAGATGAACGTTGAGTGAACGGCCGCACGCATGCACGGGCCGACTAATGGCGAGATCAGCCGAACTTGCCCTGGACGTAGTCGGCCGTGCGGGGGTCGACCGGGTTCGTGAAGATCTTGCGAGTCGAGTCGGCTTCGACGAGGTAACCCGGGCCACCGTCGGTGAGGAAGAAGGCGCAGTAATCGCTGACTCGGCTCGCCTGCTGCATGTTGTGGGTAACGATGACGACGGTGATCTTCTCGGCGAGTTCCTTGATCGTTTCCTCGATGCGCAGCGTGCTCCCCGGGTCGAGTGCCGAGCACGGCTCGTCCATGAGCAACACTTCCGGGTCGACGGCCAGTGACCGGGCGATGCACAGACGCTGCTGCTGACCGCCCGACAATGAACCACCCGAAGCACCGAGACGATCCTTTACCTCTTTCCACAGGCCGGCGCGGGTGAGGCACTGCTCGACGATGTCGTCGTGATCGTCGCGCTTCAGGTGGGCCAGCTTGATGCCGGCGAGCACGTTCTCGCGAATGGTCATCGCCGGGAACGGATTCGGCTTTTGGAACACCATGCCGACCTTCAGACGGATCATCGCCGGATCCTGTTCGGATGCATAGACGTCTTCGCCGTTGAGCAGCACCTCGCCGGCCATCGCAGCACCCGGGATGAACTCGTGCATGCGGTTGAGCAGACGGATGAAGGTGCTCTTGCCGCAGCCCGACGGACCGATGAGGCCGGTGACCGTCTTTTCGGGGAAACGCAGCGACACGTCGGCGAGTGCATGGTGCTTGCCGAACCAGGCATGCGCTCCTCGCGTCTCGAGACCACGGAATGCGGTCGGAGCCGGGCTCGTTGTATCGGTCATGTTGGGCTCTGCCTTGCCGGTGACGGTGGTGACGGTGGAAACGTTGGATGACATTAGACGACCTCGATCACTTCTTTGTTTTGACTGCGGTTTTGCGCCCGCCGAGGCGGCGGGCAAGGAGGAAGAAGAACAGCACGAACGCGAGCAGAACGAGCGAACCGGTCCATGCACGCGCCGTCGAATACTCCGTTCCGTAGACGAACATCGCAAAGATGTAGGTCGGCAACGAGGCGACGGTGCCACCGAACGGGTTGAACACGAATCCGTTCGTATTCAAGGACGTGAGCAACAGTGGGGCGGTTTCTCCGATCACGCGGGCAATTCCGAGAATTGCGGCCGTGACGAGACCGGCACGTACCGTCGGCAACACGACCATGAGTGCCGTACGCCACTGGCGTGCACCAAGGGCGTAGCCGGCATTGCGCAGGTCGTCGGGAACGAGCTTCAATACTTCTTCCGCGGTACGTGACACCGTGGGCAACATGAGCACCGCAAGTGCCAATCCGCCCGCAAGGCCCGAGTACTTCCCCATCGATTGCACGACGGTGGTGAATATGAACAATCCGGCAACGACCGACGGGACACCGGCCATCGACTGCACGATGAAGCGCACGAGGAACGTGAGTCTCCCGCGCACCTCGGTGAGGTAGATGCCGCTGAGGATTCCGAGCGGCAACGTCACGACGGTGGCGATGGCCACCATGATGAGTGATCCGACGATTGCGTGGCCGGCCCCGCCCATGTTGAACTCGTCATCGGGGGTCGTGACGCGCATGTCGCCGACGAAGTACCCGGGATACAAGGCGCGATAGCCCTTGAGCAGCACCGACACGAAGATCGACAACCACGGAATGAATGCGAGCATCCCGAGCGACGTGATCGTGAGACGCAACAGCGCATCTTTGCGTTCCTTCGCACCGAGCTTCGACGTGACGCCCAGGTTCCACACAATGTTGACGAGGAGAAACGCGATCGCCCAACCGTCGACGTTCGCGAGCGGCGTCACGAGAGTGATCCCGAAGGCCGCGACGGCGAACGCGAGCAGCCGACCCGCGGAGAACATTCGCGTCGAGCGCTTGACCGCCCACGGACGTTGCGGTTGCGCCTCGGCGGTCGGCTGAACGGTTGCGGTGTTCATGCGCGGGGTGTCGTGCGCTGCACGATGCTCGAGGCGATCATGTTGACGATGAGGGTGATGATGAAGAGAACCAGACCGGCTGCGATGAGGGCAGAAATCTCCTTGGTCGTTGCTTCGCCGAACTTCAGGGCGATCATCGAGGCCACGTTGCCACCCGCCGAGTCGAGGATGCGGTACGAGTAGCTGAAGACGAGGTTGAGCATGAGATAGATCGCCACGGTCTCACCCAGTGCGCGACCCAAACCGAGCATCGCGCCGGCAATGACGCCGCTACGTCCGTACGGCATGACGACGGTACGGATGGCTCCCCATTTGGTGCCGCCGAGTGCGTAACAGGTGTCGACGAGGTCGCGCGGCGTGCGCGAGTACACCTCACGTGCCACCGACGTGGTGATCGGCACGACGAGTGCAGCGAGTACGCATCCTGCGACGAACGGGCTGCGCCCGAAGTTGACGAAGTCGACGCTGAAGATGGGGATGAAGCCGAGGCGATCGTTGAGGAACGTCGACCAGCGCACCCCGATCGACGTGAATACTTCGATACCCCACAGTCCGAAGATGAGCGACGGAATCGCCGCTGCGAGATCGAGCAGCGACACCAGCACCCGATAGATCGAACGTGGCGCGTAGAACTCGATGTACAACGCACCGCCGATGGCCAGGGGAATCGCCATCGACATTGCAATGAGCGCGACAACGATCGAGCCGACGATCATCGGACCGATCGAAAACACGTCGTCCGCCTCGAAGCCATCCCCGGCCGAGAACCACTCGGCTCCCGTGATGAAGTCGAAGCCGAAGGTCCGGAACGTGTCGGCACTTCGGAAGATGAGAAACGCCGCGATGAGCCCGAGGAGAATGAGTGAGGTGAGCGCCCCGGCGGTGACGATGCCGCGGAACACCTTGTCGGCGCGGCTGTAGATGACCGTCATCGGCCGCGGCTGCGGAGGAGCTTGCATCACCACGACTACGAAGCCTCGCCGAGGCACCTGACCCGCGACTGGCGCGAAGGTGAACGGGAGGTGAATTGTTCAACGGGTCGGCGCCGCTCTCGGCGGCGTCGACCCGCGAATATCCCCGAAAATCAGCCCTTTGCGGCGCGGAAGCCGGCGTCGAGGTCGGCGAGGATGTCGTCGATCGACTCGAGTCCGACCGACAGGCGCACGAGGCCCGGTTCGACACCGGTGGCGCGCTGCTCGTCGTCGGTGAGCTGGCTGTGCGTCGTCGACGCCGGGTGGATGACGAGGCTGCGCACGTCACCGATGTTCGCGACGTGGCTGTGCAACTCGAGCGCTTCGACGAAGCGCTGCCCCGCCTCGCGTCCGCCCTTGATGATGAATGCGAGCACCGAGCCGTAGCCCTTGCCGCGGCCGTACTTCTTCGCCCGCTCGAACCATCGGCTCGACTGCAGACCGGCGTAGTTGACGCTCTCCACCTCGGGACGCGCGGCGAGGAACTCGGCCACCTTCTGCGCGTTGGCGAAGTGACGCTCCATGCGCAGCGACAAAGTCTCGAGACCCTGCAGGAAGAGGAACGAGTTGAACGGCGTCACGGCGGTGCCGAGGTCGCGCAACATCTGCACGCGCGCCTTGATGATGTACGAACCCTTGCCGAGCGCGGGCCAGTACGCGAGACCGTGGTAGCTGGGGTCTGGCTCGGTGAAATTCGGGAAGCGACCCGATGCGGAGAAGTCGAACGTTCCGCCGTCGATGATCGCGCCACCGATGCTCGTGCCGTGTCCGCCGATGAACTTCGTCAGCGAATGCACGACGATGTCGGCACCCCACTCGATCGGGCGGATGAGGTACGGCGTCGGCACCGTGTTGTCGACGATGAGCGGCACGCCGATTTCGTGCGCAACCTTGCTCACGCCCTCAATGTCGAGCACGTTGTTGCGCGGGTTGGCGAGCACCTCGCCGTAGAACGCCTTCGTGTTCGGTCGCGCCGCCTTGCGCCACTGCTCGAGGTCGTCGGGATCGTCGACGAAACTGACGTCGATGCCCATCTTCGGCAGCGTGTAGTGGAACAGGTTGTACGTGCCGCCGTACAAACTCGGCGACGACACGATGTGGTCGCCCGCTTCGGCGAGCGTGAGGATGGCGAGCAGTTCGGCCGACTGACCGCTTGACACCGCGAGCGCACCGGGCAGACCGACGGCGGTGGTCGTTGCACCCTCGAGCGACGCGAGACGCGCTTCGAGCACGCCCTGCGTCGGGTTCATGATGCGCGTGTAGATGTTGCCGATCTCGGCGAGGGCGAAGAGGTTCGCCGCGTGCTGCGAGTCGCGGAACTCGTAGCTCGTCGTTTGGTAGATGGGAACGGCACGCGCACCCGTCGCCGCATCGGGCTCCTGGCCGGCATGGATCTGGCGGGTCTCAAAACCCCAATTGGTGTTGGTCATGCGGGCAGGCTACCAGCAAAAGCCGACTGATCAAGTCGGGATTGACGCCAACTTCTCCTGGACCTTCGCCAGGGACGGGTTCGTCATCGCGGTGCCGTCTATAAAGACGAGCGTCGGCACCGTGCGGTTGCCGTTGTTCACCTTCTCGACGATCTCCGCCGTGCCGGGCACCTGTTCGATGTCGACCTCGGTGAAGGTGATGTTCGCGTCCTGCATCATCCTTTTCAGACGCTTGCAGTACCCGCACCATTGCGTGGAGTACATCGTGACGGGCACGGCATCAGCCACCCGACACCTCCGACACCTTCTTCTTGCCGCGCGAGATCCACGGCATCATGGCGCGCAGCTGCGAGCCGACCTTTTCGATCGGATGGTTCTTGCCCGCGTTGCGCAACTCGCTGAAACGACGACGGCCCGAATCGCTCTCGTTGATCCACTCTTCGGCGAACTTGCCGTTCTGAATCTCGTCGAGGATCGCCTTCATGCGCTTCTTCGTGTCGGCGTCGATGATGCGCGGGCCGCGTGTGAGATCGCCGTACTCGGCGGTGTCACTGATGCTGTAACGCATACCGGCGATGCCCTCTTCGTACATGAGGTCGACGATGAGCTTCACCTCGTGCAGGCACTCGAAGTACGCCATCTCGGGCTGGTACCCCGCCTCGACGAGCGTCTCGTAACCAGCCTGCACGAGCGACGTGAGACCGCCGCACAACACGACCTGCTCGCCGAACAAGTCGGTCTCGGTCTCCTCGGGGAACGTCGTCTCGATGACGCCGGCACGACCGCCGCCGATCGCCGATGCATACGACAACGCAAGGTTCTTCGCCTTGCCGGTGGCATCCTGCGAAATGGCGATGAGCGCCGGAACGCCGCCGCCCTCTTCGAACGTGCGGCGCACGAGGTGACCCGGGCCCTTCGGCGCGATCATGATGACATCGACACCCTTCGGCGGAAGGATGCGCTCGTAACGGATGTTGAATCCGTGCGCGAACGCGAGAGCCTTGCCGTCGGTCAGGTTCGGCTTGATGTGCTCGTCGTAGATCTTCTTCTGCTCGGTATCGGGCGCGAGCAACATGATGACGTCGGCCCACTTCGCCGCATCGGCGATCGACTTCACGTCGAGGCCGGCGGCCTTCGCCTTGGCTGCCGACGCCGAACCGTCACGCAGACCGACGACGACATTGACGCCCGAGTCCTTGAGGTTGAGCGCATGGGCATGGCCCTGGCTGCCGTAACCGATGACGGCGACTTTCTTGCCCTTGATGAGCGAGACGTCGGCGTCCTTGTCGTAATAAACGTTTGCGGGCATCAGCTGGCCTTTCCTTTGGTTGAACGGAGCGCACGGGGTTTGGCCGAGCGATCCAATTTTGGCAGCGCCACCCGACCGGTGCGTTGGGACTCGATGATCCCGTACTGGTCGAGGAGCGCCATGAAATCGTCGAGTTTGTCCGGGCTGCCGTCCAAACTCACGGTGAGGGCGTCGTTGCCGACGGCGAGGATCTTTCCCTCGAAGATGTTCGCCAACTCGACGACCTGACCGCGCTGCTCGGGCGTCGCACCGACGGTGGCAACGAGCAACTCGCGCTCGACGCTGCGGCGAGGGTCGAGTTCGCTGATGCGCACGACGTCGATCAACTTGAACAGCTGCTTCGTCATCTGCTCGAGCGGTGCGCTCTGCAGGTCGACGACGATGGTGATGCGGCTGAAATCCGGATCGTCGGTGGGTGCCACCGCGAGCGAGAAGATGTTGTAGCCGCGGCGCGCGAACAGGGCCGACACGCGGGCGAGCACGCCGGGTCGGTTCTGCACGAGCACCGAGAGAACGTGGTGCGAACTGTCCTGCCCGAAGGGGTTCTTGCCGCTCATCGGAGGTACTCGCGTCGTGCGTTCTGTGCGGGGTGCAACATGATGTCGTCGTTGCTCTGACCGGCCGCGACCATCGGGAACACTTTTTCCTCGGCGGCGACGCGGAAGTCGACGACGACGGGGCGATCGTTGATCGAGTTGGCCTTGTCGATTGCCGGTTCGACTTCTTCGGGTGCCTCGACGCGGATTCCGACGCAACCCATCGACTCGGCCCACTTCACGTAATCGGGAAGGGTGCCCGACAGGTTCACTTCGCTGTAGCGCTCGTCGTAGAACATCTCCTGCCACTGGCGCACCATGCCGAGGTACGAGTTGTTGAGGATGCCGATCTTCACCGGGATGTTCTCGAGCGATGCAGTGACGAGTTCTTGTGCGGTCATCTGGAAGCAGCCGTCACCGTCGATCGCCCACACGGTCTTGTCGGGCTGACCGACCTTTGCGCCGATGGCCGCGGGAACCGCGAAGCCCATCGTGCCGAGGCCGCCCGAGTTCACCCACGTATACGGATGGTTGAAGTTCCAGTACTGACTCGTCCACATCTGGTGCTGGCCGACGCCGGCGACGACGATCGTGCCCTCGGGTGCGCCGTCGCGCACCTTCTCCAGGCAGAACTGCGGCTTCAACGCATCGCCGGGTGCACTCTGCTCGTAGTGCAGCGGGAACTGCTCCTTCCATCCGTTGACGCGACTGCGCCACGGTGTGATGTCGACCTGGGCGATGCCGCCGGCCGTGAGTTCCTTGATCGCCACGATGATTTCCTCGATGACGAGACGGCAGTCGCCGACGATCGGCACGTCGGGACGGCGCACCTTGCCCTGTTCGGCCGGGTCGATGTCGACGTGGATGATCTTCGCTTCGGGCGCGAATGCCGGCACCTTGCCGGTGACGCGGTCGTCGAAGCGTGCACCGAGTGCAATGAGCAGGTCGCTCTTCTGCATCGCCGTAACCGCAGTTGCCGTGCCGTGCATGCCGGGCATGCCGAGGCACAACGGATGGTCGTCGGGGAATGCGCCGCGCGCCATCAACGTGGTGACGACGGGAATCTGTGTGAGCTCGGCAAGTTCGCGCAACGCCTCTGCCGCGCGCGCCTTCAGCACGCCACCACCGACGTAGAGCACCGGACGCTGCGACGACAAGATGAGTCGCGCCGCTTCCTTGATCATCTTCGGATGACCCTTCGTCGTCGGGTGGTAACCGGGCAGGCTGCTGCGCACGTCGTCGTCGGTCGGCCAGTGCCACGTCATCTGGTTCTGCAGAACGTCCTTCGGCAGGTCGATGAGCACCGGACCGGGACGACCCGTCGTTGCGATGTGGAACGCCTGGCGCACGACGAGCGGAATGTCCTCGGCCGACATAACGAGTTCGTTGTGCTTCGTGACGCTGCGCGTGATGCCGACGGTGTCACACTCCTGGAATGCGTCGGTGCCGATGGCGTGCGTCGACACCTGACCGGTGATCGCAACCATCGGAATCGAGTCCATGTACGCGTCGCACAACGGCGTCACCATGTTCGTGGCGGCGGGGCCGCTCGTCACCATCGCGACACCGGGCTTGCCGGTGACGTGCGCGTAACCCTCGGCCATGTGACCGGCGCCCTGTTCGTGGCGCACGAGGATGTGGCGGATCTTCGAATCGAGCAACGGGTCGTACACCGGGAGGATGCATCCCCCGGGCAGCCCGAACATCACGTCGACGTTTTCCTTCTCGAGCGCGCGGATCAAGGCTTGTGCGCCGGTGAGTTTCTCCGTCATGGTTTCCCCTCTTGTTTCAGTCTCGCGGTGGTTGTGGCGTTTCGTCTCTGGTTGTTGACATTGCTGGCTTGTGATACGCGATCGCGGGCATAAAAAAACCTCCCCGAAGGGAGGTGGACGCACGCGGTCGGGCGTGCGTCTAGAGACGTACTACGAGCACAACGGCAAAGGTGCGCAGGCTCGTCATCACGTCTTTCAGTGTGGCAGGGCTCCATGGCCGATGACAACCCCGACCCCGGAGGTGCCGGGCCCGGGGGTCGTCAATTCGCCGGTGTGACGGTGATGCGCACCTGCCGGGCCGCATCGTCGCTGCCCGACCCGCGGGCCGACCATGCCACCCGCACCGCCGTGCGGATTTGCGGGTTGGCCGCGACGAGCTCGGCACACGCGGTACGGGCACGTTCGCGGGCGAGGCGGCGCATGACCGCCGCCGGTCCGGTGCCGGCTGCGCCGGTGCACGTTACGACGTCGCCGCTGCGCACGGTGGCCGCGAGGCGTGCAAGTTGAGCGCGTTGCAGTGTGCTGAGCGACGCTCGCAACGGTGCGAACGCTTCGATCGTCGTCGATCGTGTCGATGCTCGCGCAGTTGCCGATGCAGCCGCGCGATCCGCCGGATTCTCTGCTGCCGATTCCGAGACGCGATCGGGAATCGTCGACGTGGTCGTGGTCGTTGTTGACGTGCTCGTTGACGTGGTGGCTGGTGATGCGGGTGTCGGCGACGATGCACCGCCTGCGGATGCAGGAGGTGCCGTCGTGGTCGTCGCGGCAACGGTTGTTGTCGTTGTCTCCGGCACTGTCGTTGTCGACTCGGGAACCGTCGTCGTTGTCGTCGTTGTGGTCGTTGTCGGAGCAGTCGGTGTGAGTGCGAGCGAGACGCGCGACGGTGCCCCGTCGCCGCGTGTGGATCGTGCTCGAATTCGGAACTCGTACTCGACGTCGTTGGTGAGACCGATCACCGTGTACGACGTTGCCGTCGACACGCCGTCGTCGAGTTGCTGCCATGCACCCGAATCGACCGACATCTCGAGGACGTAGTCGGTGATCGGTGCGCCACCG
>Ga0169931_10012198_pt1 | contig 11964 bp, 10 predicted proteins | sample Kivu_15m_20L_FD_129675 | JGI IMG/M metagenome (GOLD analysis project Ga0169931, IMG submission 129675) | Freshwater microbial communities from Lake Kivu, Western Province, Rwanda to study Microbial Dark Matter (Phase II) - Kivu_15m_20L... | ecosystem: Environmental > Aquatic > Freshwater > Lake...
GAAATATTTTTCTAATTTTTCTGCACATTGTAATGGATTCAATAAATTATTCATTAGCGGGGGTGCCTTTAAAGATGAAGAATTTATCCCGACTTTTGTAGAGATGGACTTGTCTAAATTATCACATCCTAATCATATCAAAAAACTTCCCAATTTAATTAACCCCAGAAGCTGGCACAGCATGATCTTCGTACCTCCTAAGTATGTTTACATCGTAGGCGGCTCCAACACAAAAGCTGTCGAAGTTTATGACGTGGAGACTAACGAAATAAAATATGATTCAAATCTTAATGAGAGTCGATCTGAGCCGACCTTGTGTGTTGTTAATAATACTTTTCTCTACGCATTTTGTGGATTTCTTTTAATGCATAATTTTGTGAATTCAATTGAAAAATGCAATTTAAAAAAATAGAAGAGACTGGGAAATAGTAAATCTAAAATTATCTGATAATCTTGTACTTGAACCAAGTTTTTTCACAGTAGCTTATGGAAAAGGAAATAGTATCATCTTAATCGGGGGACATGAACAGAAAGGAAAAAGAATAGGGAAGAATTATATCTTCAACGAAAAGGAAAATGAAGGCTTGTTGGATGTCTATAAACTAAACGAAATTGAAGATCCCTACGTCTGCTCTGAAAAATTTTTTTGCCCTATGGACGATAAAGTTTCTGTTTTAATTCCAAGCTACTCTTCAGACACTGTTAAAATCCTTCACTTCAATAGTGATATGGGGTTACTTTATCAAATGAAATTTAAAGCCATAGTAGAATCTACCAGAGATGATAGATTAGGACTGGGACCAATTATTAATGATGATAAAGAAATTAAAGCAAAATATCAAAATTTTCCAATTCCCGATACGGATAAATATATATAAACGAAATATTGCTCTTATATTGAAATTTAATTAAAATTGTAGATGATCATCGAAATACATTAAAAATATTGATTATAATATTGAATTAAAATTTTACAAATTAATTTTATGAACATATAAAGCAAATATATGTATATAATAAAGAATCGAATTAATAATGTATATTTTCTTTTATTCATTGAAGTGTTCATATATCATAAAAAATTCTTGAAATATTTTGTACTATAGAATTAAAAATAAAATATTAATTAATTAATTAATAATTTCGTTTAAATAAATTACATATTATGCATGCAAATTTAAGTACACTACACAAAACGCTGCATCTTATTCCGGTTATCCCAGTTTACTTCATTATATTTACTGTTATCTATGCATTTACTCAGTATTACACATTTGACACTCAGGCCAGTCAATATAAATATATAATTATTCTTATATTTTACTACAATGCTATTATGGTATTGATTTGCCATTCCTTATCGATGTTAACAAACCCGGGAGAGGTCATAGTACAACCTTTTAACCCAGAATTAGAAAATTTCTCTAACCAAGAGCAACACAACCCACTTTTTTGTAAAAAATGTAATGGGACTAGACCTGAGAGGAGCCACCACTGCAAAATTTGTAAGAAATGTGTAATGAAAATGGATCACCATTGCCCTTGGATTGCAAATTGCGTTGGATTGTGGAATATCAAATATTTTTACTTATTTTTGTTTTACGCGACTTTGGGAGATTTAATTGCATTTGTGTGCTTGTATCTGAAATTCAGAGAAATCGATCTCAGCCAAAAATTTAAAGACCAAAAAGTTTCAACCCTTCTTGAACTTCTGACAGTTTTCAGAGAACCTCTGATATTAATACTTGCAATTATGTTTGCGATTGCTATGACTGTTTCTATTGGATTTTTGTTCGTTGTTCAAACAAGAAACTTAATGAATGATACAACCACTCTTGAAAATTTATTTGAACTTAAGAAGAAGTCTGGTAATAATCGTAGGGAAATGTTGGAAAACTTCAAATCAATAATGGGAGATAAAATTTACGAATGGTTAATTCCAATGAATTTTAAATGCTATTCCAAATCTGGTGAAATGAAACATACTTCAAAGGATTCGAATAAAAATATCAGTAATAATATGAATAGTTACATATCTTTAACTGATAATATTCAAGAATTCGATGATAATATACACATTACTCTTAATCTCAGCGATTAACAAATTTCGGTCACTCCCTGGTAAAAAGGTTAAAACTTTTTAAAGTTAAATATTATAATTACATATAAGATTAAATCAAAATAAAAATATTATTAATAACCCAACTATAATTTCATTTTTAAAAATATAATTCTCTATTTTCAATACGAATAATTTACGAAAATAAAAATCGAAATTAGTTGATAAATTAAATAGGGCATACTATATATTAAAATATAGATTCAAGCTTTTTATGAGCTCGTTTTGTCATGTCAGAAATTATCCCCTGATTCGAAATAGGTGACACCACAGGTTGCCTAAAAGTATCTTGAGTAGCAGAGGTCCATTGTTTTCTATTAACTAGTCTAATAATATATTAATATTTTCCTTACCCTCTATCTCCTATTTCAATAATTGATTTATTCTTCATAGGCATTATAACCCCGCCTACTGGTAATCTGTTTCTATAACTATCTGGATTATATTTGACCAAGGGTTTTTTTCCCATTCCAGCGTGCATAAAAGGCTTCGGTGTGTAATCTTTTCTGTAAACAGATTTTGTATCAGATGATTTACTCTCTGCGTATTTGAAATGAAGCATTGGATATCCTTTTTCATTCGTGATCTTAAAAGGCACAGCAAGGGATTGTCCGTTCTTTACTAAAACGTGGCTGCAAGATTCTACTTTGGTCTCCTTGAAAAAAGGATCTGTTTTTAACTTTGCTGTTTTGAAGTATTTTGAATCCTTCATTTGGCTGTTTGAGTTGTTCATTTATTTAAGTTATTTATTAAATTATAAATAAATTAATTTAACTTGGTGATTCTTTTAAGATCAAATATAGAAATTTGAAAGAAGGTTGATTATAAAAGGAAAATATGTACATGATAAAATATTAAAATGTTATCTAAAAATCTTCCATAGGATCATAGTTGATTTTAGGAATAAATGCATCTGCTTCTTCACTAGAATTAGATATATTTTCTTGATGATGGTTACTATAATCCATATTATCCTCAAGTTGATCACGATCATGATCATGATCATGATTTTGACTTGAATTATCACTGTAATATATGTTAATAAATTCATCATTTTCTTTCAAATAATTCTCCCTACATTTTAAGCAACAGAACCATTTATCTTCGAAGCATTTTCCACTTCCTTTTTCCATTCGCGAATTACACTTCTCGTAACTACAATTTGTGTATATGTTTACTTTATATTTATTAAAACACTCTTCCGTACAAAAAGTCTAAAAGATTAATATAGATAGAGAGAATGATTGAATATTTTACTACTTTATATTTCATTATCTTCTCTTGAAAGTAATGCTCAATTGAATTTTCTTTAAGAATTACTTTCATACAATTCCAACAACACTTCCTTTCTTTATTTGCTGGAAGCAAATCATCCTCTACAAGTGGATCTGTTCCGAATTCTAAAAGAGCAAGCGAATCAAGATCCTTAGAATCCGTCCAAGAAATATTTCCTTTCCCATCTTCTTTTTGTTTGGCTTTTATACCCTTAATTTTATTCAATATTCTTCCTCTCTGATCTTTAGTGAAGATGTTCCTTTCTTCAAAATAATCAGAATCGATTTCTGTTTAATTGAATTAATTTAAATCTTACCTAGAACACATTCAAGGTCTTCTATGCCATCCTCTATAAAAGTTTCAATATATCTGACAAGTTTAATTGATTTAAGAAATTCATAGACGTCTGATAATTTCAACATGAAGAATTTTTTCTTTTCCTTTGACAAGCTAGATAAAAATTCTTTTTCTAAGAGATTTTCATCAACAGAATGATTTACAATTTGGTTTTTTATTTTTGGTGTATTTAGTCGATTAATTTGGTCAACTGGATCTTTGGTAATTCTTACTTCAGTCTGTTCAGTGTTATAAAATATCCTGCTTTTAGAGTTATTTTCGATATTTTCAGATTTATCACAGAGAATTTCAATCTTCTCTTTTCTAATCGTCTTTCTGAATTCAGAATCGTCCAATAATTTGTTATCTATCTTTGAAAAATTGTCGTTCTGACTCCTTTTGATGTTATCGATCAGTCTTTTGTGCATCGGTTCTTTTGTTGTATTTGCAGAGTTTATATCAGAAGAATTGGGCAATTGATTTAATTTCTTCTTCTTTAGCACTTGTGACTCTAATTTTTCTAAAAGTTTTAACTTTTCTTTTTCCTCTCGTTTTTTCCTGTCTCTCTCGATTTTCTCTAGCATTTCTTTAGGGTTGCTCAAATTCAACTTTTTATTCTCAAGTTTTTTATTAGGTAGAATGGAAAGTTCTTTGACTTCTTTTTTGTTAAGTCTGAGTTTTTAATGTAAAGAAGAACGATATTTTGAGATATAATAAGCTTACAATTTTTCTATTCTTAAATCGTTTTCACAAACTTCCTTCACGAGATTGAACTCCATTTCTTTTTTTCTGAGCTGTTCTTCTAAAATTTCTGATGGCTTTTTCCTATACGGTATGAGGTATAAATAAGTATTATCTACTTTTGTCTTAATTTTAAAACGTCTAAACAATTTTGCATATTTTTTCAGATTTTAGAAAAAATAAAAAATTTTAATTAAGGTAAATTATAAAAATAAAATTGTAAACGATTATGGTGGAAATGTATTTATAATTGACAAGACAGTTTTTATTTATCAGAATCGAAAGGAAGATAAGAGAAAAACATAAAATAATTATAATTATCGAATTATATTATATACTTAATCACCTATTATTTTTTAATTTAAATAAATTTTAATCATACCAATTTTTAAATCCCCTAAATTTGTTATATCAAAAGAAAAAAAATATTTCATAGATTTATTCTTAATTTAATACTAAAATAAAATTATAGAAAAGTCTCTATATAATTATATTTGATTTAAATAATTTTTAATACTATTTTATATTTATGTTATAATTAGTAAATTCAGGGGATATACGAGATATAATTCTGTTTACTTTAAAAATATTTTAAAAAATATTTTTTAATTTTGTATTTCACACTTTTCCCATAAAATAAAATATATGACAAAAATTTGCATGCTGTTTATTTTTTCTTAATTTTTAAAACTTTTGCCAAATTCGTTTATTCAAATTTTTTAAAAATATAAAATTAAAAGTAATATTGAAAAATAAAAATGAATACGATAAGCAAGAACATTTACATTGGCCATTCATATTCAAAGCCACAAACAATCAAGTCAAGAAATAAGAGCATCATTGAAGAAAGACAGACATTTTCAAGGTCAGTGGATTCAATTTTAAGAAATAATAAAATCGAAGTATTGTAATTCTATTTATATCGACAAATTTATAATTTTAGGCCAATTCCTTCTCAGCTTCCAATGACTCATATGTGAAACACAAAATACAGAGCCTAAAAACTTTGTTGAGAAAAATTTCAGAGTCCAACGAGAAAACCAACTCTGAAAACGAAAAGCTCAACAGAAATTTGATAAAATTAGTTAATCTACTTAAAGTAAAAGATAATGAGCTTATGACATACAAAAGCAATGAAAAATTTTTAAAATATTTTAACAGATTCAAGTATGATAAAATTTCAAGAGATAAATTAAAATTAGCGATGATTTACTTAAAATACAAAAGATTGATAAAGAGGAAATTTTTCTTCTTGTGGTTGATTAAAATTTTAAAAATTTTAAGGGACGAATCAAAAAATTTTAAAAAAAATTCTGATTATTCTATTACGAAATTCCAAACTTTTTACATTACAGAATTAACTCGAAAACAAGCAATAACATTAAAAAAATTTGAAATTCATAAATCTTCCGAATTTTATTTTCTAAGCGACTACGATAATAAACTAGATCAAAATTACGCAAAACTTGGATTTAAAATTATTATTCGTAAATTGTTATACGAGATATTCTTAGAAAGGAAAAATTTCTTTTTCCGAAATTTATTGAGATACTCATGTTTTAAAACAACTCAGAAAAATCTTTTACTGTTTAAGAATATTTTATTAAACAAGAAATTAAAATTTATTTTGAAGGATAAATTTTACAGAGAAAAGAGATTCTATTTTAAAAAATTATCAAACATGAGTGGAGGTGTAAAATTTGATGAATCTAAAATGAAAGTGGAACAGAGTGTAAAAGAAGAATTCAAATTTACAAGATCAACACACTTTTTACACAATAAGCCAAAATTTCAAGAATCGTTTGTAATAAATTCCATTCGGGATCAAAGCGAAAGGAAAAAATTTCATTTATTAATATTCAAACAAGTCTTGAAATTATTTTCTATCCTCAATGAAAAAAATATGAATTCACTCAAATCTGACAACAATTCAATCAGAATGAAACATTATCTTACTCTTTGGAAATTCCGAAATATAAAATCAAAACTTCTAGAACAAGATCTCTTAATAGAAGATTACAAATCAACAATTCAAGACTTCACAGCGAAATTTCACCAAATCGAGAAATCTTTCAGCCAAAATTTAAATCGAATTAGAGTTTTAGAAACTTCAAATTCAGAAAAAGAAAAGGAAATTTCAAATATGAAAAAAATTATCTCAGAAAAATCTCAAAAAATTCAGCAACTAGAAAAAACCGTTTCAACATCTGATAGTGAAGAACCTGTAAGAATTTGTAATACCCTTAGTCATAGTCATACCGACATTTTACCTTCAACGAATACCACTCCTCGTTACAAGGAGTTCCAGGCACTTCATCAAGAAAACAATCAGCTTCAACAAAAATGCGAAGAGCTCGAGAAAACTTTGAAATCCTTCCGCGAATCGGAAATACGAAGGAAAGAAAACACAGTCACAGATCAAACACTTCGAGAAATCGAAAACAAAGTTTTTATTCTTACAAGTTTAAACGACAAACTAAAATCAGAAATTTCTGAAAAAACTCAAAAATATGAAAATCTTAAAAAGATTTCTAACGAAACAGCGGAAGAACTAATCCAAACAAACAACGAATTGATGAAAATCAAAACAGAAAATAGAAATTTGTTGCAGAAAGTTTCCAAATTTGATGAAGTCATAGACAAACTCAATAATGAGATTAATACTAAAGACAGAAATATAAGACAGCTCAAGCTTAATGAAGACAGTTTGATGCATCAATTTAAGTTGGAAAAGGAGAGACTCGAGCAAAGAATTTTAAATGAAAAAAGCAACCTTAACGAGAAGATTGAGTTATACGAGAAAGAGGTCGACTATTATAAAGACCAAATTAAAAGTCTTAGCAAGGAAAATAAAAATTTGGGTGATAAATTGCGAAATTATGTTGACTACAATTCTATCAAAAATGAAGTGTTGCATTTAAGAGATAAAGTAGTTAATTATGAGAATGAAAATGATACTCTTAAATTGCAGAATATAAACCTACAAAAGCAGATTGAGAGGCTAGTTGAAAGCTTAGCGAATGAAAGTAAAAAGTATGAAACAGCGAAATATGAGGTTATACCAATAAATATTTATAAATAAAAATTTAGCTTGAAGAATTAAGAAATCTAAGCCAGGAATCCAAGGAAGATCTTAAAAAAGCTCTTGAAGAGATGGAAGGCTATGCTGAATTATTAGCTGCATTTGAGCACAAGATTAAAGAAGCTGAAGATGCTAAGATCCATGCCGAAAATGAGAGAGATAATGCGATTAATGATGTGAAAGTTATTAGGCAAAGATACATAAATATCATCGGTGACAAGAGTTTTTGTTGAGAAAATTTTCAAGTAGAGTACATATGTGCTACCATTGATTTAATTCTGTTGGAAACCCTTTAATACGACAATAAAAGTAATTTAATTTAATCATTCCGAGAATTTAATATTTAATTAGTAATTTTTACAACTTATGATATTAATAGCTTATAAATTTATAAATAATACATACATCTTACATATATTTAATAGTAGATACTTCAATAAAATTATATTTAAATGATTTTTATAATTTTCCTCTATTACAAGATTAATATCCATAGCTTTATATTAATCTTATTACAATAGTTGTTAATATTAATTTTTAAGTTTAGTTTTGTTTGGTGTTTAATTTAAAAATATTTTTAAATTTAGATCACATTTTTGTACTAATAGTTATTATCTTCGCGTTCTTCTTCTGCAATGTAATCTTCATCACAAGAATAATCGTATTTGACTCCATTATTTTTCTGAAATTTTGTGATCTCTACTTGTATTTCATTTTCTTTTACTGGATCGTCTTCTTCTTCATCGTCGTCGGGATCTAAAAGGATAAAAAATTTTTAAATACCCATTGTGATTTGAATTTTCATTTTAGATTCTTTGTTCACATTCGAGCTTGAATTTTTCGAACGCTCTAAGCCTATGCTAATAGAATCCATTTCTTCATCACCGTTAACAACGCTTTCTTCGTCTTCTATTCTCCTCTTTTTTTCACTAACGTTTTCTAACCTCATAGCGGCTTTTCTCTTCTTTCTTTTTCCAATCTCATTTTCCTGTGAGCTTTCATCTTCTTCAATTAAAAATTGATAGTCATCATACTCGTCTTTGTAATTTACTTTCGGTCTATTACGCATTCCCTTGCCCATTATTTCTTCCTCTTTAACTTCTGGATTTTTAATGTGAATCCAGTCAGGAACTTCGTAATCTTGAAGTAATCTGTAATTGATATGTTTAACAGTTGATAGATCTATATTACATCTCTTCACAATGTATTTTATCTTTTCGTCTTTGTTTTCTCTTTCGTATCTTTCTCTATCCATTTGTTCATATAGCTTGAACTCCTCTTCGTTTCTTGCGAGCATTTCGTTAATTTGTTCATCGTTTGGAATTTCATCTTCTTCTTCGTCTTCTTCCTTTTCATTTTTAAGGAGATCTTCAAGTTTTTTTCTTCTTTCATGTTCTGAGTATTTCACATTGTATAACCCGGCTCTAATAATTTTCTCGTCTAAATTTTTTTTGAATGCTGCTTTTGAAAGGATTTCTTCTTCGATGGCAGTTTGTGTGATAAATCTGAAAACTCTGACCTCTTGTTTTTGCCCGATTCTGTGTGCTCTGTCCTGTGCTTGAATATCCATCTGTGGATTCCAATCAGAGTCGAATATAACGACTGTATCTGCAGTTTGAAGGTTAAGACCTAAACCACCAGCACGTGTACTTAGGATGAATATTTTGTATTCGCTGTTAGGCTCGTTGAAGAGTTCCATCTGGTTACCTCTGTCGTCTGCTTTGGTGTTTCCGTCTAATCTTAAGTGCTTGAAACCCTTGTAATCGAAGAAAAGCTGCATAATATCCATCAATTGAGTCATCTGAGAGAAAATCAAAATTTTATGACCAGCAGTAAGAAGTTTTGGGATCATCTTTTCTAATAGTTCGAATTTACCACTTGCTCTGTAGATCATTTCATCTACATGATCGTAAAGGCTGTTGTTATTGTCTAAGAATAAATAAGGATGGTTGCAAATTTTTCTTAACTGCATCATCGTATTCATCAAGGCTTTACTTCCGAATTTTCCGGTTGAGGGGTCTCTTGCATGTACTCCTTTTTCTTTGATCTGATTGTAGATTACTTTTTGCCAAGCTGAAAGCTCAACTTTGATGACAAACTCAAGCTTGTTCGGTAATTCTTTCTCGACATCTTTTTTCTCTCTTCTTAGTAAAAATGGACGCAAGACAGTATGCAGCCTGTTAATAATAAGTAATTGTTGCTCCTCGTTCAGATCGGAAGTTTTTTCTGCTGTTAGCTTGTTATTAAACGGTTGATTGAACCATTTTTCAAAATCCTCACAAGAGTTGAATATTTTAGGTAAAAGGAAGTTCAAAAGGGCCCATAATTCAGAAAGATTATTCTGCAAAGGGGTACCTGTTAACAAAAGGCGATAAACAGAGCTGAATTGAGTGCCTAGAGTTTGAGTAAATTTTGATTTTGAATTTTTCATTCTGTGGCCTTCATCTACGATGATATACTGCCAATATATTTTGTTCAAAAAGTATTTGTCTTTCATAATATACTCATATGTAGTTAGAACTACATTAAATCTATTTTTTTCGTTTTTAATTTGATAGGCTAATTGCCTTCTATGATTTGGAGCGCCTTTATAAGTTACCATTTTTATGTCAGGGGCCCATTTAGAGAATTCAAGAACCCAATTAGAAATTGTACTGAGTGGGACCACTATTAAAAACGGTCCATTGTTGAATTTTTTTTCAATTACGTAGCATATTAAAGAAATGGTCTGAATAGTTTTACCTAAACCCATTTCATCAGCAAGAATACCATTGAGGTTGTTTACATACAGTGAAACAAGCCATTGAAGGCCAACTAGTTGATAGGATTTGAGTTGTCCACTTTTAAGAAGTTTGGGTTGTTCTTTAATTTCTTCGAGAACTGAATGGGCTTTAATGTAATAATTTTTGCTATTTGATACTTTTTCTCTCATTTTTTCATCTTTCTCTTCTTCTATGTGAATTAAAGATTTTTTAATGTGCCCATTTTTATCCGAATCATCGTCTAGTAATTCTTTAGACCTTACCTCTTCTTCTACATCCACATCAATTTCAACTTCTTTACACATTTCTTCTTGCTGCTTGATAATCTTTTGTGTGATATCTTTCTGAACTGAAATTTTATCTTCGATTTCTTTAAGGAACATGTCAGTTTGATTCATAAATTCAACAAGTCTCGCATCTTTGGCTTCATTGATCATTTTAAGATAGCCTTCAATATTATTTTGCTTGAGCAGTAAAATTCTTTCTCTCTCTCTTTTCTCCTTCTCTTGAAGGTCTTTTTTCTCAATATTCTCTAGGAACTGTTTGACTTGCTGGGCTCTTTTCTTCAAGGCCTGTCTTTTATTTTTAAAATGAAATTCAGCGAAGTCTCTTTGATGCTGCATGAGATTGTTTAGGAATTCTCTATGCTTTTCCTTCTTTCTAATATCATAGCCGCTTCTTAGCTGCTGTTCGAATCGTTCATTTAATTTACGGTCCTTCCTATCGACAGGATTAGGAGCTCTTTTATAAAACCTTCTGTCAAGGAGAGTTTTATAAAAGAGCATATCTGAATAATAAACAGAATTCTGTTTTTCGAAGTCATTAACGAAATTAAAGAGAACTTCTTTTCTTACTTTCTTTTGTAAATTGTAGATTTTTAGGAGCTTTAACTCGGTCTGTGCATTTTTTATGAGGTCATTAGTCACATTTTTGCTAGAAGATGCGTCATCTTTGTCATTGAGTGAATTTTCTTTTAAATGAGATAGATAATTTGCTAGCTTAAATTTTCTATTCTCGATCTCAGTATCTGCGTTGTATTCGATTTCTTCTCCGTAATTTCTATCTGCAAATAGACGTGGGATCATTTCCTGGTCTTTCATCCGCTTCTTGAAATAAAGTCCCAGCTCTTTCATAGAGAGGTCATGATCTTCAAACCTTTTTTCGTAGGTTTCTTGAATCTTTTCCAAATTTTTTTCGCGCATTTTCTCCCATTCTTCTACTTCTGAGCTTCTAATTTTTTCTAGAATCTCAGGCGGCACTCCCATGTTTCTTATCAAATATTTATAAGCTATTATCTGGTTCTTTAGTTGGTTGTACTGACCTTCAGTCCATCCGTTTGTGGGATCAACAGTCGGAGGTAAATTTCCTTTACTGAAGAGAATTTCTTCCATTTTATATATATTCAAATATGTGCTACTTATATATAAAATAAAAAAATGCAACATTTTCAAAGTCTGGTTTCACATTCGAATTAAAAGATTATTTATTATAATTATTATGACTTTTCAAATTTTAATTTAATTTTTTATTTTTCCAGTTAAAATTATCTCGGAATTTTGGGGATTGGGGATTGGGGATTGGGGATTGGGGATTGGGGATTGGCCCAATCCCCAATCCCCAATCCCCAATCCCCAATCCCCAATTCAATC
>Ga0169931_10012199_pt1 | contig 11964 bp, 7 predicted proteins | sample Kivu_15m_20L_FD_129675 | JGI IMG/M metagenome (GOLD analysis project Ga0169931, IMG submission 129675) | Freshwater microbial communities from Lake Kivu, Western Province, Rwanda to study Microbial Dark Matter (Phase II) - Kivu_15m_20L... | ecosystem: Environmental > Aquatic > Freshwater > Lake ...
CCTCGTGTTCTCGCTCCTGCTCCTCGCGGCGCTGCGCTGGCTCATCGTTGTTCCGTCCACGCCTGTCACCGGCGCGCATGTCTCGATGCCGGACAAGGGCTTCGCGGTGGTCCCACCGATCGGCTGGGAGCGCATCACGCGAAAGCTGGTCGACGAGGCGAGACAGATCGGCCACGCGATTCCCTCCGACGTGGAGCGCTCGCTCTTCGACCCCGCCGTGGCGGTGTCGTTTACGCGCGGCTTCGAGGCGACCTTTGCGCCCTCGTTCAATGTGGTCGTCACGAATGATCGCTTCCCCACCATCGACGATTCGGCGCGCAAGGAAGCTTCCACTCAACTCGAGGAGATGTTCAAGAAGGTCTGGAGTTCCTATCGGGTCGTTGACTCGGCCGTCATCGTGGTGGACCGCATCAAGTCACTCGAAATTTCGGGCACCTCGACCGTGCGGATGAACGGACAGGACACGCAGATTCGCACCCATCAGTACCTGGTGCCTGCGAAGAACGCCGGCTTCTTTCTCACCTTCACCAGCCTCGAATCCGACTTTGACGCCGTGAAGAGCGAGAGCCGCCGCACGCTGCAGTCTTTCGTGGTGACGGACCGGCCATCCCGTTTCGGCCCCATGGTTCAAACGCCGTTGCTCTGCGGCCTGCTCGGCGCGCTCGCACCGCTGCTCTACTTCCTGGGGCGCGCAGGTCTGTGGTACGCATCAAACGGCAGCAAAGAACCTGCACAGGGATAGCGCCCACCGACCGATCGGACCCGCCTAGGGCAACAACCGGATCTCCAGGCGCCGGTTCGCGCTCTGGTGTACGCGGTGGAGCAAGGGTGGCACGAGCGGATTGAGGCTGCCGATGCCGATCGGCACGAGACGAGAGGCCTCCACTTCGTGCCGCGTGAGCCACTGCAAGACCGCATTCGCACGCAGCTGCGCGAGCCGCGCCATATCCTTCGGACCGCGCCGCGAGTCGGTATGAACCTCGATGGCGATCCGCCCGGAATACTGGCGAAGCAAGCTCGCAAGGACCCCCAGCTCGCCGCTCTGTGACTCGTAAATGGTCTCGCCGTCCGCGCCAAAATAGGCGTCGGTCGGGATGTAAATTCGCATCGCCCCCCGGGCCTCGAAGAACCGTTCGGGCGCCTCGGCGACCTGATCGAGCGACAGCAGATCGCCCTTGCCGCCACCAGCCGGAGAGGGGCTCGCGGGGTCCGCAGTACGTTTGACGGCCCCGGGCTGCCCCGCGTCCACATCGGAGGGCCGCGTGCCGGCATCTGCCTCACCGTTGGTCGCCCTGCCCTCACCCACGGGCCGCTCGAGATCGTGCTCGGGAAATACATCAGGCAAGCGACTGCCCGTGTGTGGCCCATCGCCGCCTGCACCGAAATCCGGTAATCCGTCGCCGCCCATTGGACCGCCTGGATCGCGCGGCCCTCCGGCGAAATCGGTCGGCAAGGGCGGAAATACGATGCCGGGCGTCGAACCTGGCAAGCGCGAGGCACGCGCATCGCCCACATCAAACGCGCCCCTCGGCATGCGACCGCCACCGGGACGACGTGGCCAGCGACCCATCGGATCCACACGCGGGGTCACATCATCCACTGGCGCCTCGGATGCGACCACGGCTCGCAGCGCGCAGGTGGCCCCCTTCAATTCGTCACACCACGAGAACATCAGCACGGTCCAGATGAGCGCGGTGAAGACAAACGTCAGCTTTCTGGGCAAGAGCGCCGCGAGGACCACCGGCAACGCAAGCCACAACATGCGCTCGCCGAGCGCAGGCTTGCAACCGATTTCGTACCACGCATTGACCGGCGCCCACGACAGCGCGAGGTGCCCCCCAATGATGGCGATGCCGCACAGGCGCCAGACCAGATGATCGCGGGCCTCTTGCACCTTCAAGGTGCGACGCAACAACAAGGCGATCGCCATCGCCGCGCCCCACAACAGACCTGTCGGTGCGCCACAGAGGATCCCAAGGCCGACGGTCAAGATGCCGGTCGCCACGATCGTCAGCCACCAGCCAACGCCCAGTGGCTCTTCAGATTCCTTGGGCTCTTCTTCGTTTGCGTCCTGTTTCTTGGCCTCGGTCTTCACGGTGGGCGGAGGCGGCGGCAAGGCCTCGGCATCACCTGTGGCCCGTTCCTCCGACTCCTGCGGGGTCAGTCGCGCATAGAGCGTCCCAAGCACGGTGCCAAAGGCACGACCATCTGACTCCGCGGGGCTGACGAGCTTCCAGTCCACGACCCGCAGATCAAAGATCGGCACAGACCGCCAGGCCACTTCGCCTTCCTCAGGTGGAAACATCGCCTGCGTCAACGTGCGCTGGCGAATCCAGTTGGGCGTCGGCGTCTGCGCAACCGGCGGTGCGTCGACGGACTCGGGCTCGCGCACGATGCCGCGCTCAAGGCGAATACTCGAGATATGCAACGCCGAGTCCATGTCGCGCATCGCGGCAGCACCCGCTTGCGGCACGATTCGTCCCACATAGGTTCCCTCGAAGCGACCGCGAATCCAGGTGGTCATGCGCGTGTACCCACCGGTTCGTTGTGAAAGGGCGCATCGGCATGCGTCGCGATGGGCGCGCCGGGATAGCTCTCATACGAGCGCAACAACCGATCGACCGTCTCGCGCGTCAGCTGCTCTTCCCACATCACGCGCGCACGACAGCGCGCATATTTTCTGCCTTCGTAGGCGACCACCGCAGCGAGGCTCGGACCACGCACGAGGAGCAAGGGCAAGAGCACGAGGATCGTGAACAAGAACGTGAAGATCGCGGGCTTCTCTGGTGTGAGCCAGAGCAGCTGAATCTTGCGAACCGCAAACGACGAGGCCGCGATGCGCGTGTTGTAGTCCGCCACCAGCGCCGCGGCATGTCCGGGATCGGAAGTCCTCACCGCCTTTTCATGGGCCGCCATCATCGCGACGCGATAACGCTGAATGACGGGCTCGAGCGACGCCTCATGCAACACAAGCTGCGTGGGTTGCGCGAAGATGACCGCGAGCAAGCCGAAGATGAGAAGCGGCGTCAGGCGCGGCTTCCAACGCCCCGCGAGACGTGGCGGCAGGCTCAGGGTCATTCCGCTGCCCGCAATCGACACACGCAACATGTTCAGCAACAGGAGCGCGAACGCGAGCGCACCAACCGCTGCGATGACCACCGAGCGCTCCACGAGCCACAGGCCATAGCCTGCGCCGCCACCGATGAGCGCGCAGGGCAGGAGGCCCAGAAATCCGAAGTACGTCAGGTCCCGTCGGTACTTCTCGTCGAGGCCGCGCAAGAGCTCCGGATCAAAGCCCAACCACTGCGGTATGCGCAGGCGGAGGTTCATTTCTCGTTATTGCCCTGGTCAGACGCCTCACGAATGGCCTGCTCGGACGCCTTGCGCAGGCGTTCGTGCACCGCCTTCGCCAGCGCCGTCTCCGCCTCGAGGCGCCGCTTGTGCTCCTCCATCACCATCTCGGCCTCGTGATAGCGGTTGACCCGGATCTCCTTGCCCAGGTTGACCCTGTAGATTTGAGCGTCGATTTCCACACCAGCCCGGGCTGTCGCCACCCGGCGTGCGTTCTCAAGCATGTAGTCGTAAGTCCCGCGCGTCAGCATCATCTTGAAGAAGATGGGCCCGGTCTCGATGGCGAGCAGCAAGAGCAAGATGAACCAGGGCACATAGCCGCCGATCTCGTGGGAGATCAGGATGCGCTTCATCAAGCCGTCAAGGTGTCGGGCCTGTCGCAGGTTGCTCGCCTTGGCCGCGTCGAGCTCGACATTGATGTGCTCAAGCTCCTTCTTCCATCGATTGAGATCGTCGACCGTGGGCTTGTTCTTCTCCTCGTCCTTCTTCCAGTCGATCTCCAGCTCTCGCTCCATCTTGTCGAGCGTGTCGCGCTTGTCTTGCCACGCTGGCCCACGCCCCGCGATGCCACTGGCCGTCTTGCCTTCGGCCTCAAGCTCAAGCAGGCGCCGTTGCTCCTTGATCTCAAGCCGCCGCTTCTCGAAGTATGTAGCCCGGTCGTCCAGTCGGCGCTGGGCGGTATCCATTTTCTTGTGCAGCTCGTCCTTGCGCGACTGAATCAGCGTCTCGGACTGCGCGTTGAGTTCGGCCAGGTATTCGTTTTGCTCAAGCTCAAGCTGTGCGTCGATCTCGGGTTTCAGAACCCGGATCTCGAGCGGCGCCGAGATGCACACGCCGATGATCGCCGCCATGATGAGGCGCGGGAAAGATCCGGCGAGCTCCCGAAACGTAATACGATCGGTGCCGTCACCCTTGCCCGTGCTCGAGACGATGAAGCGATCAATGTTGAAGATGATGACGGCCCAGACGAGGCCCATCAGCACGGCGAGCTGCACCGTCGGCATGTGCAGATCGGCGCTCAGGGCCGTGTCGTCCTTCGGGGCGAAGACCGTGTAGAACGCGTACGAGCCCGACACGAACGCGAGTCCCGCCGTCGCGAGCACGATGCCACCCACCCCCTGGTACTTCACGCCGTCCGAGACCGGGCACCGACGCAAAAGCTCGGCGTCCGCGCCGGCTGCAAACCAGAGAAACCGGGTCGCCAGGCCCACCTTTCGGGTCCCCGCGCTTTCTTCCACACCAAAGGCCGTTGCCATTCCTCCACCATAAGGCGAGCCGCCCCAAATTGAAAACACGCCACCGGGTGCCCAAAGCCCCCGACATGAGAAATATGACCTGTCTAACTATTTAGATTTACGGGTAATTGTTTCTTCTGTGCGGTCCGCCACTTTTGAGATGTTACCGATCTCAATTTTTTCGACCGGCGCTCTCATTGGGTTTTCCACAACAGTCGATACGATGGCTCCATGGTCAACTCCTGCAATCGCCGGCCTTCCCTGAAACGCCCCTGGCTCGGCCTCGCCCTCTCGGCCCTGGTCACCGCCCCGGCCGGGGTCGCGGTTGCCCTCGACACCGCGCAACATCCGACCGCCAGCACCCCGGCGCTGGCGCCGGCAGAGGCGCAGAAACGCTTCCTCGTGGATCCGGGCTTCGAGATGCGCCTTTTCGCCGCCGAGCCCGACATCATCAACCCCGTCGCGATGAGCTGGGACGAGCGCGGCCGACTGTGGGTCATCGAGCTCTTTCAATACCCCGAGAAGGCAGCGCCCGGCACCCGCGGCAAAGACCGCATCAAGATCCTCGATGATACGAACAACGACGGTCGCGCCGACAAGGTCACCGTATTTGCCGAGGGACTGGATCTCGCGACCGGCATTCTCGTCGGCAACGGCGGTGTCTACGTGGGTCAGGCGCCCGAGCTGCTCTTCCTGCAAGACACCAACGGCGATGACATCGCCGACAAGCGCACCGTGCTGCTGACCGGCTTCGCCGTGCGTGATACGCATGAGACCGTCAACGGCTTTACCTGGGGCCCGGACGGCTGGATCTACTTCACCCACGGCGTCTTCAACTACTCCAACGTTCGTGCGCCCGATCAGGAAGAGGCCGAGGGCAATCCCTTCGACGCCGCCGTCGCCCGCTACCATCCGCTGCGCAAGAAGTTCGAGATCTTCGCCGACGGCACGAGCAATCCCTGGGGCGTCGACTTTGATCGCACCGGCAACGCCTTCGTCAGTGCCTGCGTCATCGACCACCTCTTCCATCTGGCACCCGGCGGCGTCTACGCACGACAGGCGGGCTCGCCGCGCTGGAAACACAGCTACGATCTCTTGCCATCGATCGTTGACCACCGCCACTTCCGCGCCGCGTATGCCGGCGTTCAGATCCTGTCATCGGATCAATTCCCCGCCAAATACCAGGGCAACATCGTCATGGGCAACATCCATGGCAACTCCGTGAATCGCGATCGCCTGGTCCCGGTTGGCTCGTCATGGAAAGGTGAAGACGAGCCGGATCTCGTCAAGACGAACGACGGATGGTTCCGTCCGGTCAGCGAACAGATTGGGCCCGATGGCGCGCTGTGGATCGCCGACTGGTACGACAAGTATCCGTGTTACCAAAACGCGATGGCCGATCCGAAGGGCGTGGATCGCAAGCTCGGCCGCATCTGGCGCCTCGTCTACACCGGCGACAAGCCCGGTGCACCACGCCCAAGCGGTCGCGACAACCGTCCCGATCTGCGCAAGGCGAAGTCTGCAGAGCTGGTATCGCTCCTGTCACACCCCAACATCTGGCAGCGCAAGACCGCACGTCGCCTGCTCGGTGAACGCCGCGATGCCACCACGACCGCGTCACTGGCTGCGCTCGCTCGCACCGGCAAGACCCTTGAGGCCCGGCTTGAGGGATTGTGGTCGCTGCATGCAGCGGGGCTTCTCACCGAGGCCTTGCTCGACGAGCTCGCGGGCGACAAGGAGCCAGCGATAAGGACCTGGGTTGCGCGCCTGACGGGTGAGCGCAACAGCGAGGCCGGCGCCGATACCTATGCCGCCGGTGCAGCGGCGCGCCTCTTGCGCCTGTCCACGGATGCCGATCCAACGGTACGCGCTGGCGTGGCCGTGGGTGCCTTCAAGATGGAGGGTCGCGATGTGAACGCCGCGATCGCAGGCCTGTCGGAACAGGGCAACACGGCCGAGGATCGCCTGTTGTCCCTGCTCATCTGGCGCGCACTTGAGCCGCGCGTGGCCACCAACGCCACCTTCACCTCGGACTGGCTTGAAAAGCAGGGTGAGAAGGCCCTGCCCTTCTCGGCAAAGATCGCCGAGAACGCGACGCGACGCCTGCTGGAATCGGAGAACACCCAGACGCAGGAAGCCGCCATCGCGCTCGCGACCCGCCTCGCGCAGAAGGATGCGAAGCTCGCGCTGGCCGTGGTGACGGGCCTCGAAAAAGGCAGCACCGGTGGTACGGTTCTCAAGACCAAGGCAGCGTATGCGCTGCTTGCCACCTTGCAAAAGCGCAAGGAGCAAGAGCTCGCCGAGGCTGCGTTGCGCGTCGGCGCACGCTGGGGCGAGAAGGCCGCGCAGCAGAAGCTACTGACCCGCATCAAGAGTCCTGCGAAGGGCGCTCCGGACGCGACCCGCCTGCAGGCGATCGAGATCGCGGCAGCAGCCAACATCCCCGGCGCAGAGGCCGCCATGGTCACCGCCCTGCGCTCACCCAACCCCGAGATCATCCGTGCTGCGATTCGCGCACTGGCGAAGGTCGGCGGCACCGGCACCGCGAAGGCGTTGCTGTCGGCTTACAAGAAGCTGCCCGCCAACGTTCGTCCCACGGCGCTTGAGACCCTGGCCGCTCGCCCTGTCTGGGCACAGGCCATGCTGAACGCCATTGGCAAGAAGACCCTCGCGGCGGCCGATCTCTCGGCGGCCGTGCAGCGCAGCCTGCGTGAGAGCAAGGACGAGGCCGTGGCCAAGCTCGCAGCCGAGCACCTCGGCACCACCCGTCAAAGCAGCGAGGAGCGTCTTGCGCTCATCGAAGAGAAGCGTCGCATGGTCATGAACGGACCGGTGGACTTCGCCGATGGCAAGCTGCAGGCCGAGCGCACCTGCCTTTTGTGTCACAAGTTCCTGGGCCAGGGTGCAGACGTGGGCCCCGATCTCACGGGCGTCGGCCGCTCGACCTTGCAGGCGCTCTTGACCAACGTCATCGATCCGAACCAGGTCATCGGCAAGGGCTACGAACAGGTCACCGTCACCACCAAGGACGGCCGCCTCATCTCGGGACGCCTCGTCGAGGACACACCCTCGCGCGTCACCATCGCCGGCATGAACGTCAAGGAGACCATCGCTCGCAAGGATGTGCAGTCGCTTGATGTCTCCGACGTCTCGGTCATGCCCGAGGGGCTTGAGGGTCTTCCGGACGAAAACTTCCGCAACCTCATCTGGTACATCTTTGCACCGCCCGAAGATCCGGCGAACCGAATCCGTGTCACACCGGGCGACAAGAAGCTGGGCATCTCGGTGCGCGATCAAAAGGGGAACTGGTTCCCGCTCTTTGACTACGTGATGGATCCGGCGCTGCGGCCCTACATTCATCCGCTGCACGACCGTCAGGGCAAGGTCACCTTGACCGAGGACAAGCCCTCCGATCACGTCTGGCAGCACGGCATCTTCACGGGCCTGCACAAGGTCAATGGCGTCGACTTCTGGAGCGAAAAAGACGGCCAGCAACACTTCGTCGAGCTGCTGGATCTGGAGCAGGAGCCCGAGCGGGTGGCCTGGCGTTCGGCCACCGACTGGATCGCGAAAGACGGCACGAAGCTCTTGCGTGAAGAGCAGTCGATCGCGGTGCTGGCTCCGCAAGACAGCGATGGCTACGAGATCGACTTTCAGTGGCGCCTGATTGCCCAGAAGGTGCCCATCAAGATCGGCAAACATGATTACGGCGGCTTCTCCGTTCGCATGCCCCACGATCCGAAGCACAACCATCTGAACGCCAACGGCGAAACCGACAAGGCGACCTCTGAAAAGAACGCGCGCTGGACCACGGTCGAGCGGGCCTTTGGTGGCGAAACCCACGGCATCGCTGTGCTGGATCACCCGAGCAATCCCTTGCATCCCGCAAAGTGGCGCGTCGACTTCCACGGCCTCATCAACCCCTCCCCTTCACTGCAAGGCGACTGGGGCATGGAGCCCGGTCAGCGCCGCACCTATCGCTACCGCGTGGTCGTCTTCAAGGGCCCGGCGCAAAAGGCCAAGCTGGACGCAGCCTGGGAGAAATACGCGCGCACAGCCGTTGAAGAGCGCAAGTAAATCTCCGATTCAACCGCCAGACAGCGCCTGTAAGATCCACACATCCTTGTCTGGCGGTACCCGATCGCTCTGTGTCTCACGATCGCAGATCGGCGCGTCGCCCACGAACACGTTCACGTGCCGTCGCAGGCGCTCGGTCTCATCCACGATGTAGAGCGCAATTCCCGGATGCTTCACGTTCAACGCGGCGATCACCTCGCGAACCGTCGCACCTTCGACCTCTTCCACCTCTGAAACCGCTGGAAAAAAGCGCTTGAGGTGTCGGGTTAAATTCACCCGCGGCATCAGGCGAATCGCACCGAGTGAATTGGCGGGAAGTTGTTGCCAAGACAGCTCCAGCTCTCACCGCGATCTTCGGACAGATAGAGGTTGCCGGTGGTTGAGCCGAAGCAAACCTGATCACCCGAGGCGTCGAGTGCATGCCGATACACAACGTCGTGGCAGTGCGCCTGCGGCAGTCCCTTGCGGAAGGTCTGCCAGCTTTCACCACCATCGACCGTGCGGGCAACGAACAACCCCTCATCAAGTGCCATGCGCTCTTGATCGCTGCGCAGGGGCACGGTCCACGCGGTCTTCGCGTCTTTGTCGTCGGCGGCGATCGGGAATCCGAAATGCACCCCTTGTTCGGTCTGACTGACGCGCTTCCAGTTGCCGGCGCCATTTTCCGAGGTGAAGATGCCGCTGTGGTTCTGCTGCCATAGCCTTTCGGGATGCGCAGGACACAAGGTCACAAAGTGCGGATCATGTCCCCACTCTGCTTCCTTGTTGGGCAGATAGTCATTGAGCATGCCCCGATTGCAAGGCGCCCACGTCTTGCCACCATCGCGCGTTTCGACCACACCGGCACAGCTCACTGCCACGTAAATGTGCGACGAATCGCGTGGATCAACGACCACGGAATGAATGCCCGGTACAAACTCGCCGTAGGCCATCGCGGCCGGCGTGCCGCCCCACTGATTCTTGCTGGTCGCCTCACCCGCAAAGAGATCGCCGCCACGGCTCTCGTGATTCCACAATGGCAGGTTGAGCGACCAGGTCTCACCACCATCCTGGGTGGTGAAGAGTCCACCCGGCAACGTGCCTGCGTGGATCACACCCGGCTGATCGTTGCCCGCAAAGCCCAGCGCCCAAACCTTCATCAGCGCCGCTGGCTTGTAGGTGATCGGCTTGCCCGCATCCTCCATCGCCTCGGGGCTGGGGATGAGCTGCTCGATATAACGCGCGCCCTTCGGATAAACGATGCGACTTGCGTCTTCCCACGAAGCGCCGTCGTCTCTCGAACGCATGAGCGCAGGTCCCCAGTGCGCGTTGTCCATGCAAGCCCACAGCTTGCCGTCGCGGGGATCGCGGGCCGCATAGCTGACCGCCATGCCGGCGTGGGCGATGGACCGGGGCGTCCAGCGCCCGTCCTTGCGGTCGACAATGAGGGTCCCCTTTTTGGTGGCAAGCAGCAGCCGATTCGACATGGGTCGGAACTGTACCCCAAGATGCGCGTTGCGTTCTAATCTATCGCCAATGGCCGATAATCTATGAATCCAAACGGTAGACATTGCGCTGTCTACCGCTGGATTTTGATACGGATTTCGCTTTACAGCCCTGCATGAAACCGGCGACATGGCGGGATGTCAAACACCCGGAAGCTGTTTCGTGTTGCGCTTGTACTGACCCTTGGCGCAGGCATCGCGTCTCCATCGTCCGCGGCCACGATCTCCGAGGTGACCTGGCAGGACCGCGTCAACTTCAAGATCGAGACCACGATGGGCACCTTCTACTGGGAGAGCGCGCCCAATCGTTCGGGGTTCATGAGCTTTGTCGACAAGGATGGTTGGGACTGGATTCAATCCGACTACGGTCTGAAAAAGGCTCCCTACCGAGGTTTCCCGAACACCATCGATCGCTGGGGACATCCGAGCGAGGACAACGGCACCGCTTACAACAAGGTCATCGGACCGAAGTCCGGCAAACATCTCATCATCGAGTCCGAGAAGCCCGGATCGATCAAGGCGCGGGTGCACGTATTTGAAACGCACATGGCCATGGAGGTGCTCTCGGTGAAAGATGCGCCCTACTGGTTTCTTTATGAGGGAACCCCAGGTGGTGATTTCAACTCGAAGAAATATGTCCTCCCCGACGGCTCGGAGCTGTCACCCAAGCCCTGGTGCGGTGTCTCGGACTGGCCTGCCGACGGCAACGGCGAGTGGTTCTACATCGTCGGCAAGAACAGCAAGGTTCGCCTTTGGTTCGCTCACACGCCCAACGATGATACCAAGTCCGAGAACTTCTCAGGAAACGCCACGGGCAAGCAGCCAGGCATGGACGTCTTGTCTTTTGGCAGGACCTGCGAGAACAACAACTGGACCGGGTTTCTGAAAGGCACTCAGCACAAGGTGATGTGGGGATTCATCCACGACGAGAAGATGACCCACGCCGAGATCCAGCAGATGATCCGCGCGATCATGAAGAACCCGCTCAAGCCGTACCGCAAGGGTGCGGCGCGGCGATAGTCACCCGTGCTGGAGACTGCCGGGGCGGGCCCTACCTCAACCCGCGCAATACCGGCGCCTGTACGGTATTCCCCTCTGACGACGCCACCGGATAGGCCGCGTAGTCCGCAGCATAATACGCCGACGGGCGGTGATTGCCGCTGGCGCCGATGCCGCCGAAGGGACTGTCGCTGGCAGCCCCCGTGCTGGGCCTATTCCAGTTGACCAGGCCCGCGCGTGCCCGTGACACGAATCGTTGCCATAACTTCGGATCGTCGCTGAGCAGTCCCGCCGAAAGGCCGAAGCGGGTTCGGTTCGCCTCGGCGATGGCCTCGTCAAAGCTGGAAACCCGCACCACCTGCAAAAGCGGCCCAAACCACTCGTGCTCGTCAAAGGCGAGGCGCTTTTCCTTGGCCACGATGGTCACGTCCACCAAACCCGGCGTCAGAAATGGCAGATTCCGACGGGACTCCGCCGTGTCGCCAAGACGCTGCATCGGCAAAAGCACAATCCCGCCTGCCTGACACCAGCTGGCCTCGGTCGCCAACAACCGTGTCACGGACTGATTCGAGATCAAGGGCCCCATGAAGGGCTCTGGTAAATCCCCCGGCGCGCCGATGATGAGCCGCTGCGAAAGCGCGATCGTTTTCTGGATCAGGGCATCACCCGCGGCGTTGTTCTGCACGACGAGCCGCCGCGCGCAGGTGCAGCGCTGTCCTGCCGTAACGAAGGCCGACATGACAAGGGTCGCAGCGGCCGCATCCAGATCGCCCGTATCCCAGGCCACGATCGGATTGTTGCCACCCATCTCCAGCGCC
>Ga0169931_10012201_pt1 | contig 11963 bp, 9 predicted proteins | sample Kivu_15m_20L_FD_129675 | JGI IMG/M metagenome (GOLD analysis project Ga0169931, IMG submission 129675) | Freshwater microbial communities from Lake Kivu, Western Province, Rwanda to study Microbial Dark Matter (Phase II) - Kivu_15m_20L... | ecosystem: Environmental > Aquatic > Freshwater > Lake ...
ACATTCGAACGTGGCGATGGAATCGTGAATGTATCTGCACTTGATAATATTGCGAATAATGGTTGGGATTACGAGCTGAATGAAACTGAAAATCCTTCTGGGGTCGTTTCCATAGTTCCTGACATAAAAGATACTGAGAACCACCTCTGCATTCAATCTGACTCCTTCGCAAGTCAGTCTCAGCCTTTCGAAGTCTTCGACGGCCAAGTAAGTGATTCGAAAAGTGTGATATCCTTTGACGAGAAGGATGATATTCCGATGCCGATTGCAGATAGAGAACCTGTACAACTAGATCCATTTGTGAGTATCAGTGATCCAATCATATCTACAAGCGCAGAGAAGCTAGGATATCAGATATCGATTGTTGAGCCTATTACTTCGAATGAGAACGTGATGGTCTTAGGGACGAAAACCCTTAATGATGAGAACGAGAGGATTGCACACGAATTACAGCAAGCGAATGCAAAAGATACTGATGGCGATGACAAAGTGGATAAAAATCAGTCTCATGTACAATCCGTTTTTCTAAAAGACTTGCATAGCCTTTCAAGTTCCATGGGATCGTCAAAACTCCTAGATTCTTTACATCCCTCTCGTCGTTTAAGAACAAAGCCAACATTTGATTTTTGAACGGCGATTGATTTAGTGAACTTGCACTCAATGTAGAGTGGCTTTTCAAGAGATAATTCATAATGCAATATTTCTTCTGACTTCAAACATAAACGCATTACATAATTATAACTATTCGTAAAAAGTACTCCACACAATTGAATACTGTAGGCAGTTACAGTACATAAATAACCAGAAAACCTAGCTACTAGGCATAGGGCTTAACCATATACGATGAGGATCACATGTCCAAGAGAACGACGAGTTTAAGATTGAAATACTTCGATAATACATAAATAAATCTCTCTTTAATCTTGTCAAAATGAATAGCTGTTCTATTCTAGATTTTTAAGAAAGTAGCCGTCCATGGGTATAAGGCCTCGATTTACTTATCTTTTTCACGCGATGGAAGGGACCCAAAAGCTCTGATTTATTAATCGAGGAACGAATAAGAGCTAATTCCTCGAGAATATTCCCAGTTCCCGTTTTGACGGTTTCATTGTTAAAATTAATGAGTAATTCGATTTGATTATCACCGAGAAGAGAATTGTCGTTATCAACCTTCTTCAAGCGATGGATAGGGCTCACAAACTCTGATATGTCAAGAGAGGACTGAGTTAAAATCACCTCATCGGGAATATCCTTAGTTCCCTTAATAATGGTTTCGCCATCTTTGCGAATATTCAATAATTTCATATGCATATTACCCGTAAGAAAGTCTTGGCGACCACAATCTTTCACGTCATTTCTTACGTAAGGTCCCTCTACCGTTCTTTGATACTTATCCTCAATGCTAAATTTACTATCTAGGTTGACTCCAAAAGAGAGAGAATCAAATGGAGAACTAATTTGGTACCTGCTTTTATTGGCTATTGTTTCATGGGATGGGCTGTCTGATTTCTTAAATACCGTCGTACCTTCTTCATACTTTAATTTTTGTCGAATTGTTGAAAGCATAGAATTGAACGGCTCATCAGGAGAGTCTAAAGGAATAAACCTTCCGTTATCATTACCTGCCGAGTCGGTAAACGTTGGATCCTCAATAGATGCATCATTAAAATTATTCATTGTTGTGGAATACATATAACGTTCATTGACAAGTGGATTTGAAAGACATGGATCAGAGGTGGATAGTGGACTCATATTGTTTTCAGATAAAATGGTATTCAAGTGAATTTTTTTCTCATCCGACCAGAGACTTTTCATCTTCTCTTCGTAGAACTTCAATGGATGTTCAATAGATAAAGGAGTATCCTTAAGAAAGGAATATCGTTCACTCGAACAAGGCGATGGCTCAATCACATTCACGGTAGATAGACACTCATTACTAAGATGTTGCTGCTGCTGATTGTTCAAAGAGTATTTCTCACGCGAATCAAATGAGGCAGAACTTCCAGTAGAGAAATGACAAGAGTTTACAGCTCCATCGTCTGAATGAGAAGTACTACATAAGTGCTCCTCTTCCAGAACTATAGCCTGCTTCGTCAACAACGGAGTGTGATAGACGTTTCCGTCTTGATCTACTTCTTCATAATGACTCAAGGGAGACATTTTTCGCGAGTGTAAATGGATGAGGCGATTCTTCAAGTAATCAGCCACCAAATTGTGAAGATAGGTATCATCATGATCCGAAAAGAATGAAAACATTCTTGTGCTTTCATCACTGTAGCTGTCATCATCATCACCTCCGTACGGTAGGACCATGTCATTTTCTTCCTTGTAATGTACTGATCGACCACCCCATTTCGTCGTAGAATGGTAACATGGGATCAGATCCATGAAACTAGTCCTGTTCTCTATTCTTCGTTGAATATGGTCTTTCGTGCAATAACCTTTTATTGTCTCCATGTCCATGCCGTTTTCGTCTATCCTATAACTTGGTAGAGTTTGCTGCTGCCACTTGCTTGGTTTGATGATGGACTTGATACCAACGTCGTTTGACTTATGATCCCTTTCCGAGATAACATCATCACGCACATTATTTACCCCTCCACAAAGATGCGACAGGAATCGCTGTATGATTGGCTCATGCGACTGATTGGGATCGGGCATAATGACACCGTTTGCGTGATCTACGTATAAATACACTTGCTTAAGACCAAGATGGAGAATATGTATCATTGTGTATCACAAGAAGTACAGATTTCAAAAAATTGCACGGAAGCGATTTTCTTTTTTTAAAATGTTCCGCGGCCGTTTGTCCGTTTCTTATCGTTAATTTCCAATAATGAATTTAGACTTAGACGTACGACCAAACTTTGATAGCTTTGCATACAATCAATCAAAGGCAATTTAAAACTTAACATACGTGTACTGTACGTATTTAATTGAGCACTGTTATAATTCAAAAACGGGTTCTTCCTTCTTACCCTTTTGACGTTTTACTTGTTACTGTTCCAGCATAGTTTTTTTCACTCACGGATAATTGCAGTGGCTAACAGTGGCCAGTGGCTTGATAAATGTTGCTTGGAGTAGCCCCTTCGCGTGAATCGATGATAATACAGTGGTCCAGCGTTGCTCTGAGATCTATTGATAATGACAAATATTGCGTAGACTCCGAGAAAATGCAAGAGCATTTATCAGATATTTCCGATATTGATGCTTTCTATCAACACGTCGACTCAGGCCTTCCAGTCTCCGTAGATGTAGTATGCAAGCAACCTCGTCAGCCTAGATCGTGTAAATCTGAAACTTGTGTAAGTGACTATGAGAGTAAACATCGAATTACAAGAGGATGCAAAGATGGTATTAGTAGGCTCAACGTCACACCCAACGACAGGAAAAGGTCAAAAAGACCCACAGTCGGTAGCCCATGCAACACGAGACCTATTAAGAATGTGGCTTCCGGAGAACTATCAAAAGCTATGGATAATCTCATGGAGATTTGTGAGCAACATGTGGAGATATCCCCATATTTGGACACGGAAATGAATGATCTCACGGGTCGTATGCGGAATATGATGGATTACGGTACTCCTATCGATCCGAAAGTAGATAGACATAGCAGCGATTCGAATAATGACGTTGCTCTGAAGGGGATTCATCTAGTAATCAATGAGGGGCATGCGTTACTAGATTATGACAGTGACTGCTCCTCCATTCCCTCTTACAGTGGCAAATACGATTTTCCAAATATGGAAGATACAAGTTGCATGGACCCCAAAGATCTCGACGATGATCTGAATAATATGGAATCACCCTCGCAAGTTCCAAGTGCACTGCAAATTACAGTTATAGAATCAGAAGATGGAATAGAAATAGATTCATCGACAATGCCGTCCGTGTCCCTAGATGATCAAGTGACACCGCTAGGTAACCCATACATAAGTGAGGGACCCGAATGTAATGAAGTACATGAGCCCATCGATGACTCCGGCAATGGGTTTCTGAATCTAAATAGCGCATCTAATAATTCACACGGGAAGCATACTCATAAATGTGTTCTGACTTCCGAGGAATTTTATGACTGTTCAGCTGATGAATGGTCCTTAGAACCATTCCAGTCCGTCGAGACTGATCATAGGTATAGGTACAAAATAGGTTTAATGACAGCGTCATCATGTTTGTCATCAGACACAGAAATTAATGGATCTTTTCAATTGGCGTCTGTGGAATTAATCGAAGAACTAGGTATCGAAGTAAGTGATCTGCTATCTCATATTACCAAGGAAGAAATTGTATCGCATGATAGAAAGGAAAAGCTTGCAGTAAAGACCAAGCAGATCACTATGGAAGACTGTAAAGAACTGTATGAGAGCTGCGTAATGGACCGAGTCTTCTTAAAACCGAGTGATGGTGAGAGGTTTGCCCGTGAATCCGAAACTTTGCTATCGGAAGTAAATTGCATACATAGGAAAGGTATGCAATCCAACGAACTAAATAGCATCTTGGTGATTCAAACGTTTACAAATGAAGAAACCTTTATAACTGCTGAAACTCAAACTGAAACAACGCCCACAATTAAACCATGCAGACAGGAATCGTTTGAAAATGATGCCCGAACAATGACAGAATCCGAAAATCCTAAAACTGAACCCAGATTATTATCCACCCTGTCATTTTATCAGCAGGGCGCAGCTGTAAATGATATTGAAGCCAGTGTACCTTTGATCACACCTTACCATAGTCTCATGGAAATACATAGTTTCAATGATACTGCTGAAATCGAGCCAATACAGGGAGATTGTGCCAGATTTATGCCAGATTTTGTAGAAACGTCAACCGAAACAACGTCTACAGATTGTGTAAAATGCAATCAGCAGGATGTAACTTCGTTTCATCCAGGGACATTGGATGAAGTGCAACTTGCTACAGTCTCTATCAACACCTCCTACGAGTCAAAGACCCATAAAACAAATGCAATATCATTGAAAAATAAAGAGAAAACCTTAAGTACGGAGAATCAAATAATTATTCCCCCACCATCAACGCTTCCCTGTAACTCCATGGAAATGTACAACTTAAAAACTGCTGCTGTCACCGATGATACCTTTCCTGAAGCCGAAATCAAATCAGTTGCAGCGTTAAGGTCGTTTTGGGGGAAACAAACGAGAAATAATCAGTTCCAACTGAAGAATTAGAAAACTAATAATAGGAATGGGAAACTTGCAGTGAAGCATATGATTATCAATGTTTTAAAGTTATTTGTTCATTTTCTGTATAGTATTTTAAATTGATCCGAACTGATTATTCCATAGTAGATACTTTTGACATAAATCAAATCCTATACTACTCTTAGTGCTCGAAAGGCTCCCTTCAAAATGTTCCATGTTAATTGGATACTGATTTAATAGAATTTGGGACATTTTCTTCATGTCGATGGGGTTTCCTTTAGAATGCCGTTTTGTTTTATCCAAAGATTCAATCTGTTGAATAATTTCTCTAACGGGCCTCATCGCAGCTTCCTTGCATAGTAACTTAATATCTGCACCGCTAAAACCTTCTGTCAATATGGCCAAACGATTATAGTTTTCCTCGGTCAATGTAGTAGTAACGCCTGAAAAATGGGATTGCATCATCATTTTCCTCGCATCCTTGGAAGGCATAGGTATTAATATACGCTTCTCTAATCGTCGTAAAAAGGCTGGGTCTAGATCCCAAGGCATATTCGTCGCGGCCAACACAAAGACACGTCCACTGAAACAAAGAAGAATCGGAGATCTTACGTTGTTCAGAAACGAACGACTCATTACAAGAAGATAAAATAGTTTCAAAAAGCTTACCCTCCTTTTCCCAATCCATCCATTTCTATCAGGAGCTCTGTTTTCATTCGTCTTGATCCTTCATGCTCATTCGTCGTACCATGACATCCAACATCCCAAGAAGAATGAGAGGATGATGAAGAAGTACTGTGACCGGATCCCCGATTACCCATAATCGCGTCTACTTCATCTATGAAAATAGTACTGGGTGCATTATGCCGTGCTAGTGAAAACAATACACGGATAAGTTTCTCACTATCCCCACGATATTTGGATACTAGGGATGAAGCAGAAACATTAAAAAAGGTAGAAGAACTTTGGCTTGCGACGGCCTTGGCTAATAAGGTTTTACCAGTACCGGAAGGACCATAAAGTAAAACACCCCGCCAGGGTTCTAATAATCCCTGAAAAAGTGAAGGATATTTGAGTGGTAAAATAACAGCCTCGGTTAAAAGTCGCTTTGCATCATCCAATTGTACAATATCCTCCCAAGCGACGCCTGGTGATTGATCTAAAATTTCTCTTTGAATAGTCATAGCCAGTGCTTTCATTTCTATATCCCCACCAAAGGATGGTATAGCTTTGATTGTTCGAAAGAGATGATTTTCGGGTATCGAAGACGAAGGATTTTTATTCTTGTCGTGGTCGTCGTCTTCATCATCGTAAGTAGTACAAGTAAGAGTAACTCCTCCTACATGTAACGACGGTATATTCCTAGAACTTGTGGTTTGAATATCATCCGAACCTGTAGTACTTTCCTGGAACCATGTATGATGTTGACTTGTATCGTTGATAGAATTATCAGTGATGGAAATGGTTTTACTATTTGTTGTTAGGAGCCCACTACATGCATCAGAATCATTTGTCTTTTTCGTGCTCGAAGTAACCCTACTGGGTCGTTTTGGTAATAATCTCATAGGACCCGTATGAGATGTACCATTTATTTCCTCACTCGAAGGATGGAAAGGAAAATCTTTCGAAACAAGCATTTTCTCCGAATCTAAAGTTTTACATCCGGAGTGTCCTCCTCCAGCTCCTCGTCTTCGTCTTGGAAGAGACTTTGAATCGGTACTTTGACCTTTACGACTATATCTAGGTTTTTCTCCACCATACTTTAAAGAGTAATAATCTTCATAATCTGCCAGGATATGAAGTAGGTCTATATTATCCGCGTAATCATAGTGAGAGAGTATCGTCTCAGCCTCGATTTGAAGTTGAGCTGCAGTTTGTAAGTAACCAAATTTCTGTAAATGATGTAAAATCAAAACTAAACAGTCTCTGCGTCTTTCGGAGATTGACTTTTCCTCTAAAATCCTCGAATCACTTGCAACCTTGAATGCTGTTAGTGTTGATGATGTTGATGATGATACCATTACGACTCGTACTGTATTCTAGCTCTATAGACATCATTCCAAGGTATCAAGTTGAAGTCAGGAGCCTTGTCGAAATCGGTCATCCTTTTCCAAGAGATCAATCGAACCGCGGATTATGTAGACGTGAATGAACTGTGATGAAGTTGTAAGTAGGGATCAACGCACGACTAGAAAGGTAAAACGTAAAACAGCAAACAGGCAAACAGCATACCCCGCATACGTAGTATGTACATAGGACTGGTAAATAGGTCCTACTGCTGTACCGAGTGCGTCGAAGTCATGAATGTAAAGCAACAGGTCTTATCAGCAGAAACTACTTGTATTCATCACTAAGAATTCCAGAGTTACATTAGCCAGTGGAACGTCTGCTTCTTCTTCATCGAACCAGCCTTCAGTCATGTCATCCACACGACGACAACAACCAGCAGTTGCAGCAGCAGTAGTAGTTGAAACTCCAGCATTGGTATCGAAAATCAACGAGGAAAATGATATGCAAGAATCTACAATGGCTCGAGAGAAGCAGATACTAGATCATAATCTCAAGTATCTTCGTTCCGTTGTCAGCTCGATAGACGAAGATAATTGGATGTTCCATGAATTCCCGAAAATGAATTCTTCAAATACAACAATCAATGGATGAAAAAAAAAAAAACAACACACAAGGCAAATCGCTCTCAACATGATCTATAGTCCATACACATACACTAAAATGTTGCGATACATCGTAGCGACCAGGTGTATCTATGTCATGTCCATTTTCATACATGACGATTATAAGAAAAGTATTATATATGTTTCTACAAATAAGATTATTTTCTCATTATATACAATATACCACGTGTTTTCAAATGAGATTTGTCTAAGAGTCACTAAATCGTAATCTTAGAATTATATCACTTTGTTCTGAACAAGACGAATAATCATCAAACTCACTACAGGATTCGTACGAGTCTGTATCATCATCATCTTTTTCTTCTTTCGAGTCCTCCTTCGACTTATCCTCGAAAATTTTCTCTTTTTCATCATCTAAGTCTTTCCTAACGATTTCATCCATTGTCTTGCTTTTTGGATCCTCCAAGCTGCTATTACCGATATTAGCAATATTCCTCTTTTCATCTACTGCTTCCATTACATGACTACCTGTTTCAGACGACGATATATTACTGCACTCTATAGCGTCCAAATGGATAGTAATCCTTTCCCTAAGTTCAACTAATTCATCTGGATCAACATCACTCGTAGAGTTACTCTTGGTAGTGCTCGATTCGTTACTGTCATAACTTTCGTCCTCCTCTTCGTCGTCGTCATCAGTGATTGGTTCATAATGCCTTATCTCGGACGGTCCACAACGAAAAAAATCAAATATGGATTCAGGTTCATCTTCCTCATAGATGTATTCATCAAAACTATCCCTACTAGAATCGGTACTGGATTTTGAACTGCTATCCGTAGATGACGTTGTTTGAATAACTCTCAATGACTGCGAGGAGGCAGCGAGTGACAATGCATGAGATTGGGAATCAGATTGTGAGATCAAGTTCGATAATGAATATTCTGACATGGAAATATTTGTAGTATAGATGGATGGTTGTGGATGAATGGCTCGATTCGAAACCAAGTCCTCACTTATTTCATGTCTAATGGATAGGGACGGTATTCTCATCTCGTCTTCTTCTACTCTTCCATCGCATTCTTCCTCATTGATATTGAATCCTTTGAATGATGATTCATGTACATCTGAGGAATGGTTTTTATCAGCCAGTGGAAGAATGAATGCCACCGGCTCAGAGTGGACTCTTGATACGGTTGGATAATAAACGGATATATCATCTGATGTTGAACGAGACATACGTAAATCGACACTAAACTCATCTTGCACTAAGGGCTGATCGTCTCGTGAGTCCATGATTGTTTCATAACTCGTCGATGGACCATAACTCATGGAGTGAATACATCCTGACCTTGTTTGTTAGATCTCAAGCAGATTTTTATCCACAGTTTGTTGTAGGAGCGCTTGATCCGGATCTATTGAAGTGGGCCTACGGATATTCCATATTCTATGATCGTACATCGTTGAATCCCATCTCATTCTCAATTTATTTCTCCATCTATGGTTACAAACTGTACATACTATAGAAAGTAGATGGGGCGCATGATAAATATTCGACAAAACCATTTTTTTCCTGGGAGCGAAGAGAACGCGACATCACTGTTTGTTAGTTTAGCTTTCCATATGCGCATACAATACATCAAAGTAATTTAAACCCCCTGCTGACATGCAAATCAAGATTCAATCATGGCATGGGGTATTCGGCTTCATTGCTTTGCATGGATATCAAATGTAGTATACATGCGTATGCAAAAAAGGTGCTGGAAAGTTAGGGTGAAACAAGACGCATAAACAAATCTTTACGTTATCTGCGTCATTAGATAAAGCGTTCTTACATGAAACCACAATATTGACATGCAGCAGCCTTTAAGTCACTGTACAAAGGTGTTGGAAAGTTAGGGTGATAAAAGACGCATAAACAAAACCTTAAGTAAAGCGTTCTTATGTGAAAGTGTACATTAACCCACAATATTGACATGCAGCATTAAAAAATAGTAGTATAACATGTGTTATTTCAATGATGGGCAAAGAATAAAGGTTTTAATTTGAAAAAAATGACAATGATTCTTTAACATGATCCTTACTTTAATTACAAAACGATCTTTATCTCACAACCCGTTTTTCATTGATTATACCGTCACTGTCATGGTCATTGATACTGTAACTGACATCATCACTAAAATCAGATGAACCAGAGTCAGATTCCTCCTCACTACTATCTTCCTCGCTGCTTCTCCCTTTCAAGCTGCTACTATCGCCAACAATATCGATGCTATCCATTTCGTCATAAACTTGCATTTTGCCGCACTGAAAAAAATGCAAGAAACTACTTGGTTTGTCTTCAAGAGATAGAATCGACACACTAGGTTGTGATGAGATTAACGAAGAGACGCGAGGAAGATCTGCCAGAAAATCATCAGAAATCGCTGGCACATGGGATTTCGAGGCCGTTGACACGGCAGAGAGATCGAATGCAGTAGATCCGGAGGATTTTGAGAAAGAAACTACGTCATCAGTAGATGTTGATCGAATAATCGATACACGCCTCAACATCTCTTTTTCTTCATCGGGAAGGAAGTTTCGTTTAAGTGAATGGTTTTTGTCAGGTCCTGTATCTGTTGTTGTACATAAACCTGTGTAGACGATCGATGGTGTTCTAGAAAAACTAGAGGAGTTACTTGATGATTCATCGGTTGATGATAGTTCTGTTGAATTCGTTCCTGATGTACACATAAAAGCACTTTTATTGAGTTCATCAGGAACTAGGACGAGAGCGTCAGCTATCGTTGAATGAGGTATCGGTGCATTAGACATCTCAGAGTTGGCTATGGTTGTTTTAGTTCTTGTAGCATTCACACTTTTAGTGAATACTACGTGATTGTATTCATCATCAAGTTTCTGAAGGGCACCGTCGAGACCTGAGGTTCTTCTCCCTTTCGTAAATCTCCTTTTGATCGTTTGCCATAGAACTTTCATTTCAATTCATATTTGTGTGAGATCAAAAGTCTGTATCGGCATACATATCCCACGGTTGCTGTGCAGCGAGGTTTACATCATCTAATATCAACTGATGGTGGAGTTATTTTAGCTAGATGCTAATATACTTTACCCTAGTACCTTAGAGAAGTATGTTTCAGTTTGTAGCTTTTTTATACTACATTTCGAGAGTTCGAGTTAGATTGCTGCAGTATTGTAGTTCGTTCAGATAATTTCGTATCCTCTTGATTTTACGTACTGTATAGCATGTAAATGGTTGCCAAAGTATGGTCCGCGAAACATCGCTATAAGGACGTCTTTTATAAAGATACTTTTAGCTACAGATAAGGAAAAGAGGACAGGCTTAATATAATTTTAACTCTATTGCAAATGAAGAGAGATTCATTTCCCTCGACTAAATAACGACTTGGTGGTATAATGACTTTTGATTTGTGTGTTTTTAGAGAAATTCAAACCAAATCATGATCTACCAACACAAGGAACCACAATAAAAACGAGATATGCCACTTGTAGGAGTGGTTGCAGACTCTTCAGCAGGAACATTTGTAGTTGTAGACTCATCAGTCTTGGACGATTCGTTGCTGTGCGGATTACAGCCAATTTCATAGCCACAGAGCTCCATGTCATTAGAACTTTTAGGCAATGTTGAATCTGTAGGCGGTTCGATGGAAGCTGCAGTAGTCTCCTTTGGCATAGGTTCTTGGGTTTGTGCAGATTCTTCGCTTGTCGAGCGAACTTCATCTGACTTCTTTTTCTTAATTCTCATTTTACTAAAGAAGCCACTATGATTCTTCTTGGTTCTGCCATGTTCATGGTCATCGATGGAAGTATTTCCGTGATTTAAATTTTCATTGGAAAAAGTAGCACCAGGCTCCTCATTCAGGGCATCATCCTCGTCATTCGTTGATGCTGGTTCCTCATGCGCCTCTTTTGAACGACTTTTGGTAAATAACTGAGAAGTGATCTTCATCTTAGCTGAATCACGAGAGTGAGGAATTAGAAACTGACCTGAAATAAGAACGGTTGGTCGATTTGGTTGGTTTTATGATTTATTTGATGTCCGCTTTTTTAAAACTCTATCGTTATCGCTGACTATTTCACCATTGTACAAAAAGCTAAAATAAACAGCTCATTCCAAAGAAGTTTGCCTAAATTAGCTTTAGGTTTTAAAAA
>Ga0169931_10012202_pt1 | contig 11963 bp, 7 predicted proteins | sample Kivu_15m_20L_FD_129675 | JGI IMG/M metagenome (GOLD analysis project Ga0169931, IMG submission 129675) | Freshwater microbial communities from Lake Kivu, Western Province, Rwanda to study Microbial Dark Matter (Phase II) - Kivu_15m_20L... | ecosystem: Environmental > Aquatic > Freshwater > Lake ...
CAATCTCCCCTGATCGCCAACCGCACCGCAGATCGTAGGGTGGGTCGCATCCGCAAGAAACGGACACCTAAACCATTAAAAGCCTCCGCAGTGCGCACCCACCGGAAGCGAGAAAACAATCTCCACTGATCGCCAATCGCACCGCGAGCGAGGTCGGGAGACCTGCACCCAGCGCTAGTTTTTTCAACAGCGCAACTCAGCCCTGACGGGCGACACGCGTTCCGCTTAGGAGAACAGCTCGCTGATTACCTTGCCGCCGTGAGCGATCTTCATCGGCCGGCCGCTACGACTGGTGAATGTCGTCTCGAGGCTGATTCCCAACCCTCGGCACACCGTGGCGAGCAAATCTTCCGAAGAGTAGGAAGGACCTTCGACCTGGGTGCCATCCTCATTGGTCTGCCCAACCGCAATTCCGGGCTTCAATCCGCCACCGCCGACAACTGTGCTCCAACTGCGAGCCCAGTGGTCGCGTCCCCCGTTACCGTTGATCCGCGGCGTGCGGCCAAACTCGCCCATCCAAATGATTGCCGTGTCTTGAAGCATCCCGCGCTGAGCCAAATCTTCAACCAACGCGCTCATCGCTCGGTCGAGTGTGGGGAGCAGATTGTCTTGCAGCGTGGTGAAAATGTTTTGGTGATTGTCCCAGCCACCGAGCGAGACCTCGACAAACGGCACGCCGACTTCGACGAGGCGACGAGCCATCAAGCAGCCGCGGCCGAAATTGTTCTCGCCATATCGCTCGCGGACTTCTTGAGTTTCAAGACTCACCTTGAAAGCTTCCATCTGCTTGCTGCTCATCAGATTCAGCGTCTTGCCGATCACCTTGGCATGCTCTTCGACAGCCAAGCCGCGATTGCTGTTGATGAAGCGGCTTTCCAATCGCCGTAAGGCCTCGACGCGCTGCATCATTCGGGCTTGCTCGATCCCCATGTCGAGGTTTCGCACTTGCCCATTGCTGTCAACAGAAAACGGAGCCCACGCCATCCCCAAATAGCCCGGTCCCTCAGAGCCACCACCGACTGCGATGAACGGAGGGATCTCCAGTTCCGGTCGCTGGTCGGCCAACTGATGAGCAATCACCGAGCCGTAGCTGGGGTATTCAATGTTTGGATCCGGAACGTGGCCGGTGTGCATGTAGTAGGTGCCACGGGTGTGGTCAGCTTCCCGCGTACTCATGTTCCGCACGATGGAAAGCTTGTCCATGTGCTGGGCAATCATCGGAAGATGCTCGGAGATCTGCATGTCGCCGGTGGTCGAAATCGGTTTGAACTCGCCACCCGTCGAGGCGCCCGGCTTCAAGTCCCAAAGGTCGATGGTCGATGGCCCGCCACCCATCCAGAGCAGAATGGCTGACTTGCGGTTTCGCTTCAGCTCGTTGGCATGCACGTTCAGCGTGTGTCCCAGCGCGAGAGCTCCACCGGTCAGAGCCGAGGCTCCGGCCATGTGTTGCATAAAGTGCCGACGGCTCATTCCGGAAGGTGTATTGAAGTTCATTCGGAGCCTCTGAGTGATTTGAGTTAAGTGTCTAGCTGGGAAGCAGAACGGAACGAGACTAGAAGTTGAAGATGAACTCGCCGCTGTTAAGGATAATCCACCACTGGTCTCGGAGCATCTGACGGACATCGCCATTGCGGGCGGCCAGCAGTTCTTGAGCGGTTTTCAGCTCTTCGCGACTGGGTAAGCGAGCCAGTCCGGCCAAGTAAAGCTGCTCGATCCGCTGCTGGTCCTTCAGCTTCGTATTAGTGACCAATGAATCGATTATCGTGCCGCTTTCTCCAGAAGTTGCAGCCCGAATCATCTCGCCGTTGAACATCATCAGGATTTGAGGGATGGTGCCGTTAAAAATAGTCGCCTCCCCCCCTTCGTCGTTACCAAAAGCGGTGGAAAACTGTTGTAACCAGCGATTTTTCCGCTCCTCCTGCTCCTCGTAACTCCCTTGAGCTTGGCCGGTTTGGGTGGAAACCAGCAGCGACTCGTAAAGCTGCTCCGCCGACATTTGGCGGATGTAGAACTGACTGAACCGGGGTGGTCCACCCAGCATCGGGTCGTCTTTTTCGTTATTGCTCGTCCTTTGGCTGGACAACGCATACGGACGGCTTAGCACGATCCAGGTCATGAGTTTCTTCATGTCGTAGCCGCTTTTTTGAAACTCTTCAGCGAGGTACCCCAGCAACTCTGGATGGCTCGGCACATTGTGCGGTCCCAAGTCATCGACCGGCTTAGTAAAGCCATACCCCAGAAAATGGGACCAAGTCCTGTTTACGATTGTCTTGGCAAAGTACGGAGAAGCCACCATCATTTTGGCGAACTCGGACCGCCGATTGACCACGTTGACATAGCCGCTGCGTGGAATCTCGGTCCCATCCACGAATACCGGGTAGGCAACTTTGATCTGCCCGTTCCGCAGTTCATAAAACAAATCGGCTTCATCTGGGTTGCCGCTCTCACCGGCGTAGTCTTGATTTGCCAGTTGAGGGGACTCGAGTTCCGATGCGCCGCGAAAAGCGCGAACCTGCCGGAAGAAGGCGTTCATCTCCCAGTACTTTTGCTGCTTCCAATCGTTGAATGGATGGTTGTGGCATTGGGTGCACTGAACCTGCAATCCAAGGAACAACTTGGTCGTCGCCGCGGTTGCCTGAGCGGCTTGTTCTTCATTGACCTTGTCGATTAAGAAATTGGCCGCGCCGTTGAATTCTTCTGAGCCGGGAGCAACCCGGCCTGTTGCCGTGACCAGTTCAGAAACCAATTGGTGATACGGTTTGTTTCTGGCGAAAGAATCCCGAAGGTACTTCTGCATCCCCGGACGACTGATCATCGAGTTGTCTTGTGTCCCACCTGTTCTCCCGATGAGCAAGTTAGTCCACACGGTCGTCCAGTTCCGCGCGTATTCACCGGTGTACTGGTCGTCGTAAAGCAACTTGCTGACAAGCCGTTCCTTTTTGAATTTGTCTTTGTCTGAAGTGAAAGCGGCAAGTTCATCGACCGATGGAATTCGTCCGACCAAGTCGAGATAAACGCGACGGCACCATTCACCGTCGGTCGCATCAGCGCTCGGCGTCAGTGAGTAATCACTCCAAGTCTGAGCGATGAGTTCATTGATTTTCTTGACTTGCTGCTCGGACTCGACCTCTTGCGCGAGGAGCGGGGCAAGCGGGGCGAAGAGCAGTAGCCCAGCCCAAAAAAGCGAGCGAATGAGAGAAGGCTTAGCCAAACCGAAGCAACGGTCGCACATCATGGGCGCCTGCCCCTGCGGGATTTGAAGAGGAGAAGAGAGAAGCCGCTGCTGAAGTATAGTGGTAAATCGGAACATTACGATGTTCGTTCCACACCCTAGAGGCCGCTGCAAAATCATCCATCTGTTTAATTTCGATACAGGCAAAATGCAACAGGGCCGCGATCGCTCGCGGCCCTGTATTGCGGTATGGATTGTAAGATTTCGGCCAAGGCTGAACGTTTTCACGTCCAACCTTGGCGCTGCCTCGTCTCAGTTCCGGCCCGATTGGCCCGCCCCAAGGGTCAGGCTCGTCAGGAAGAACCACTTCCAAGCGAACCAATAGGCAAACTACGTGCCAAAGCCGGAGCAATTGGGAATTGGGGCACAGCCGCTACAAACCTTCTCTCAGGTGCCTCGGGCTGCTACCCGGTTCAGCAGCAAAAACCAACTGCCTCTCCGCCGCAACCACCTCCATCTCAACTGGTCGGCCCAACCAGCAACTCTTCAGTTCAGGGGCCATTTTGATTGTTCGTTCAGCCGCGTTTTTGCTGTCAAAGTTGGCAAGGTTTAACGATTGTCCGACTTGTAAGGAGAGTTTTAATTTGCCGCAGAATACCGCCAATTCCTTGTTTGCTGATTTCCTCAATTATCCCGATTATCCATCCGATGAACCATCTGGAGTTTCAGGCTCGGGCTTTCCCGGCATTGGACTCTGCCTTGACCGGTTTCCCATCAGCCGCTGCTAACGATTCCCGCGGAAGCAAATGGCTGTAACGGCGAGGCCTCAACAGACTGATCCGACCCAGACATCTCAATTGCTCGGGCAGTGCCTCTCAACCGAGCTCATCGGACTTGCTACTGCGATGCAAGCCGCTTGGTCCGTATGTGGCCAACTGGGGAAGAATCAGGATGACGGATCAGACCCAGTATCGAAAAGGAATTTGACCATGCGAATCACTTTTTTGCTTCTCGCGTCGGCGTTGCTGGCCATCAGCAGCAGCGGCTGCACGTCGATGCCAGGCCGAGGCGGTATCGGTTGCGACTCAGGTGCCTGTGACGCGGGCCCTGGTGGCTTTGTTGGTCCCGGCCTCTTCAACGGAGGCCGAGGCAACGGCGGCTGCGATGGCCGCGGCTGTGATGGAAATGGAAATTGCGGAAACGGAAATGGCTGCAACAACGGCTGCGACAGCAACCTTGGTGGCGGCAATTTCGGCGGAGGCAATGGCGGACTTCTCGGCGGCCTGTTCAATGGCGGTCGACCAGGTGCAAACGGTTGCGACTCGGGTGCTTGTGACGCCAGCGGCAACGGCGGTTGCGGAAACGGCAACGGCGGCTGTGGCAACGGAGCCGGCTTGCGTGTGAACATCAGTGCCGGCCGCGGAACCGGTGGCTGCGGTAACGGCAACGGCGGTTGCGATGCCAGCGGCAACGGTGGCTGCGGCAATGGTTGCGACGGAACCAATTGCGGCGGTGCAGCAAACGGTGGCGGACGCAACGGCTTGCTCGGAGCAGGACTGGTCCGCGGTGGAATGAACGTTGGCGGCATGAACGGCAACGGCATCGGCTTTGGAAATAACGGCGGTGCCAATGGCGCCGGTATGGGTGGAGCTGGAATGGGCGGTCCTGGCATGGGTGGTGCCGGCGGACGCGGTGGCTTGGCCAACCGCGGTGGCCTGTTCAACGGCGGCCTGTTCGGTGGCGGCAATGGAATGGCCGGCAACGGGATGGGTGGTGGAATGGGTGGCAACGGGATGGGCGGAGCCGGTGGTGGCTTCGGCGGTAACGGCGGCATGATGGCCGGCGGTATGAATCTCCCAGCCCTCAATGGCAACGGCATGTACGGCAACGCCATCGGCTCAGGCTTCGACGGCAGCTACAACGGCCACATCGGTCAAGGCGGACACCTCGGCGGCGCAGTCGCTGGCGTGGCAGGTGCTTTCCAAGGTTGCGGTCGCTTCGGCTGCGGCACCAACGGCATGCTCTGCGTCGCTTGCAAGCTGAAACTGCTCGCCAGCCGACAAGCTCGCCTGCAAGCCAACCATCCTTACGGTGGCCAGATTCCTCACACTGCTCACATGCCTGATGGAAGCATGGGTGGTGCGGGCGCCGCCGCTCCGGCTTATGCCTATCCGTACTACACCACTCGCGGACCTCGGGACTTCCTGCAAGATTCCTGTGCTCCAAACCCAGTGGTGCCTTACGCTCCAAAAACTATCTGCGTGCCTTCCATCGGTTGGTAAGCAGAAATTCGGTCTATCCTTCGATACGCGAAAAACCCCGTCGTAACCCGGCGGGGTTTTTTGTTGGGGCTGGCTCCCCAGCAAACACTCGGACAAAATGACGAGCATCCATTCACAAACAAATCCATCACCGGACTCTCCAGCTTTGGCCCAAGAATCTCTGAATCAACGCAGCCTGAATCTTCTCCACTGGTATCGCGACCAACTCGAACTACTCGACGTCCGCGCGACGACTTCTCCTTGCGGCGCGAATCTCTACGACTTCGGCCTGAAACATCCCGGCTCACTGCAAGGCGGTCGACTCTTGGCCGAAGTTTGCCTCGCCGGCCTGGCCGAAGTTCAAATCAATCAATTCCCGCTCGGCGAACATTGCCTCCCCGCCATCCAAGTCAGCACTGACGACCCGGTCAACGCCTGTATCGCAGCCCAATATGCCGGCTGGCCGGTGACGGGTGAAAAATACTATGCGATGGGAAGCGGCCCAGCCCGCTTGCTTCGCGGCCGCGAACCGATGCTCGAGCAACTCAAACTCGCCGAGGAAAGCGAAGTCGCAGTCCTCGTGCTCGAAACCTCGCGAGCTCCTTCCGATGAACTCCTGCAAACGATTGCCGCTGAGTGCCGCGTCGACCCACGCAATCTCCATGTCGCAATGGCCCGCACGGCGAGTCTCGCCGGGCTGATACAGATTGTCGCCCGCAGCGTCGAGACGACGCTGCACAAGCTCTATGAACTTGGTTTTGACTTGCACGCCGTCCGTTCCGCGGTCGGTTGGGCGCCGCTCCCTCCCGTCCCCGCCAATGACCTCGTGGGAATTGGCTGGAGCAATGACGCCATTCTCTACGGAGCCCGCGCCCACCTCTTCGTCGACGCTGACCCCGCCGAGATTGCAAAACTCGCCGGCCGGCTGACAAGTGACTCCTCCGCCGATTTCGGCTCGCCGTTTCAGGAAATTTTCGAACGCTACGAACGCGACTTTTACCGAATCGACAAACTGCTGTTCAGCCCCGCGCAAGCGACGATCAACAACCTGCGAGACGGCAGTGTCTTTACCTCAGGCAAACTGCATCGCGAACTATTGCTCCGATCTTTTGGCCTGACTCACGACCAGTCATCCAGCTGAATCCCCAACGCGAGAGTCAAACCCGATCGCCATGGAAATCGCCGTCGCTGCTCACGATCGACACTGGCACTGGGATGACCTCCGCCGAGCCGCGGGGGAGAAACAGAAATTGACCCGGGTCGATCTCCGCCGATTGCAAGTGCAACTGGCCCGCGATGGAACGCCGCCCCAGATTTCGACTGCGGAAACCCGGCTAAACAATGTTCCATTGCTCCTGCTGCTGGGAATCCCCGGCGGAACTCTGGAGCAAGTCGTCTTTCGCATGGACGCACTGGCGGCCCTGCAACTGACGGGCGTGAAAGTGCTCAACCCACCCCGCGCGGTCGAAACCTGCGTCGACAAATACCTGACCTTGCAACGCCTGGCTGCCGCCGGACTCCCTATTCCGCGAACGGCTGTCTGCCAGACTCTCGAGCAAACTCTCGAGGCAACCAGCCAACTCGGCAATGACATCGTGCTCAAGCCGCTCTTTGGGAGCGAAGGGAAGGGCTTAGAGCGAGCGATGAACACGGAACAACTAAAAGCGATTGCCGGTCGCTGGTTAGAGGCAGGCCGGGTTCTCTATCTACAAGAGTTCATTCCGCACGCTGGGTGGGATTTGCGCCTGCTTGTGATCGGCGACCGCGTCTGGGCAATGCGCCGCTCAAATGCCCAAGACTGGCGGACGAATGCCTCTCGCGGCGCGGTCAATTCGCCTTGGACGCCGAACGAGCGCGAACTCGAGTTCGCCCACAAGGCAGCCGCAGCAGTTGGAGCCCCGATCGCCGGCGTGGACCTGGTTTATGACCAGCACGGCGCTCCATACCTGCTGGAGGTCAACTCAGCACCGGGTTGGAAATACATCTCCGCTGCGACCGGCGTCGATATCGCAGCCGAACTTCTCGACTTCTGTGCGCAGCAAGCCAAGTCGTAGAGTGGATCGCTTGCAGACTTTCGCGATTGTGTCTCAACCGCAAATCAAACTTGCAACACACCCGTGCGGAACGGTTCATCCGGCACGTGCCGAGTCACGACATCGAGCGAGCGGATCAACACTTTGCGGGTATCGGTCGGGGCAATGATCCCGTCAACCCAAAGCCTCGCAGCCGCATAGCGAATGTCGGTCGAGGTTTCATACGCTTCTGTGACCCGCTCGCGCAATTGCTCCAGTTCCACAGAGTCGGGCTCTTTCCCTTGCCGCTTCATCGCCGCGATGGCGACGTCGAGCAAAGTCGAAGCCGCTTGCTTGCTGCCCATCACCGCGTATCGAGCATTTGGCCAGGCAAAGATAAATCGCGGGTCGAACGCTTTACCGCACATCGCATAGTTGCCGGCCCCGTAACTGCCGCCCGTGATCACGGTAATCTTCGGTACACGGCTGTTGGAAATCGCATTCACAACCTTGGCCCCAGCGCGAATGATGCCGGCTTCTTCGCTTTGCTTGCCGACCATGAATCCAAACACATCCTGCAAAAAGATTAGCGGCGTCCAAGTTTGATTGCAGTCCATAATGAAGCGGGCTTCCTTGTCGGCGCTGTCGTGATAGATCACGCCGCCAAACTGAATTCCCTCCTTCGGCGTCATCGCCGACGTCCGCTGGTTGGCAATCACGCCGACCTGATGGCCCCCGATTCGGGCATGACCACAGATCAAAGTCTGGCCGTATTCGGCTTTGTATTCCTGAAACGAACCCTCGTCGGCCAAGTACCGAATCAAGTCTCGAATATCGAACCGAGCCTGCAGGTCGAGCGGAAATTTTGCATATGGGTCGGCCTGATTGACGCTCGAATCCGTCCATGGGTCGCGGCGGAATACCGAAGCTCGCGGGTCTTCAGGAAACATCGCAATCAACTTCTTGATCCGTTCGATCGCAGCGGGGTCGTCTGGCTCGCGGTAATCGATCGTGCCGCTGATGCTCGCGTGCATCTTGGCTCCACCCAAATCTTCGGATGAAACCTCCTGCCCGATCGCACTCTTCACCAAAGCTGGACCAGCCAAATAGAGTCCCGACCCTTCGGTCATGATCAGCTTGTCGCAGAGCACTGGCAAATACCCACCGCCGGCCACGCAGTTCCCCATGATCGAGGCAAGCTGCGGCAGGCCCATGGCTGAGATCACCGAGTTGTTGCGGAAGATTCGACCGAAGTCATCTTCGTCGGGGAAGATTTCGTCTTGCAAAGGCAGGAATACTCCCGCGGAGTCGACGAGGTAAAGCAGAGGCAATCGGCAGTGCATTGCGATCCGTTGAGCTCGCAGCACCTTTTTACAGGTCATCGGGAAGAACGCGCCCGCTTTGATCGTCGCATCGTTGGCGATGATCATCACATCGCGGCCGCTGACCTTGCCAATCCCGCAGACGACGCTGGCCGAGGGAGCTCCGCCCCAGTCCTCATACATCTGGTATGCCGCCCAGAGTCCGACTTCGAGCCAACTGTCTGGAGAATCAAGCAGGCGGCTGATTCGCTCCCGCGCGGTCAAGCGTCCTTTTTCGTGTTGGCGAGCGGTCGCCTTCTTTCCACCACCCGCTTGAACCGTCGTCTGTTGTTCCTGAAATTCGTCGAGGAGTTGCTGCCAGCTCATGCGAAGTCCGCTCTCAGAGGATTGACTGGAAACCTGCGATTTCCCTGTGCTTGTTAGCCTATCTTTTCCATCTGCGCCTTGAGCGTTCCCGGGGAAGCTCGGCAGGGCAGGGGAGGGTGGGGCCAATTTGGATTTGGCTTCGTGAACCGCAAGACAAGGATAATCCGCCACAGCGAAATTCGCGATGGGGCCAACCGCAGTCACCGCGGGACCTTAAAAGGTGTCTTTTTCCTCGGCAATTCGCTAGAATCCATCAGCTTAGGAACGACCTGAAAATTGCCCGCAGGTGTTGATGGATTCGCTTAGCTTTCAGCCGATCATGTCGCCCCTGCTGGGGCTGCTCGCCGTCTTGGCCCTCGCTGCCATGCTGCTGGTCGGTCCCTCTTTTGTCCGGCTCTCGGGTCGCCAACGCGGGCTGCTTTCCCTGCTGCGCGCCGGGGCGATCGTGATGCTCGCGGCGACCATTTTCCGCCCCGGCTGCATCTCCAATACCGAACGCCCGGAATCAGCCGTCCTCCTCTGCCTGCTCGACTCCAGCCGCTCAATGGAGCTCCCGCATCAAGCCGACCAGTCCGAACGCTGGAAAGCGATGAAGCGAATGCTCACCGACAACCAAGCCCGGTTCAAAGCACTTCAAGAAAAGCAGATCGACGTTCGCTTCTTCGCTTTTGACAGCGAAGTCCGACCACTGGAAGTCGATAGCGCTGTCCCGCAATTGCCCGCACTCCCCGGAGGCAGCGAAACCGATATCGGCTCAGCCATCTTCGAGACCGTTCGCGAGTTCCGCGACCAGCGGCTGATCGGGATGGTCCTCGCTACCGACGGCGTGCAAAACGCTCTTGAGACGCGCACTGAGCTGAACGACGCCGTCTCCTCGCTGGTCGATCAGGAGATTCCCCTCTACAGCGTGCCGTTCGGGCTGCCAGCCGAAGTCGGCCAAGTCGCCGACGTGGCGATCACCAACCTCGCCGACCAACACGCGATCTTTGTCAAGAATCGCTTGGCCGTAAAAGCGACCCTCGCAGCCCGCGGTGTCGCCAATCAACAAATCACCGTCCAGCTGTTACTCTCCAGTCGCGAAAACCCTGAGCCGAAAGTCGTTGCCACCGAGTTCATCACACCGACTCAGCCGTACCAAGAGCAACCGATCGAACTCAGCTTTATCCCCGACACACCCGGTCGTTTTCGCCTCGCCGTTCGCGCGGTGCCGCTTCCCTCCGAAGTCGCACTCCGCAACAACGAGCTCCCTTCTTTTCTGACCGTTTACGACGGTGGATTGCGGGTCGCCTATCTCGAAGGAAATCTCGGCTGGGAACAAAGTTACCTGCGGCGGACGATTCCAACCGCGGCTCAAGGCATCGATCTTGAATTCATCCCGATCTACAGCAGCGGCCGAAACGGCTGGCCTCGCACCGACCTGAAAGACCTGTTTGCCGATCGCAAAGTCGATGTCTTCATCATTGGCGACCTCGATTCGCGAGCGGTGTTTAAAGCAAATGAGCACGAAGAAACCTTGAAGCTGCTCGAAGAGCAAGTCGCCAGTGGCAAAGGCTTGCTGATGCTCGGTGGTTACCACAGCTTCGGCCCCGGGCTTTATCAACAAACGCCGCTGGCCGATGTTCTACCAATCACGATGGCACCTGGCGAACGCCAGGATTTTGACCGCGAGATCCGCAAAGACCTGCATATCGAACGACCGCTGCGGCTCCGGCCGACAAAGGATCATTTTCTCACGCGGCTGGATGAGTCGGCTGACTCGCGGCTGAAGTGGAACGCTTTCCCGCCGCTGGTCGGCGCGAACTCCTTCCTCGGGGTCAAAGATAGCGCCGAGATTCTGCTCGAGGGGGATAACGGCCAACCGGTTCTCGTCGCGGGCAATTACGGAGCAGGACGTGTGCTCGCATTTGCTGGCGACTCGAGTTGGCGCTGGTGGAGCTACGGCTTCGAAGAAGAATACAAACGATTCTGGCGGCAGGTGATCCTCTGGCTCGCCTTCCGCGATGGCCGCTCCAACGACAACGTTTGGATCGACCTGCCGCAGCGGCGATATCAACCGCAAAGCCAACTCGTCTTTACGACTGGCGCGCGTGACGTCTCGGGCAAGGCGATGTCGGATGTCGAATTGGTCGCGACGCTTCGTTCGCCGGACGGAACGGAGACGCCGATCTCGCTGACCAAAACTCCGGAATTCAGCAAGGCACAGCTGGACCGCGGCTTGATTGCCAAACCGGGAATTTATTCACTGCGAGCTGAAGGAAAGAAGGTCGGCGGCGAGCTGATTGGAAAAAGCGAAGTCGAATTTGTCGTGTTTGATCAAGACCGAGAAAAGGCGAATCCGTCGGCTGACCCGCAGCTTCTCGCGAGACTTTCTGATCAGACCAGCGAATTCGGAGGCAAGGCACTCGTGCCAGAGGAATTGGGAAGCCTACTCGACCAGCTTCTCACCAATCCGCCGGAAATGAAAACGGTTGTTCCCCAGCGGTGGCAACTGGGATCGACAAACGTCGACGGGTCGCTCTTCCTGCTGCTCTTCGCCACGCTAATGACAACCGAGTGGTGGCTAAGAAAGAAATGGGGTTTGGTTTAGTTAGTTGTAGGGTGGGTCGCATCCGCAAGTTGCGTTTAAATTTGCCAGCAAGGCCTCCGCGGTGCGCACCCACCGGTGGCTAAAGTACAATCAGCACTCAGGCGGCATCCGCACCGTGGGCGAGGTCGGGAGACCTGCGCCCAGCGCAATTTTTTCGATTTCACTGTTTGCTACTGCTCCACTACTCTGTATTTTCTTATCTCTCGCGCAGCGCGGGGGCTGGCGCGAAGACCCGGCTGACGG
>Ga0169931_10012203_pt1 | contig 11962 bp, 9 predicted proteins | sample Kivu_15m_20L_FD_129675 | JGI IMG/M metagenome (GOLD analysis project Ga0169931, IMG submission 129675) | Freshwater microbial communities from Lake Kivu, Western Province, Rwanda to study Microbial Dark Matter (Phase II) - Kivu_15m_20L... | ecosystem: Environmental > Aquatic > Freshwater > Lake ...
ACCAAATTCAGTAACCCATTTAACTTTTGGACATGATTATAATCAACCAACAGAAATACCAAATTCTATAACCAATTTATCTTTTGGATATTTTTACAATCAACCAACAATAATACCAAATTCAGTAACAAATTTATCTTTTAATTTTCACTATAATAAACCAACAATAATACCAAATTCAGTTATTTATTTAACTTTTGGCTATTGTTTTAAGCAAAAAGTAGTAATACCAAATTCTGTTACATATTTAAAATTTGGACAAGAATATAACGAACCAATAGACATACCGAATTCTGTTACTTATTTAAGTTTCGGACAACGCTATAATCAAATAACAAATATACCAAAATCTGTCACTCATCTAACTTTTGGAGATAATTATAATAAACTAACAACAATACCAAATTCTGTCACTCATTTAACTTTTGGTACATATTATAATCAAATAACAGAAATACCAAATTCTGTAACTCATTTGACATTTGGTTCTATTTATGATAAACCAATAATATTGCCAAATTCTATAACACATTTAATATTTGGTTCAAATTACGATTTGATTACAGAAATACCAAATTCAGTAACACATTTAACTTTTGGATTTGAATACAACCAACCAACAATAATACCAAATTCTGTTACTCATTTAACTTTTGGAGAATGGTATAATAAGCCATTAGAAATACCAAGTTCAGTAACACATTTGATTTTTAATCGTGACTACAATCAACCAACAATAATACCAAAATCAGTAGTAGAATTAACTTTTGGAGATAATTATGTACAACCAACAATAATACCAAATTCAGTAAAAAAATTAACTTTATCAGGGGAAGTATTTTTTGCAAATAAAGAATGTAAAATAAATGACAAACGTATAATAAAAATAGATTTTGATGACAAAGACAAGCTATTTATGACATGTTTATTTATGAAAAATAATAGTTTTATGAATTATTGTGGAGAAAAGATAGAAATAAATCAAAAACATTTATATTTAAGTATATTTAACGATTATAATGTTGATTTTTTTTTGCAAAATGGATGTGTTTTGGATGATAATTGTTTGAATTTAGCATGTAAAATAAAAAATGCAAATATAATAAACAAATGTTTAGAAGAAAAAATAGAATTGAAAAAGGAATATATGCAGGAATATTTAAAACAAGAAAAAAAAAAAAATTGTGACTATTATTATGATATAAATGCATTTAATGTGGGATTATATAAAGATTTTATTGGAATAGAAAATCCGGAAGAATTTATAAAAAAAATGTTGGGTGGAATAAAAAATGAATATTTGAAAGTAAAAATTGATAATAAATTAAAAAAATTATTTAATAAAAAACTTGTAACATTGAATTTATAAAAAAAATATTGAAAAATATGATTTAACTATTTTTTTTATTTTTTATTAAAATAGATAGAATATTATTTATTTTTTTCTGAGTTAATATAAAATTTATTTTGGAAATATTACCGGTTAGTAAATTGATAAAATTGGTAGTTATTTCCATATTTTTATTTTGATTGTGCATGTCTTTGTGTAAAATAATACATGCTGACTGTTGAATAATATGTTTCAAAGATATATCAGAACAACATTTAATATCATAATAGTTATCGCTATAATCTAAAGGAATATGTTATGAAGAGACGGAATATAGTGAATAAATTGGCAAAAAATATATGTTGTAAATTCAATTTGATTACATATATTAATTTGACGGATTTAATAAAAGGATAATAATTAAAAAGTCAAAAATAAAAATTGAAAAAGTATTTTTTTATTATTAAAAATAAAGAATAATAAAAAAGATGGTATCAATAATAAAAAATTCATATGAATTAGAAAATCTGGGAAAAAAATATGACAAAATAACAGAAATAATATTTGTTGATGATTATAATATCAAAACAACAATTCCAGATAAAATTATAAAAGTAATTTTTGGAGACAAATATAATCAACCAACTATAATATCAAATTCTGTTACTCATTTAACTTTTGGAGTCAAATATAATCAACTAACTATAATACCAAATTCTGTTACTCATTTAACTTTTGGAGAAGATTATAATCAACCAACTATAATACCAAATTCTGTTATACATTTAACTTTTGGAAAAAATTATAATCAATCAACAATAATACCAAATTCTGTAACTTATTTAACTTTTGGAAATGATTATGAAAAACCAATAATAATACCTAATTCAGTTACTCATTTAACTTTTGGATTTGCTTATAATCAACCAACTATAATTCCAAATTTTGTTACTCATTTAACTTTTGGAGAAAAATATAATCAATCAACAATAATACCAAATTCGGTAACACATTTAACTTTTGGGTATCAGTATAATCAACCAACAACAATACCTAATTCAGTTATTCATTTAACTTTTGGAAATTATTATAATCAATTAACAATAATACCAAATTCTGTAACTCATTTAACTTTTGGAAATAAATATAATCTACCAACAACAATACCGAATTCTATTACTCATTTAACTTTTGGAAATAACTATAATCAACCAACAACAATACAAAATTCTATTAGTCATTTAACTTTTGGAGAATGTTATAATCAACCAACAACAATACCAAATTCTATTACTCATTTAACTTTTGGGTGGTATTATAATCAACCAACAACAATACTAAATTCTATTACTCATTTAACTTTTGGGCCACAATATAATCAACCAACCATAATACCAAATTCTGTTACTCATTTAATTTTTGGAGAATATTATAATCAACCAACTATAATACCAAATTCTGTTACTCATTTAACTTTTGGATACAAGTATAATCAACTAACAATAATACCTAATTCTGTTACTCATTTAACTTTTGGAGAATGTTATAATCAACCAACAATAATACCAAATTCTGTTACCCATTTAACTTTTGGATATCATTATAATCAACCAACAATAATACCAAATTCTGTTACTCATTTAATTTTTGGGTGGTATTATAATCATCCAATAATAATACCAAATTCTGTTACTCATTTAACTTTTGGATATCATTATAATCAACCAACAATAATACCAAATTCAGTGGTAAAATTAGCTTTTGGATATTATTATAATCAACCAACAATAATACCAAAATCAGTAAAAAAATTAACTTTATCAGGGAAAGTATTTTTTGCAAATAAAGAATGTGAAATAAATGACAAACATATAATAAAAATAGATTTTAATGATAAAGATAAGCTATTTATGACATGTTTATTTATGAAAAATGACAGTTTTATGGATTATTGTGGTGAAAAGATAGATATAAATCAAAAACATTTATATTTGAGTATATTTCATAATTATCACGTTGATTTTTTTTTGCAAAACGGATGTGTTTTAGATGATAATTGTTTAAATTTAGCATGTAAAATGAAAAATGAAAATATAATAAACAAATGTTTAGAAGAAAAAATAGAATTAAAAAAGGAATATATGCAGGAATATTTAAAACAAGAAAAAAAAAAAAATTGTGGCTATTATTATGATATAAATGCATTTAATGTGGGATTATATAAAGATTTTATTGGAATAGAAAATCCGGAAGAATTTATAAAAAAAATGTTAGGTGGAATAAAAAATGAATATTTTAAAGTAAAAATTGATAATAAATTAAAAAAATTATTTAATAAAAAACTTGTAAAATTGAATTTATAAAAAAAATATTGAAAAATATGATTTAACTATTTTTTTTATTTTTTATTAAAATAGATAGAATATTATTTATTTTTTTCGGAGTTAATATAAAATTTATTTTGGAAATATTGCCACTTAGTAAATTAATAAAATTAGTAGTTATTTCTATATTTTTATTTTGATTATGCATATCTTTGTGTAAAATAATACATGCTGATTGTTGAATAATATGTTTCAAAGATATGTCAGAACAACACTTAATATCATAATAATTATTACTATAATCTAAAAAATCTATATCGCCAACCAAATCGAGTTTATCTATTTTAATTCCAAAATGGTTAATTGGAATATTTAAAGTTTTTTTTTGTAAAAAATCTAACATATTTGAAAATAATTCTGAATAAGAACCAACTAGATTTTTAAATTTTTTGCCTTTATTTATAACATGATAATAATGCTGAGTTTCAGTAGCATAAATAATAATAATTATTTTAAATAAATATTTTTTAATTTTAATAAAATCATTACAAGCCAAATATTTGTTATAATTATCTTTAATATCTTCTATATTTGAAAAAATAAAATTTTTGAAATAGCAATCATGGATAATGATATGATCTGATAGTTTTTTATTTCTATTAAAATTATTATTAATAATATCGACAATATCGGGTTCATAAGTATCTATTTTATCCCATGAAAAGTTAAATTTATTATTATTATACCATTTTAGAAATTTTTGTGGTAATTTATCAGATATAATTTGCATTTCTATGATATTTTCTATTTTTTCAAATTTCTTTTTATCCAAATTATTAATTATGTTATAGTAAGAAATAAATAGTTCTTTTGTAAATTTTGAAATAAAGAAATTATTCTTAGGTTCAAAATTATTTGGAATATTGTAAATTTGAATATTTTCTTTTATAGTCTTATTTCCACCAATACCAAAGCCAATAATAGCTGCTAAACTATATAATTCATTTTCTGAACAATTATCCAATATTTTGTTTATTTTTCTTTCTTGTAACATGATATTTTTGGCATCTATTTCAGGAAATTTAAAATTATCAAATCTATTGTCCAAAACATACAAATTATTTGGAACAAAAGAGAACCATGGATTTAAATTAAAATGACAAGCATCACCAAATTGATCGTTTGAATATTTAGTAAATATTATTAAATTATTTATAGCCCGAGAACAAGAAACATATAATAAATATTGGTCATTTTTATGTTTTTCATCATCAAATATGTTTTTATTAATAAGGCAAGTTTCAGCGTCAATTAGTATAGTATATTTCCATTGTAATCCTTTCGACCCCATAAAAGTAAGCAAATTGATGTATCCAGGAACAGGTTCATATTTGATATTATTAGAAGTTTCATCAGTAGATTCTTCATAAAACTGGCAAAATTTAATTTTATGTTTAGACAATATATTACTAATAAGACATAAACCACTTGATTTGCCATGAGTTCTCATTCTACCACGAGTAGGAGATAAAATAGCAAAATCGGACAAATCAATATTCATAGAAGAAGCTGAATTTATAATAGAAAGAATATTAGTTTCTAAATCATTTTCATCTTTATAGAAAAAAATAAAAGGTAATTTATCTATCTGTGGTTTTTTGCAAATAATATCGATATCTTGGTTGGGACGCAAATATTTTGAGAAATTAACTATTTCTTGGTGGGATCTAAAATTATAAGTCAGATGAAATGTTTTTGCTTTGAAATTAGTAAGATATTTATCACTTGAACCTCTAAATTGGTAAATATTTTGATTTGGATCGCCAATAAGATTGATAATAGTATTATTTTTTTTTTTTAATAATTTTAAAATCATATATTGTGTATTATTAAGATCTTGCGCTTCATCAACAAAAATTGCTTTAATATTTTTTAATAATTTATTTTCTTTTATATTTTCTGCTGTTTCTTTTTCTAAATATTTCATTAATTTAAAAGATAATATACTAACATCAACTTCATTATTAGGATCTATAATATTTTTTGCAAAACTATCAATTGTTTTAATATATTTTGTATCGATAGAAGTTATATTACAACTGTTTATTCTATTAATGAAATCATCTCTTGTAAATCTGGAAAAAGTAAGCATTAAAATTTGTTTTTTATCAAGAATATTATTTGTAATCATATAATCCAATTTATGAATAATAGTATGTGTTTTTCCAGAACCGGCAGTGGCGATTAGTTTAGTATCTATTAGTTCATTAAAAAAAATATAGGAAGATTGTTCATCCGTAAAATTGTTCATTTTATATTATTCTTAATAATAATAATATTCAAATCTTTTAGTAGTGAGTGTGGCTAAAAATATATTTTATTTACGTATTATATTATTATAGTGAAATATGGGCAAGGAAATAACACTTCGCCATAAAGGAAAAGTAGGAGAATGTCCGATAAATGAATTTGATATAGCAAGTATGAATGATGATGCTGCAATAGTAATGATAGCGAAACGTAGATCGGGAAAAAGTTGGGTTGTCAGAGCAATATTATATTATTATTCAAATAGAATTCCAACCGGAATAGTTATATCAAAAACGGAGAGAATGTCAAGTTTTTATTCAAAAATAGTTCCTGATACATATATTTACTATGATTATCAATCAGAAACTATTGGAAGATTACTAAGCAGACAAACAGATATTATTAAAAAGGCAAAAGAGAAAAAGAAGTTGGGAAAAAATGTAAATACAAAAGCGTTTATAGTAATGGATGATTGTTTGAGTTCAAAAGGTGAATGGGCAAAAGATCAATCTATATCAGAATTATTATTTAATGGAAGACATTATCATGTAATGTATATATTAACGATGCAATTTCCACTTGGAATAAAGCCAGAATTAAGGTGTAATTTTGATTATATATTTTTACTTGCGGATGATGGAATAGGAAATCAGAAACGTATATTTGAACATTATGCGGGTATATTTCCAAATTTTGAAGCATTCAGACAAGTATTTGGAGAATTAACGAAAGATCATGGATGTATGGTAATAGAGAATAGCGGTTGTGGAAATAATTTTTTAGATAAAATATATTATTATAAAGCGCCTGATTTAAGTGATATAACAATGATGATAGGATCAAGTCAATATAAAAAATTCCATACAGATAATTATGATGCAAAATGGGCAGAAAATCAAATGAAAAATGGAGTAACATTTGATAGGAAATTATTTGACAGGAGAGAAATACAGAAAAATCCGCTAATAGTAAATAAAATAAAGAATAATAAGTATTAGTATTGATTAATAAAAAATTTATTAATTCCCTCTTGTTTTTTTCTGTCGAAAGAATTAATACTGAAAATCCACGGAGATTGTTGTGAAAACATTGTTTTAAATATTTCGCTTGGATATACAGGACTGTTATTTTCTTCATCAAAAGTTCTTGGAATATATCTATATTCTATTGTTTTATCATTATTTTCAACATTATTATATTTTTCTTTTGTAATAGCAACAGTTATTAATATAACACCCGCAAAAAGAACAATTAATAATAAAATTTTAATCATAGTGTATAATATTACTATTTATAATTAGAAAATAATAATATTAAAAATATTTTTTTATTCATTTTTATTCATTCCTCTTTTTTTCCATCATTTCTCTCATTTTCCTAATTTTTTGTTCAAGTTTTTCCTTGTCTTCCTTCAAATTAGCCAAATTTTGCTTCTTCTCTAAAATTTTTGTGGCTTCATTATTAATTTTAGTCTTATTTTCTTCAACTATATTTTTATTTTTCTTTTCAGCATTTTCACTACGAGTTTGTTGCAGTCTTTGTTGCATTCTTTCAATTCTTGCCCCAAAATTTCTATTTGTATTTTCAAGAGATGGCTTCTTATCATTTTTATCCTTTTCTTCAACTCCTTTTTCCTCTTCTCCATCTTCCTTATCTTTCTTTTGTCTAATTCTCTTGATAGCATTTTCCAATCGTGACTTTGTATCTTCTTTATTGGCAAAAACTTCCTTTGAAATTTGATTAGGTAAATTTTCGGTATTTTCCTTTTTCACACTATTATCACCATCAATTTGAGCATTATGATTTAAAGCTGCTTCCCTAAGTTTTTCCAACTTGCGCTTTTCAAACATGTCTCCCTTAGTATCAATATTTCTTTTATATCTTCCGACAATTTCATTTAATTCAGTTACTTGACTTTGCAAAATAGTGAGTTTTTCATCAGGAGTATATTTATTGTTTCTAAAATCTTGCATAGATTTAATATTAACAGGTGTCCATTTACCAATTTCAACAATACCAATAACAAATTTACTGTTGTCTAATTTTTCAAACTTCCTAGATAATTCACATGCATTTTCATAAGAATTAGAAAATCCCCTAATCTTAAAAAGTTTTTGATTTAAACCCTTTATTAAATCAGGTGAAACAAAAGAAATAACAGCATATCTTTGATCATGAATAATTTTATCTTCATCTAAACAATCCTTGCCAGTAAAAATAAATTCAGTATTACTATCAATATTAGTATTACTATCAATATTAGTATATTCTTCATCTGTATTGTCATCACCACTGTCTAAATTATCATATTGTTTTTCGCTATGCTTTTTCTTTTCAGTTTCATGAACTTGCTTCATAATTTTTTCAAGTTTTTCACTTCTATATTTTTCATCTTCGATTTGCGCATTCTTTGGGTAAATAGGATGCCAACAGCCAGTAACACCAACATAAATATCAAAGTAACTATCAATTTTATTCATAATATCTGATTTCTTCCTTGCAGTTTCTTCGTCATTTTCAAATCGCTTAACTTTAATTCCAAAAGTAGAAGTATTCAATAAATTATTAGGCTTTACAATAGACCACAGAAAGTAAGAACCATAGTTTAGAGTGGCGTCATTTTCCAATTCAATTTTTACTGTTCTGTTTTGATTTTGATTTACAGTATCAATCATTTAATAAAAAAGATTAATATTTATTTTTTTAAGTATTTTTATAAATTTATTCCATTTCAAATAAAATATCTGGTAATTTATTTGGAATTTGAATTCCGCCGTCTTGAACTAAACTGAATGAAGAAGGGGAAGTTGTTTTTTGAAATGAATCTGATTTTTCGGAAAAAACATCATTGCCACCAACAATATCATTATTTGATTTTATAACAATAGTTTCTCCGTTACCATTACCATCGCTAATATTATCATTATTATCATCATTTGAAAAGAAATATGCATAAGAAATGAACCAAAAAACAATAGCTACTGCAAGTGGAATTAATAAATTAACTTTTGATTGTTTTTTTGGTTTTTTTGGTTCATCGGTTTCTTCATCTATTTCAATATCACTAATTTCCTCGTTATTTTTGTCATTTTTCCATTTCAAATATATATATGTGAGAAGTCCTGCCACTAATCCAATAATAATGGGGTTTTTAATTATTTTATCTATATTCATAATACAATATACAATGTGTAAAGAAAAAAATTATATTATTTAATTCTCATGAAACTTATTTTCGGTATTTTCATCTTCTGTTATATGATGTACATTATTAGTATATGGGATTGGAGGCAATGGTTGTTTAATTCCTTGATTTAAATTATTAAAATTAGGAACATTTTGTCCTTGTCCTTGCATATGTCCCATATTATTTGGATTTTGGAATTGTTTATTTGTGCTATTCATAATAGTATCATATTTTGCGTATTTATTATTGCTAAAAAATTCATTAACATCAAAAACTTGTGGTTTTGAATTAAAAGTAGATTGTGCATTTTCAATATAATTATTTCCGTCACTATTAGCAGGATTTTGTATTTCTTGTGGTGAATTAGCTTCTTCATTTTTAGTAGGAGTACTTTCAAGTAAACTTTCATGTCCATCTGTATTAGCATTTATAAATTCATAGGTATCTTCTTTCTTTCTATTTACAATTAAGTCTTCCAAATCATAATCATAATTATCTAAATCTAAATTTCCATCATTTCCTTCTAATAAATTTACATGTTTAGCTTGTTCTCTGGATATTTTTTCATTTTCTTCAATGAGGACTTTTTTGATATTATCCATGTGGTTGTCATAAACTTGTTGAAAGTTATTTTCGAGAAATTCAGTTAAAATAATTCTCATAGGGAGTATGTTTTTAATGGCATCTTTAATTCCTGCTTTAATATAATTTAGAATTGCTTGTTTATTTTTACTCATAATTTGTGTATCATCAGAAACTTCAAATAGTTCTGGAACTTCATATAAAAATTTGATTGATTCTAAATAACACTTATGTGTAAATAAATTAATATCAATAGTTTGATGAAAATTATTGTTTTTAACAAGATTTGAATTATTGATATTACAAGTCAGAGCCATAATATTTGCTTTGATAACAGCTCTTATAAGATCATCAAAATAATCAGCGCATTGACAATTATTTCTAATTCTGCATGTTTCTTCATACATGTTGGAATTATTAATATCTTTAAAAATCATCATAAGTTTTTGGAATAGAGAATTAAGTCCTGGATCAGTATAAGTTTTATCTATTTTTTGTTTTTCAATAGATTTAATATGGTATTCGCCTGCTTTCTTATATAAGTTATGTATTCCTTCATAAATAAGTGGAGACAAAATATTAAGTAAATAGTTGGTATATATATCTTTGGCGTCGACAATAACTTTTCCAAAACATGGGACAAGAGTGTTAAAATTTATGTTTTCCATAATATATTATAATAATAATTTATTATAATAAATTAAACTCAATTAGTATTTATTCCACGTGCGCCAATATAATCAGCTTGGTTGTCTTCTAAACACAAACATCCGGAGTCATTAAATCCATCATTGCAATTATATGGGGAAGCTACGAAATTTTTTCCAGAAGCGGCAACAAGAGGATCATTATTAACATTAAATGGTGTTTTATATGGTTGGAAACAGCAAGATCTTGAACACATGTTATAATTCAAACCATTTCCAACAATTTCTTTTGGAGTGTTGTCAAGTCCTCTTTCATTGCTGTCTTTCGTAAGTTTGAAATTGTTTTCCCAAACATCATCAGCACTATATGGTAGTGGGATCAATTTTTCTTGAACAACGCTTTCTGCAATACCAGCTTGAATTTTAGGGTCAAAATTTTCGGTGTCTTTTGGAATTAAAGAAGATATAAAAGGAACAGAACTTACAGAAGGCATATTGGGAATAAAAGAATTAATTTTTTGTAAGTAATTTTCAATAAAACTTGGTTCATTAACACTATTAGAATTAGAATTAGAATTAGAATCAGATTTAACTTCTTTAACTTCATTTGATTTAAGTTTTGTTTCATCTGATTTTGATTTTAATTTTGGTTCATCTGAATTAAAGAAACTTTTGTTTGCTATCAATATTGCTACAAAAACACATGCAAAAATTAATATAATAATTACGGTATTTTCCATTATATAAATAAGTTTTGAAAAAAATATTATTGCGAAAAAGAAATGATAAATAATATAAAAAACTATATATATTGCTTGATGAATAAAATTATAATATTTTTAATAATTATATTATTATTGATAGTAATGTTTAATGTTAATATTTTTAAGAAAGTTGAATTAGAAACAATGAAAATAGTGGGATCAGTTTTGAAATATACTATTCCTCAATATGTTTCATATTATGGAAATGAATTTGAAGCTACAAAAATGGACGACAATTTATATATTAGTAATTATTATTCTGCATGTCAAAAAGATAAATTAAAAGAATTAGGAATAACACATATAGTTACTTTAATACCAGGATTTAATAGCATATATCAAGATGATTTTAAATATTTAAACATAGATATATGTGATAAATCATATTGCAATATTGATGAATATTTCAAGGAATGTATAAAATTTATAAAAGGAGCAATAAAAAATGGGGGAACAGTATTAGTTCATTGTAAAGCAGGAGTATCAAGGAGTGCAAGTATAATATGTGTATATTTAATGGAAAAGTATAAGAAAACTCCTGACGAAACAATAGAAATAATGAAATCAAAGAGATCATGTATAAATCCAAATGAAGGATTTAGAATTCAATTATTGGATTATTATAATAAAAAAATAAATTATATAAATAATGGAAATAATAAATAATTAGAATATGAAAAATTCAAAATGGGTTACAATAAAAAAGAAAATAATAGAGCCAAAAAAAAAAAAAGAAGAAAAAAAAATTAAAAATAAATTTTTTCAAAAAGAAATAATAGAAAAAAAAAAAAAGATATGTAAAAATAAAATAAAAAAAT